>Ga0256914_1002353_pt1 | contig 15904 bp, 10 predicted proteins | sample HulkmetaG_FD_191571 | JGI IMG/M metagenome (GOLD analysis project Ga0256914, IMG submission 191571) | Hydrothermal chimney microbial communities from Main Endeavour vent field at the Juan de Fuca Ridge, Pacific Ocean - Hulk | ecosystem: Environmental > Aquatic > Marine > Hydrothermal vents ... | reverse complement strand
TATTCGACACCACGCTCATCCACGCCCAGGTTGCAGTCGAATATGCGCTGGGCGACTATGCGATGTCCTGATGCACGCTTTTTCCGCTACGGATGCGCCGGGAGAAAATCGACCTTCTTATTTCATTTCGCGTAACGCCCTTACCCAAGGAACAACGCCTTGAAACTGCATCAGCCCAACGCACAACTTTATATTCCCGACGGTGCGCCAGAGCCCCAGGCCCTGGCCCGCACCACCTATCTCGCCATCGGCGCGCATCAAGACGATCTGGAAATCATGGCCATTGATGGCATTCTCGATGCTTTCGGTCAACCAGATAAATGGTTTACGGGCGTCGTTGTCACCAACGGCGCTGGCAGTCCCCGGGCCGGCGTCTACGCCCACTACACCGATGAGGCGATGCGCCGCGTGCGCGTGCTAGAACAGAAAAAAGCCGCATTCATCGGCGAGTATGCAGCCCAATTCCTGCTGGATTATCCTAGCAGTGCGGTCAAAGAGCCCGCCAATCAGAAACCCGTCGAGGATCTGATCGCTATTCTCAAGGCCACCCGGCCCGAGATCGTCTACACCCACAACCCAGCGGACAAGCATGACACCCACATTGGCATTGTCATCAAAACGCTGGCGGCCATTCGTAGTCTGCCCCGGGCGGAGCGGCCCCGCCAGCTTTATGGCTGTGAGGTCTGGCGCGATCTGGATTGGATGACCGATGAAGACAAGGTGGCTTTCGACGTTTCCCGCTACGAGAATCTGCAACTGGCGCTGGTGACGGTGTTCGACTCGCAGATCAGCGGCGGCAAGCGATACGATCTGGCCACGATGGGGCGAAGGCGGGCCAACGCCACTTATTACGCCTCCCACGCCACCGATATGGCCGAGCTCATGGATTTCGCCATGGATCTGACGCCCCTCATCGAAGACGACGCCATCGACCTCCATGACTTTGTGGCCCGTCTCTTGCAGCGATTTACAGATGATGTGCTCGCCCGGCTTGACCGGATGAGCTGAAATAAGCCCAGCCCAGCCTTCTGATCTGGAGAGCAGCCGCGCCAGAGGCGCGTTTCACCCCAAATCAGCATGTGAGGCTAATGTCGACAACAGCTTCAGCCATTGAGGAAGGCTGAGCTCCTGAGCGCGCTGTTTGGGATGTAGGCCCGCGGCCAGTAACGCTGCTTCCACGTCGGACGTTGGCAGTCCCAGGCCCGCGGCCAGGCTGTTACGCAGCGTCTTGCGTTTTTGTCCGAACCCTGCTTTGACCATGCGAAAGAAGCCCTGCCGTTGGTCGGGAGGGACCAGGGGCCTGGGCAGCATGTCCAGTCGCAGAACCGCGGAGTGCACTTTGGGCGGCGGAGTGAATGCGCCGGGCGATAGCTTGCGCACGATGCGCGGACGGGCGTAGGTCTGCACTGATACGGCCAGCAGGCTCATTTGCGGCGGTCGGGCCACAATGCGTCGGGCCACATCCAGTTGGATGGTAGACACCACGCGTTCGGGCCTCGGCGTCGCTTCTAGAAAGTGACGTAACAACGGAGATGTAATGTAATAAGGGATATTCCCCAACACGAAATAGGGCGCAAGGCCGCCGGTCTGTTCCAACGCATCTGCTGGCGAGATTTTCAACGCATCCGCGTGGATGATGTGCACCTGCGGCCAGTCCGCATACAGATCCTGCAATAACGGAGCCAGCCGATCATCCAGTTCGATGGCAATGAGGCGGCTCGAGACAGGCGCAAGCGCCGCGGTCAGCGCGCCCGGGCCCGGCCCCACCTCGATCACAACAGCGTCGGGCGGCAGCTCGGCCGCGGCCACGATGGCGTCGAGGATGTTTGGATCTGTCAGAAAATGCTGCCCCAACCCCTTGCGAGGAGCAATCCCCAGCTCTCGCAATCTGGGCAGCAGCGTTGGCGGTCGGGAAGTCATGGACGCATCATTTTCGCGCGCAGAGCGGTGAGACCTTCTGGCCGCACCGCTCTGCGAAAGGAAGGAGGGATGAGCTAACTGCCTTTCGTATTGATCTTGAGGAGACTATAAAGAAGACAGAAGCCAATCAATCCGGTCACCACCAGAATCAGACCAACCACATAGGCCACCCAATTCCAGGGCGATGACAGCATGGCGTAGCCCACATAAAGAAATACGATGCCGAGAATGACGCGAATAATTCGATCCCATTTGCCTTCATTGGCTTGCATGACAACCTCCTGATGCAGTGAATGGATGACGACAAGATGCGAAAAAGAATGGATTCTGTTTTCAATATAAAGTCTTTCCCCGCCGCTGTCAAGAGCGCCACTGAGGTGATCCCTCATCTCTCGTTTGGTGACAGCGCAGGCAGCCCTTCAGTCCGTTGACTCGATAGTGCGACCTCTGTCGGCGTTGCAAGAAGAGATCTCACGCAAAGACGCCAAGCCGCAAAGAAAAAAGAAACACACTCCTTCTTGGCTCTCTTTGCGACTTTGCGTGAGATCATTTTTTAGCTCTGTGGGCTAACATATCACAGGTTGTGCGCTCCTCACTTCAAAATCACCACATCCTCCGGGCTCTCAACATCCATCACATAGCCGGTGCGGGTGGAGAAATTGGTGGGTTGATCGTAAGCGCGGAGCACGCCTGTCGCCATCAGCTTCAGCCCCGATTCTTCGTGCATCGGCAGCAAAGCGTAAATTTCATCGAACAAGGCGTGAGGATCGACGCTATGAGGAAAGTAGATGAAGAAAACCGAATCTGCGCGTTGTCCAGGCGCTCTCACAAAGCCAATGGCTTCCTGATTGTAATGGGTGTCCCGTAGATCATGGATGTTGCCAAAATCCACATACCCGACGACTGTCACTGTCTGGCCATCCAGATCAAGATACTTTTTAGGGTGGGCATCGAGTTCGTTGACCGAAATGACATCCGCCGGCATTTTCACGCCCGCCCAATAGTAGCCGTGCGAATCGCGCAGCGCCAAATAGCCATTCGGGCATTCATAGAAGCGGGCCGCTTCGCCGCTCAACAGGTCGTCGGGCCACCAGTCCGCCGAAAGGCGAGGGGGCAAGGCAAGACTCAGGGGCTCACAATTTTGGGTTAGCGCTTCGGCATCCGCGGGTGCAAAATCAAAAGCCAGGAGGATGTCGTTATTTTCCAAACTGTATTTGATGTGAATGTTGGTGGCGGAAGAGGGCAACAATGCAGGCGCCCATCCCCGCTCGAGCTCCCCGGCTTCGACCAGGGAAGCATAGTCCTGGTATTGTGCGTCCTTCACCTCATTCAGAGGATTGCAGGCGGCTACAAACGCTACGACAGTCAGCAGTGTGACTAGAACAATGATCCTCGGGGATTTCACAATGGATTCTCCTTGAGAACTTTCAGACATGCAAAGTAGTCGCTAAGTAACTCCAGAAAATGTTTTAACTCCTGATAGGAATCTGGCGACCTGTCACATGTCGAATGTAGACCAAGATAGACGAAAGTAGAGGATTTTCTTCGTCCAGCTTCCTCTGTGCGTCCGTTTTCGTCTTGACGTTGTCGCCAAACAAATCAATGAAAGTCAGTAACTACTCAGGTCTCTGCCATGTACGCTGCCGAGGGAGCGTCGCCTGTTGCAGCATGTCGTCAAACGACAAAAAACACCTGCGACGCGGGCATCACAATACAAAATCCCACGCTTGACGTTTTGCGTTTGACGCCTTGGCGGTCAGAAACACTCATTTCATGGCATACATCACGGTCAAGCATGCCACCTGAATCGTTACGAAAGTCATACGATTTGCGAAGGGACCTTGCGGGGACTACTGAAAAAGGCCTGTGCAGAAATTGCAGAGCTGCACTATAACCTTTACGTCTGATGCGTGAAATAGTTCCAAGGCTGCATTGCGTAGCGCTTGCGCCGCCTGCCTGATGGTCTGACAACTCTTTTATTTTGCAGATCATCAACGATTATGAAGGGTCAACTTGCGCCAGCCCAATGCTAACAGCCCCAAGAGCAAGAGTCCAGCGCCTAATGCCATCAAGCCAGACTGTTGTTTCGCATCGACTGCCACGAGGTCCGTCAGGCGCACAGCAGTGGGACCGCTCGTACGGTTGGGCGCGCTCAGTTGCACCGTGTAGTTATGAAGTGTGGCGCTGGGCGAGTCTGCACTGTTGGGGCGGGCCCGAGCAGCCAGCAATCCTGCGCCGGTTTCGCTCTGATCTGTAATCACCAACACGACCTCATCGCAGTCTGTGGGGTTGTAGGTTCCCCAGCCATGAGGCGTGGCGCCTGTCACCAGTTGGGTGAAGGGATTAATCACGAAGCTCGTCCCTTTGTCACAGACCACACTCGCCTTCAGCTCCGCGCCAGCTACGGATGAGAGCTCGATCTTGTAGTTGGCGCTGCCGTCGGCGGGCAGTTGCACCCACTGAATGCCATAATCATTTTTGATCTGACCGGAGTAACTTCCCGTAGTACTGGTGATAACGCCTGAAGAAGCGGGGACAGCAGTGCCATCGGGCGCAAATTCATAGCGCACAACGTACGGGTAGTTGCGGTAGTCCGTTCCCTCTTCCCAACAGTAGGCGGAACCATAACCAGGCTCATCCTGACAATCTTTCATGAATTTGAGAGCAATGGCGTAATCGTGGAACACCTGTTTGAAATTGGACGTGCCAGGACCGCCGCCCAGTGCAAAGGATTCTGCAGCGGCCTTGAAGGAGGCCAACTCCCGATCTACTGCGGGTGAGCTGGTGGCCACGTTCTCGAAGAACTTCTTCATCACCTTTTGCCCGCCCGTGGCCGAGTTGGCGCCGCCGTACTGCTCTGCGAAATAGCGGAAGAACAGAAAGTTGGCGTATTCGTTCGGGCCGGCTCCGCCCGTCTGCCAGTCGGTGAGACTATTAAGGCTTCCGCTTTCATGTGGGATGCCAAAAGCCCCGTACAGATAGATGTACTGACTGTTGCCGCTATCGAAAACCTCGTCCTCCATGAAGACGGCGGTCGATTCCGCCCACATCAGCATCATGGGATTGTTGGGATCTCCCCAGGCGTTTTGGGTGGCGTGAACATATTCATGGCTGGTGGTGCCGTCCAGGTTCTCCTGCGCCGTATTATTGGGTGGAGATGTGTCGAAGTTGGGCGGGCCGTAATTGCTGTTCAACACCATGCACGATGCCAGGGACTGGGTTTCGGTGAGCGCCGTATTAGGATTATCCCCCACGAAGCCGTTATAAGCCTCGCCCGAGGATATGCCCGGATTCACGTAACCGAACAGTCCCGCGCCCAGATCTGTAATCAGCACTGGATATTTGTTGTTCAAATCATTTGTGCCGATCTGGGTGCAGTATCCATAACTATCATGCGCTCCGCAAAGAGGCGGTTTCGCCCAGCCATAAGTATCCACGATGGTGCTGCCCGATGTATCCATGGATTGGATGTAATCATTGAGGGTGAGCCCCGCTCCGATACCGCCATAACTGAAGGCGAAGCGAGTCGATGTAGTTGTGTCCAGATTCGATTCATTAGCGCGATCGCACAATTGTCCCGCCGTGGGGCTCTGCAGCAGACGCGCCAACTCGTCCTTGATTGGGGATTGCGGCGATAGATGTTGGTTGAAGTAAGCATCCTTGACCTCGACCACATACTTCGTGCCAAACCACCCAACCTTGCTGAGGTAGGCGGCGGGAAGAGATTTCGGCTCGTAAAGAGCATAGGTCAGATACAGGATGCGCGTCTCATCATCGATAATGTTGCGCCAAAAGGCGCTGTCAATGCGTTGAGGCGTGGACATTTGCGCCCAAACCGCGTCGGGAATATCTCCCTGGGGATCGCTTTGGGCAAAGCTGGTGGAGGGATTTATTCCCGTCGTAATCCCGAGAATCATCACGGTGAGGATAATGAATCCTGCGATTCGAAATCCGTGGCGAAATAGAGAAGTGGGGTTCATGGATGGTCCTCCTATCGAAGAATGAATGGAAAGCTCTGGCATTCCTGAAGAACGATCTACCAAAAAGACACAGAGCGCTCGAAAAAGGGTGATCGAGCGAGTGACGCCTTTAATGACGAGATTCATTCCGGCGCCGTCGCCCGCTAACGAAATCCTGGGTGTGTTGAGATGTATAAAGAGCTGTTTGCCTGTGCTGTTGCGTCCGTTTGTACAAGCAAATCGTTTTCCATTCACCGGTGACGACTGCAGACGAAAAATGTAACCCCGCGTTGGTCTATGGCCGTCCACCCTGCTCTTGTCGCTCAATCAAAGTTATTGCCAAATCTACAGCGACGATTTCAGACCTCGATCTTTGCCCATCTGTTCCGACAGAAAGGCTGTCAGCGGAGATTATCAGGGAGGCGAAGATCTTCATCCCAGATTTTAGTGGGGGGCGCTGACGAAATTTGTGACATCAGTCAGCAAGCAATCCTCTGACAAAATAGTTGATGCCATGAATCCGAAATGAACATTGGAGACGCTTACAACTCATCAGACGAAGATAGACGAAAAGACGAAGGTGGAGGAAGCGAACCATCGTCTATGTTCGTCAATCTTCGTCCATGTTCGTCTGAATGCGTAGGCGCTTTTCTCAAGTTTCAAATGCGCATCTACTTAAATCAAAGTATACCTGATCAAAACAGCGTCCACAAGTCGCATTTCGGACAGGGGTGCGTTTCAATTCGCGCCGACGATCGCCCTCCGCCGGCCGCAGGCCTGAAGCGCCCGACTCCAGTCGATCAGCGTCGCCACGCCGCCGACTTGAAGTCGGGCTATCGAGCCGCATGAGCTGAAGGACGGCCTGCGCTGTCCTCAAGCGAGAGAAGGGCAAGCACCGCGTCTCACCCTGTTTGTCAGAAATTCTCAGAGAACTTGTTTCTTATCCAGATGCGGGGAGAGTACAGCATTGGCCTCGTCCACCTTGTCTTCCGCTCCCAGGACAACGATATGGCCAGATGGGGCCAGTGCATCCAGAACATCAGCAAAGGCCCGGAAGTCAGCCGCGCTGGCGTCCAAAATCTGATCGCGCAGTCGCTGACGATAGCGATCATCCTCGCCAGTGAGGTGACGCTGCATGGAAGTCCAGCCGCGGGCGTCGGGCAACAGATACGGATCCATGCGGCTAACGGCCCCGATGACGCTCTTCTCGATCTCATCCGGAGAAAGCGCCACCTGGCGCAAGAACTCCGCAGTGGCGTCGTACGCGTGCAACGTGTTCAGCAAATTCGGGTCCCGATAGGAAATATAATCGAACACCCCCGAACGATGATCGAACAAGGAAAATGCGCCATACGCTCCCCCCTTCATCCGCACCTGCTCCCATAACCAGGTGGTGCGCAAGAACGCATTGATGGCAAAGAGGGAACCATCCAGCTCGTAGCCCAAATCATAAAGAGATCCGCCTTTGCCCACATAGTTGACATGAGTTGGGATGAGAAGAGCTTCTCGTTCGGGCAGAGGCGCGGGCTGCCAGTGGGCGTTCTCTGTGCGCCGTTCGGGCATGGCCGCGACCAGATCGCCCATGATGCCGCGCACTTGGCGCCAGTTGCCCTGGTCCAGCGTCACGTTCCAGATCATGCGGCTTCGGTCCACCAGCAGATCGCTGGTCCGCTGCAAGTCGGCCAGCACCTGCTCCCAGTCATCTTCCAGCCGTTCGGCCAGATTGCGCAGGAAAAAGAGATAGCTGACGCCAGATATCTGCTCGGAGATCCAATCCGCCCGGGTGAAATGAGCCTTTAGCCGGCTGTTCACCACCAGATGCCCCATCGGCGCCAAAGACGCTTCCTGACGGGCCTTCTCCTCCAGTACGATCTGGCGGAAACGATCCCGATCATCCAATCTGGTCTTGAGCAGGATATCGCGCAGGATGCCGAAAAGATCTTCCGTCTGACGCATCATGGCCTTGCCCCGCACAAAGAGCCAGGTGACCGGTTCGCCCGACAACGCGGTCAGCAACATAGGCATCGTCGTGACCCCCCCCGTCTTGCTGCCGATGCGCTGGGAGAGTGCGACGAAATCCTCATCCTCATTGCCCATATCCACCAACGCCCGAGCGTAGAGAGACGCGTAGGGAATGAGCTCCATGGGCAGAACGCTCATGTCCAGCCCCACGTCCAGATAGAGGATGCCATTGGTGACGATGTCGTGATAGAACAGTCGCCCGCCCGCCAATTCATCCACATCCAGAGGCATGGTAGAGACCTTCTTTTCCAGATCCTTCATGCGCAGACGAGGAATGGCCGCCAGGGCGTCAGGATCATCGGGCTCCTCCTGTAAACGACGCAAAGCCTCCACCTCCTCCCGAATGCGTTGCAGGTCCTTATCGGTCATCCTCGCCTTTTCAGCGGCCAGCCGCGCCGCCTCCATCTCCTCCCATGCCTGCTTCAATTCGGGATCAGGATACAGTGTGAGCCGGGTGCGATGGGGGTTTTCCAGCAGCAGACTTCGGATCATCTCCTCGAAATACCCCTCCTCGCTCATAGCCCGGGCCTTGACCGCTTCCAGAGGCTTTTCGAAAGCAATGACATCCAGCGGATTCCGGCCGTACAGCCAGAAAGGCATAGAGCGGAGATAGATGAAGAGGCCGCGCGGGAACCGTCCCGTGTTCATCTCTCGCAACTGGAACTCGATGGTGTTCAACGAGGCCTCCACCGTCTTGCGATCAATGCCCTCATCGACCAGTTGGGTCAGCGCGCCGAAGATAATCCGCTCGATGGCGACCGCCTGGGCTTCCTCGACGCCTTTCAGGCCGGCGGCGAAGAAATGCTGACGCAACTCATCCTCAAGCCCGCCGCCCACCACATCCTCGCCCAGCCCAGAATCGATCAGCGCCTTGCGCAAGGGCGAGGCGGGCGTGCCCATGAGAATATGCCCCAGCGCCTCCCGGGCCAGCGCCTCCTCGGCCTCTTTCACTTCATCCCACAACCAGTTTACCGAAACAAAAGCCTTGCCATCCTCTCCGGCCATGAAAGGCTTGCGTAGAACCCGAGGCTCGGCCCAACGGGGCTGCAAGGAGACGCTGGAATCCACCTTCTCCGGCCCGAAATCGCTCAACCAGCGGTTCATCAACTTCAATCGCTTCTTGGGCTTATCATCTCCGTAAAAGAAAATCCAGGCGTTGGTAGGATGATAGTAGGCGTCGTGGAATGCTTTGAACTGCTCGTAGGTGAGATCGGGGATGTGATGGGGATGGCCGCCCGAATCCAAACCATAGATCGTATCGGGAAACAGGCTCTGCTGGATGGATTCATAGAGAACGCTGTCGGGCGAGGCGTACACGCCCTTCATCTCGTTGAACACCACCCCCTTGTAACTCAGATCGCCCTCATCGTTCACCTCGTAATGCCACCCCTCCTGACGGAATGTGAGAGGGCGCAGCAACGGATAGAAAACGGCGTCGAGATAAACATCGATGAGATTGTAGAAATCTTTGAGATTCGTGCTGGCCACCGGGTAAACCGTGCGGTCAGGATAAGTCATGGCGTTGAGAAACGTATTGAGAGAGCCCTTGATCAACTCGACGAAAGGCTCCTTCACCCGATACTTCCTGGACCCGGCCAGAACCACGTGTTCCAGGATATGTGCGACGCCCGTGCTATCCCGGGGCGGCGTGCGAAATCCGATGCCGAAGACTTTGTTTTCATCATCGTTCTCGATAGAGACCAGCCGGGCGCCAGTCTTGATGTGTCGAAAAAGCCGAACGCGGCTGTTGATTTCGGGGATATCTCGCGATTCGACTAGTTCGAACCCATGATACTTGCTCATAAGAAACTCCTTGGATGGTGTGATGGGCCCATTGTTGGACCGTATCGCCCACATTATATCATCTTTCGCTCATTTGCAGGCTGAAATGATTTCCATCCTTTTGCTTTCTCGACTATAATCTGAAGGTTGAGGATCATGGAGCGCCGCATTGCCGGGCGTCGAAATTCGATGATCCCGCCTGTTCTTATCCTGCGAAAATCGTAACTACTAAAGCAGCAGTTACCGACCCCCCTGAAAAGAGGACCCTGTATGTTCGAAAAGCAAATCGGTATCGATCTCGGAACGGTCAACGTGCTCGTTTATGTGGCGGGCAAGGGCGTCATGTTGCAAGAGCCCAGCGTCGTTGCTGTTTCCACGCGTGATAGCAAAATCGTAGCAGTGGGCGCTGATGCGGCGGATATGCTGGGTCGCGTGCCCGACAGCATCAAAGTCTTTCGTCCGGTGCGGGATGGCGTCATCGCCGATTATTTCGTGACGACCTCCATGCTGCGGCACTTCATCCGCAAAGTGGTGGGGCGCAACCCCCTATTTCGCCCGCAGGTGATGATGAGTTCACCCAAGGGCATCACCAGCGTTGAGCGCCGAGCTGTGTATGATGCGGCCATCAATGCTGGCGCCAAAGAAGCATACCTCATCCCCGAACCGCTGGCAGCGGCTTATGGGGCAGGATTGCCCATCCACACGCCCACCGGCAACATGGTGGTGGATATCGGCGGCGGCACCACCGAAGCGGCTGTCATCTCCATGAACGACATCGTTGTGTGGAGCAGCGTGCGCGTGGGCGGCAACCGCATCGATCAGGCCATCGTAAGTTACATCCGCAAGAAGTACAATCTAATCATCGGCGACCAGACCGCAGAGCAGCTGAAGGTGCAGATCGGCTCCGCCCAGATACTGGAAGATGAGCTGACGCTGGAAGTGCGCGGGCGCAACCAGGTTAGCGGCCTGCCCAAAACCATCACCGTTTCGTCGGAAGAGGTGACCGAGGCCATGATCGAACCGCTACGCGCCATCGTGAACACGGTGAAGCAGACGTTGGAAAAAACCCCGCCCGAACTCGCCTCCGACATCATCGATCGCGGCATCGTGCTGACAGGGGGCAGCGCCCAGCTGCGAAGCATCGACAATCTATTGACCAAAGAGACGGGCGTACCCTGCTATGTGGCCGATAACCCCATTGCAGCAGTTGCCATTGGCGCGGGCAAAGCCATCGAAAATCTGGAAATCATGCGGCGATTCCTTCCCGAAGTCTAGAGGCTTTACGCTCGTTTGCGCCTGACCAATTTTTTAGCGCTGCCAAATCTACTTCCCAAACAGCACAGGCAGATAGAGCGCGCTGCCGATGCTGCCCGGACGCCGGAGCCGGGCCCGGCCGCTGTCGATATCGAGCACAAAGCCGTCGCCCGGTTTGGCGCCTTCATCCGCAAAAATCTGAACATCGAAACGCCCGCTGCTGTGGGTGAGGGTGAGATCCAGGGTGATAGCGTTGTCTGGGAAATGTGCGGGGCCGGTCAGCGAGAGACGCACGATGTCCCCGGGTTGATGGTTGCCCCAGCTCAGGGTGATGTTCTGAGGGACAGTCCTGACGGGCAACAACGCTTTGGGCGTTAGCGCAAGCCAGGGGGTTTGCGGCGTCGGCGTGGGGGTGATGGTGGGGGTGGACGTGAGAGTAGGCGTCGGTGTTTGCGTGGAGGTGGGGGTGGGCGAAGGCGTCGAAGTCGGCGTGGGCGTCGCGGTTATCGTCGGCGTTGCCGTGGGCGTGAGGGTGGTCAACGATTCGGGCAGATGCAGCCGCCCGCTGCCATAAAGCGTATCGGGACCGGGATCGCCCATGTCGATGGCCCAATCCCTCAGAAAATCCCGCACCGCCGCCGCGTTCCAGGTGGGAAAGCGCTGTCGCACCAGAGCCGCCGCGCCGCCCGCCAACGGCGCACTGGCCGACGTTCCGAAAAAGCCCGTGCCGCCATGATCGAAGTCGTAATAGTTGGAATCGCCATAGGTTTGCGTGTTCACCCCATCATAGGCCGCCAGATCTGGTTTGATACGTCCATCGATGGTGGGGCCCCGGCTGCTGAAAGATTCCAAATGATAGGGGTCTAGCCAAAAGAGAGCGCCCACCGCCAGGGCCTCGGGCGCATCTGCGGGCTGGACGATGGATCCGGACGGCGTGATATATTGCAAGTCGGCGCCCGTGATGAATAGACGCATGAGCACCGCAGGATAGGAGGTGGTGTGGTGGAGAATGACGAAGTTGTACGTATCGTTGGCCTCGGCCGTGTAGCAGAAGGACTCGGTCGGCGGCTCCGAGCCGGTCTGCGGATCATTGCTGCCCGCGACGCCCAGACCGCCGCGGTAGAGATAGAGATCGTAATCGTCGGCGGTCGCGGGCCAGGCGTCCCAGCTCAACATGCCGCAGACCACATCGCCCGCATGAAGATAGACATCGTTACCATCATCGCCAGGCGCAAAAAGATGCCGGTTAGAGCCCGGCGACACGGGGCTGAAATAACCATGATAGTAACGTCGTCCCTGATTGCCAGCCGCGTTCACCCAGAGAACGCCCGCTTCATCGGCCCGGCGCACCAGATCGGCAATGACGCCCTCGCCCTTGCCCGCGCCGGTGTTGAACCAGCTCAGGGAATGGACGATGACATCCGCGCCCTGGGCAATGGCCGCATCCACCGCCTGCTGCAACTCCACCTCGGTGTCAATGGCGAAAAGGGAGAGCGTGGCGTTAGGAGCAGCGTCATGCACGACTTCGGCCACGGCGGAGCCATGCGCCGTGCTCTCGAATTGTCCGTCGCCGCGGAAATTGCGGATATTTACAAAGGCGGGCAGCTCTCCCCGGCTTTGCAGCTCTCGCCAGCCGCCAAAGCCCAGATCGATGATGACGATGGATTGGCCGCTGCCATTCCAGCCCTGATTCACCCATCGCGCCAGCCCGCCCGACCAGACGCCCTGACCGATGACCGCGGCGACATGGGGCAGGGGCGGACGCACGCGGCGCACGCCAGGTTGAGCGGCCAGCCTGCTCAGGTCATCGCGCGGCGCCCGCACCTGATAGCGATCGCCCCATCGGGCCTCCAGCTCGGCGCCCGGCGGCAGATGCAGATCGCCATCGGCCTCGACGATGACGCGCACGTTATCCGGCCCGGCCCAGATGTGCAGGCTCCGGGCCGCGGACTCTTGGGCGGGCGTCAGGGCGGCCAGACCGCGGAAAGGTTGCAAACTGGCGGCCAAAGCGGAAGCTTTCGGCTCGCGGGCCGGAGTCGCAGGCTGGGCGCGGCTATCTCGCCCCGCGACGAGCAGCATTGCAACGCCCAGCAAAAACGCCAGGAAAAGAATCGTATTTTTCATCATATTCACTTTTGTGCAATAAAGGTGACGCCAAAAGCCCGGAAACCGCCGTGGACGCCCAACACCGGCCCGGCCTCGGCCGAGAGGATGTCTGGCCGGGGGAAGTCGAGCGCAGAAGCGACCCCATCGGCCAGCATGGCAGCCAATTCGGGCGCACGGGTGTGGGCCACGGCCACGCTCTCCGCCCCTCTCCCGGCGATGGCGTGCATGATGTGCGCCATCCCTTTGCGCGGACTGCGCACAGCCCCGGCGTAGGCGAATTCCCCTTCTTTCGTGGAGAGGATGAGCTTGATAGAGAGCATGGAGGACATGCGTTTGATGGCGCTCATGGCGGGAGCCAGGCGTCCGCCTCGCTGGATGGCGTCGAGAGAATCCAGGTAGAGGATAAGATGCTGCCGGCGGCGCGCATCTTCCAGATCGGCGAGGATGGCGGGAACGTTCATGCCCCGGGCGATATTTTCCGCAGCTCGCAGCGCCAGCAATCCTACGCCCAGAGAGATGGACCAGGAATCGAAGACGTGCACCCGGCCATCGAACTCCCTGGCCGCCAGCAGGGCGCTGTTGTAGGTGCTGCTGTGTTTGCTGGTGACAGTCATGGCGATAACCTGCTCCGACTCTTGCAGCGCCGAGCGAAAGGCCCGTCCAAAAGCATCGGGCGAGGGCGCCGCGGTGCGAGGAATCTCGCCCGACGCGAAGCGTTGCCAGAAAATCTCGCGGCGCTCATACGCATCCAGATGCTCATCCTCGCCGAAACGAATCAGCAAAGGAACGACGCGAATGCGGTGGCGCAGCAGGATGTCGGGAGGCAGATCGTTGCTGCTATCGACGACCAGAGCAATGTGAGGCATGAGAGAGGTCTTGGATGGGAGAGGCATTCATTCGCACGAAAACGCGATCTTTCGATCCCGCATGTGTTCAATTGCCGCCTTCGATGGTGATGGGCTCCGTCCCCTCGATCCATTTTTCGTAGTAAGGCGCGGGATCGATATCGCCCACTTCTTTCACCACCGCCAGGAAGTCATCGGGCGTCGGCGTTTTGAAACGGTAACGGTCGATGAAAGTTTGCAGGACTTGCAGATAGCGCTCACGTCCCATCGCCCGGTAGAGGCTGTCGAAAAAGAGTGCGGATTTGGCATAAACCAGAATCTCGTAATTGGTGCTGTTGAAAGCGGTGACCTCCTGCCCAACGGGCACATCATAACCATTGTCCTGCACCCATTTGACCGGGATCTGCCAACGGCGAACGCGCATCCGGTTGGCGACGTCCTCACCATAGATGGTCTCCATGTAGAGCAGGCTGCTGTGCTCCGCCAGCCCCTCGTCCAACCAGGGATAGCGATAAGGATCGGAACCCACCAACGCGTACCACCACTGATGGGATATCTCATGGGCGATGAGAATCTCCTGACTCTGGGCCACATCCCGGTATACATCCTGGCCGATGTAGTTGAGCTTGGGATATTCCATGCCCAGGTAGCGGGTGGGCGCTTCGGTGATGTCGAGTTCGGTGTAGGCGTACGGTGTGAAAAGCCGGTCGTAGACCCGCACGACCGCCGCCGAATAGGCCATAGCGGATTTGCCCGAATTCGCATCTTGCGGCAGATAATAGCTGTTCACCACGTTGCCGTCCACCCGCTGGCTGAGCTTTTGCAGGTCTTTGCTAACCAGCATCGTCCATTCCCGGGCGGGACCGGTGACAAAATGGTGATCCCGCCAGCCAGGTTCGCTGCTGGCCGTATGAGTCATCTCCACGCCCGCGGTGATGAGGGCGTAGTCGTCGGGCAAAGTGGCGGTGACAGAGTAAAAAGCCTGGTCGGTGATGGCGATGTCGGCGAAGCTGGGGGGGATTTCCAGCCGCCAGGGGTGCGCCAGGTCTCCAGTCTGGCGGGCCAGCATGGGATAGGCGTAGGGCAGGCTGAGGATGCCCTCACTCTGTCCAAAGAGCACATAACCCGATTTCTGGGGAGCAAGGACTTCAAAGTCCACTTCCAGGTCCTGCGCCTGATTCGGCTGGAGCTCGTCGATGAGGGTGACGCGCAGCGCAGTATTCTCGACATCTTCCACAAATCCGACCGCGAACCTTTCGGGCAGGGTGCGCACCGCGGTCACCTTCATCAGCCCGCCCAATTGGGGCAGATTGGGATAGAGCCGCAAATACACGTCTCGCATGCTCAAGTCGCTGAGGTTGCGAAAATGCACCCGCTGCACGCCCTGAACCAAACGCTTCTCAGGATCGATGTGGAAGGTGAGATCGTAGCGCGGGGTGTTGTCGAAATCGAAATCTGCGGGCAGGGCTTCTTTGTGAAAAGCAGGATAGTACGGGGTCAGAGGATCGGACGATTTTACAGTTGACGCGCTGCATCCCATGAGGGCGTACACCATGCCCGGAAGGAGCAGAAAGAGGAGAGAAATGCGCAGACGACTCATAGAGTGAAATCAAGAAAAATGGCTGCTGCGCCCGACATGACCTGCATGCGAAGGAGGCGCCACGGGCGCTAACCCGCTGATGTCGCCGAACGTATGGGATAAAATGACGTTTCCATCGCCCATCGGCTTCATTTTCAAAGCAGGCGATGGGAAGATTTGAAGGCTGCATCATTCTCTGCTATTATGCCATAATTGCAGCGCGCCTGAAACAAATCCCCAACGCAAGGGTGCGTTTCAAAATGGGGACGCTTTTTTGCGTTCCTGGCCGACTCAAGTCGGGCGCTTCAGACCTGCGGCCAGCGGACGGCCTCCGCGGTCCAGGTCGCCGTAGGGCGACCGTTGGCGCGAAGCGCCTGCAGAGCCTGAGTTCACTCGGCCAGTGCACCATTAGACAAATTGCCCCAAAATTGAAACGC
>Ga0256914_1002352_pt1 | contig 15912 bp, 15 predicted proteins | sample HulkmetaG_FD_191571 | JGI IMG/M metagenome (GOLD analysis project Ga0256914, IMG submission 191571) | Hydrothermal chimney microbial communities from Main Endeavour vent field at the Juan de Fuca Ridge, Pacific Ocean - Hulk | ecosystem: Environmental > Aquatic > Marine > Hydrothermal vents ... | reverse complement strand
TGAGGATCTGCAGCTTTTCCGGGGCCAGCAGGCGGGGAGATTCCAGATAGACCAGGATCACCTGTTCGTCGCCGAAGGTCTCTTTCACCTGGCGGTAGAAACGGTGCTCCTCGTCGTGTTGGACCAACATCTCCTCGGCGGAGATGCGGATCTCCAGATGGGAGATGCGGGCAGAGAAGAAAAGGGAGAGGAGCAAGACGATGGCCAGCCCGACCAGGGGGTGGGCGGCGAAATAGTCGAGCACCCGTTTCACCGGGCGCCTCCCGACATGGCGGTGAAAGGTGATCTACGGACTGGGCGCGCGTGCAAGGCCACTGGGTTCGACCGCTGCGGACGAAGGCCAAGTCTACTATGGATGGCCGCCATCGTCAGGCCGCCGGGGTGCCGCCCGGCGAGGGCAAGGGCTATACTTGGCGACCATGAACGACACCGGTGACGAGATCCACACGGGCGCGAGTCAGGCCCACCGCGGGCGCGGCATCTATCTGCTGCCCAATCTGTTCACCACCGCCGCTCTGTTCGCCGGCTTCTATGCCGTGCTGGCGGCCATGAACGACCAGTTCGAAAAAGCGGCGGTTGCGGTGTTCATCGCCATGATCTTCGACGGCCTGGATGGCCGCGTGGCCCGGCTCACCCACACTCAAACCGCTTTCGGTGCCGAGTACGACAGCCTCTCCGACATGGTGGCCTTCGGCCTGGCTCCGGCGCTGGTCATGTATGAATGGGCGCTCCACTCCCTGGGAAAGCCGGGTTGGCTGGCCGCCTTCGTCTATACCGCCGGGGCGGCCTTGCGGCTGGCTCGCTTCAACTCACGCCTGGACGTGGCCGACAGCCACTGGTTCCAGGGGCTGCCCAGTCCTTCGGCCGCCGCCATCGTGGCGGCCAGCGTCTGGCTTGCCGTGGACCATGGCATACGAGGAGAAGATGTGGCGATATGGGCCGGCTTGCTCACCGGCGGCTGTGGCCTGCTCATGGTGAGCAACGTGCGCTACCACAGCTTCAAGGACATCGATTTTCGCGGCAAGGTGCCCTTCTTCGTGCTGGCCGCCATCACACTCGCATTTGCGGTGGTGTTGGTCCAGCCGCCGCTGGTGCTCTTCGTTCTGTTCGGCCTCTATGCCGCCTCGGGACTCGTGCTCGCCGCCCGTGACCTGTGGCGGCGGTGACCGGGCCGCTTGGCAGGGGCGGATGCCTGGGGTATATTCGGCCTTCCTCACCATTCCAACGCCATCGGGCCATGTGGATCGCCACCGCAACGCAGGTTTCCTTTCCGTCGATCGGTCCCGGTCGGCTCCTTCTGCTGCCGCTCGGCCCGCTCCTGCCCTGAGGGGCAGAGACGCACATCACGCCCTGGCGAGGGCAATCCACGCAATCGAATTCCCCCCTACTGGAACAGGCCCTGCTCCGTGCAGGGCGGAGTGAGCAGACATGAGTCGTGAAAGACTGATCATCTTCGATACCACCTTGCGCGACGGCGAACAGAGCCCGGGCGCCTCTATGACCCGCGAGGAGAAGGTGCGCATCGCCAAAAAGCTGGAGCAGATGCGGGTGGACGTCATCGAGGCCGGCTTTCCCATCGCCAGTCCCGGCGATTTCGAGGCGGTCAAGGCGGTGGCGGAAGCCGTGAAGGACTCCACCGTGTGCGGGTTGGCGCGGGCGCTCGAAAAGGACATCGATCGTGCCGGTGAAGCACTGCGCCACGCCAATTCGGCCCGCATCCACACCTTCATCGCCACATCCCCCATCCACATGGAGCGCAAACTGCGCATGACGCCCGACCAGGTGGTGGAACAAGCGGTGTGGGCGGTGAAGCGGGCGCGCAACTACACCGATGACGTGGAATTTTCCGCAGAGGATGCCGGCCGTTCGGAGATGGATTTCCTTTGCCGCATCGTGGAAGCGGCCATCGACGCCGGCGCCCGCACCATCAACATCCCCGACACCGTGGGCTATAACTTGCCGCACCAGTTCGGCGAGACCATTCGCCAGCTCCTCGAACGGGTGCCCAATTCCGACAAGGCGGTCTTTTCGGTGCACTGCCACAACGACCTGGGCCTGGCCGTGGCCAACTCCCTCTCCGCCGTGCTCAACGGCGCGCGCCAGGTGGAATGCACCATCAACGGCCTGGGCGAGCGCGCAGGCAACGCCGCTCTGGAGGAGGTGGTGATGGCGGTGCGCACCCGGCAAGACGTCTTTCCCTGCGACACCCGCCTGGACACCACCCAGATCGTGGCCTGTTCCAAGCTGGTTTCCAGCATCACCGGCTTTCCGGTGCAGCCCAACAAGGCCATCGTCGGCGCCAATGCCTTCGCCCACGAGTCGGGAATCCATCAAGACGGTGTGCTCAAGCACCGCGAGACCTACGAGATCATGCGCGCCGAGGATGTGGGCTGGACCGCCAACCGCATGGTGCTGGGCAAACACTCGGGGCGCAATGCATTCCGTACCCGCCTCAAGGAGCTGGGTATCGAATTCGAATCCGAAGAGAAGCTCAATGAGGCTTTCGCCCGTTTCAAGGCGCTGGCGGACAAGAAGCACGAAATTTTCGACGAGGATCTTCAGGCCCTGGTCTCCGAGACGGTGCACGAGACCTACGAACCACGCATCAAGCTGGTCTCGTTGAAGGTGTGCAGCGAAACCGGGGAGACGCCCACGGCGGACGTGGTGCTGACCGTGGACGGCGAGGAGCGGGCGGTCTCCGCGTCCGGCGCCGGCCCGGTGGACGCCGCGTTCAAAGCCATCGAAGCGTTGGTGCGGACGGGCGCGGACCTGACCCTCTATTCGGTCAACAACATCACCAGCGGCACCGACTCCCAGGGCGAGGTGACCGTGCGCCTTGAGCGGGACGATAAGATCGTCAACGGACAAGGGGCCGATACCGACATCGTCATCGCCTCGGCCAAGGCCTACATCAACGCCGCCAACCGACTGATGACGCCCCTCGAACGGGCGCATCCCCAACTGGGTGATGTCTGAAACGACAGATCCGCACCGCCCAGCCCGTCGCCGGGCCTGCCTGCGGGCCATGGGCATCCCCATCTATCGCTTGCGGCATGCCGAGTCGATGGAGGATGTCGGCGCGATGGAGAGGGAGGGGAAGGGGAGCGCCTGTGGTCCGCCGTCCTCGGGCGAACGGATGGATCCGGCGCGGATGGGCTGGGCGGACCTGGAGACGGCGGTGGCCGCCTGCCGCGCATGTGGACTCTGTGACACCCGTAACCGGGTGGTCTTCGGCGTGGGCGATCGAGAGGCGGAGCTCATGATCGTTGGCGAGGCGCCCGGCGCCGAAGAGGACCGCAAGGGCGAGCCCTTCGTGGGTCGTGCCGGCATGTTGTTAGACAACATGTTGTTGGCCATGGGGTTGAGACGCGACGAAGTCTACATCGCCAACATCCTCAAATGCCGACCGCCGGGCAACCGAAATCCCACGGTGGAGGAGGCGGCCGCCTGCGCGCCCTTCCTGAAACGGCAAATGGCGTTGGTGAACCCCCGGGTCATTTTGGCCGTCGGGGGGGTGGCGGCCCACAATTTGTTGGCCACCGACGAAAGCGTGGGCCGGCTGCGGGGCCGTTTCCACACCTTGCCGGACGGGCGGGGGCAGGTCCTGGTCACTTACCACCCGGCCTACCTGTTGCGACGTCCCGAGGAGAAGGCCAAGGCTTGGGCCGACCTGCAATTGCTCATGGAGCGCCTCCATGGCTGAGGCGTTGGTGCTGCGGCCCATGACCGAGGCCGATCTGGAGGCGGTGTTGGCCATCGAGCGTCGGGCCTACAGCCATCCTTGGACGCCTGGTATCTTTCGGGACTGTCTGCGCGGACCTTACCACTGCCTGGCGTTGGAGCGAGAGGGGTGGCTGGTGGGTTACAGCGTCCATTCGGTGGCGGCCGACGAGGCTCATCTGCTCAACCTGTGCGTGGAACCGGCCTGTCGGCGGCGGGGGTATGGCCGTTTCCTGTTGCGTCGGGTCGTGGAGCGGGTGCGCGCGCAAGGTGCGGACACCCTTTTCCTCGAGGTGCGCCTCTCCAACGCTCCGGCCCGGGCCCTGTACGAGTCGGAAGGATTCAACGAAGTGGGGCGCCGTTTCGATTATTATCCTGCCCATACGGGCCGCGAGGACGCCGTGATCTATGCGCGGGTGCTCGGGCCGCAGACCGTGGAGGCCGTCGCCGATGAATGAAATGGCCTGGTGGATCAAAGGCATCGTGATCCTGATCCTGGGCGCGCTAGGGGTGTTGCTCTATTTTTCCGCCGCCGCTTTTTTCAATGTCTGGATCGTGCCTTTCATGCAGGAGCTCGCGCCCGAACAGGCCCACCGCAGCATCGGACCGGTGCTGGTGCTCATCTCTTTCGTCGCCGCGCTCATCGCCGCCTTTTTCAGCGTTTTCCTCTACGAGATGATCGGCGGTGGGCGACCCTTGTTGATGGGTGTTCTGTTCGCCCTGCCTATGATCTTGATCCAGGTCTACGTGTTGACAGGTGCCAGGCTGGAGCTGGCCATGCTCAGCATCCATCTCGTGGAGATGGTGGGCATCGTGGCCGCCTATCTGCTCATCGCCTTCTTCGGACGGTGGGTCCACCGCCGCTTCTTCGCTACTGGACCGAAACGGGACGACTGATCAGTCTTGAGCCTCCATGGCCGGGTCATAGGTGCCTTGCCGGGCCAAGGAGTTGAGCTTGGCCCTTTTGAGCAGCGCGTGTTGAGCCACCTCCCGATTCTCCACTTTGCCTTGCCAGGCTTGTAATGCCGGTTGTTGTAACGCGCGCCCGTAAGAGATGCTCAACTGCCAGGGCGCGCGGCCGCGCCGACGGTTGATGGCGTTCAGGTTGGCTGTGGCCTCCTCCGGGCCCTGGCCGCCCGAGAGGAAGTTGATGCTGGGGACCGCCGCCGGCACCACCCGCATGAAAACCTCCAGCGTGGCTTGGGCCACTTCGTCCGGGGGCGCCTGGCGACATCCTTTCCCTGGAAGCACCATGTTGGGCTTGAGGAGCATGTATTCCAATTGCACGTGGTGTAGATGAAGAGCATCGAACACTTCGTGCAGCACCGCTTCGGTCACAGTGGCACAACGGTCGATATCGTGGTTCCCATCCATGAGCACCTCCGGTTCCACGATGGGCACCATCCCCAACTCTTGGCAGACGGCGGCGTAACGGGCCAGTACCTCGGCATTGGACTTGAGCCCGAGTAAAGTGGGGTTGTTCGGGGTGATGGGGTAGACCTCGCGCCACTTGGCGAAACGGGCACCCCGTTTTTGATAGGTATCCAGGCGTTCACTCAGGTCGTCCAATCCGCGTGTGATCAAATCCCCTGGTGCACCGGAGAGCGGTCCTTTCCCTTTGTCCACCTTGATGCCAGGAACAATGCCTTGGCGGATGGCGGCTTCGGGAATGGGGATTCCATCTTCGGTGGTCTGTTCCAGGGTCTCCTCGAAAAGGATGATGCCGCAGATGTAATCACCCAGTCCCGGTGTGCTGACCAGCAGCGAGCGCCAAGCCCGGCGGTTTTCCTCGGTCGAGGGAAGGCCGATGGCTGCGAGCCTTTTTGCCATGGTGGGTAGGCTCTCGTCGGCAGCCAGGATGCCACGGTGCTCATCGACCATGGCTGCAATGGTGGTCTTGAGCCGTTCTTCGGGTTGCATGTCGTCCTCCTCGGCTGGACGAGTCAGTTCAGCGGCACGCTCAATACTTCGCAACGCGCACGGTTGAGTACTGCATGGGTGGTGGATCCGAGCAGGCGGGCCAGCCCGCGCCGGCCGTGGCTGCCCATGACGATGAGGTCCACCTCTTGAGCTTCGGCGTAGGAGAGGATGGTGGCGGCTGCAGAACCTGGGAGCACCTCGATGCGAGGGGAGAAGGGAACGAGGTTTCGAGCCCATTGGGCCAAACGGTCGGCAGCCGCCTCTATCAGCGCCTCTTCGTACTCCAGGGGCATGGGCATGACCGGATCATAGAAGTCGTCGTAATAGACGAAATCTTCCACCACGTGCAGCAGGATGAGTTCAGCGCCTTCCTGCTGCGCGATGCGTATGGCGCGCAACAGGGCACGGTGGGCGTGGGGCGAGAAGTCCACTGGCACCAGTATGCGATGCCATGGCTCAGGCGCTTCGGATTCGGTCTGTGGCGCCTTTTCCGGAGACACGGGCTGCTGCGGCTCGAGCCCTTCGCGGACCCAGTCCCAGGCTTCCGAGAGTTGGTCCGGTTCGAAGAAACGCACTTCGACCTCCATGAAGGGACGGGCCAGCGCGGCCAGCCACTTCTCCCAGCGACGGTCGCCGACGATGGCGATGCGGCGAAAGTCTTTCAGGTGTTTCTTCGCGAACTCGTAGTCGTCTTTCGCCGCCTCCAGCTCCCAGCCGTGGAAATTCTCCAGCTCCAACAGCAAGGAGAGCGGCCCCTCTTCCTGGATGAGCCGCTCCAGAATGGGAAGGAAGGACTGATAGTCGGCATGGGTGAGCTTGCCCACCGCCTTGAAGGCGGCGACGCCTTCGATGTTGACGGGTATGGGTTTGAACATGGCCGTCGTCTCCTGAATCCATGGGTCGGGGCGCCGATGCCCCTTTTTCATCATAGCCCCTGTCGGGAGACGGTGGTTTGATCCGGCGCAGTCGGACGACGCCGGGATCAGAGCGATTTCCAGGTGCCGTCGCCGTCCAGTGCTTGCAGGGTGCCGGAGACCATGTCGTAGTACCAGCCGTGAAGACGAAGAGCGTCGGCTTCCACCCGTTCCTGGATCCAGGGAAAACTGAGCAGATTGCGCAATGAGATGCGGATGGCTTCCTGTTCGCACAGGTGGGCCCGCTGCTCGAAGTCCAGGGCCAGCTCTGGCGCCAGGGCCCGTTCCCGGGCCTCGCGGGCGATGCGCATCCAATGGTAGATGAAGTCGTCTGGTGCGGCGGCGGCTTCCTCCGTCTCCATGAGGGCACGGATGCCGCCGCAACGGGCGTGACCCAGAACCACGATATGTTCGACGTGCAGCCCGGTGACGGCGAATTCCAGGGCGGCGCTGGTGCCGTGCCAAGTGCCCTCTCCCTCGCAAGGGGGCACCAGGTTGGCCACGTTGCGGATCACGAACAGATCGCCCGGCGCGCTGTCGGTGATCACGGCCGGATCCACCCGAGAGTCGCAGCATCCCACCACCGCGACCTTTGGAGACTGGCCTTGTTCGGCCAGGGCGGTGAGCCGCTCCTCGTGTTGCTTGTAATAACCTTCCCGGAAACGGCGGTATCCGTCGATGAGATTTTGAATGGCGTCCAAGTTCCTCGTCCTCAAAGCGGCAGACAAGAAAAAAGGGCTACGTTTTCACGTAACCCTTTGATTTGTGTGGTGCCGAGGAGAGGACTTGAACCTCCACGGGGTTTCCCCCACTAGCACCTGAAGCTAGCGTGTCTACCAATTTCACCACCTCGGCAAGATCCACGGCCACTGGCGTCACCGCGGTCTCGAGGCGCGAATTTTGCCCCCACCTACCGCGGTTGTCAACTTGTAAAAATCCTCTCGGTTCCACCTCATCCATCGGGTATAGTCCGACTCAATTCGGCGTGGCCGCGTCGCGGCCCAAACATAGACCAACCATGTCGCCATTGGTTCGAATTTTCATCGTTTTGCTCTTCCTGATTTTGTCGTCGGGATGTTCTTTCACGCCGGATCGCCGCCCACTCCCGATGGAGTTGACCAACGATGCGGTGGTATTGGGATTGCCAAACGCGCGATTCTGGGGGGACGAGTGGCCCGAAGAGGCGATGGCGAGATTCCGGGAAGCGTCGGATGAAGCCCTTCAGCGCCAGTTTCCCGCCATATATGGGGTGGAGCACAACTACATCGCCATTTCGGGTGGTGGTGCAAACGGGGCTTTTGGGGCAGGGCTGCTGGCTGGCTGGGCCGCCGCGGGGACGCGGCCCCAATTCACCATGGTCACGGGCATCAGCACCGGTGCGCTCACTGCGCCTTTCGTATTCCTTGGGCCCAAATACGATCCGGTGTTGAAGAAACTCTACACCACCTCGCGCACTGAGGACATCGTACGTCAGCATGAACTGTTCACGGTGCCTTTCCGTGACGCCATGGCGGACACCAGTCCTCTGCAGCGGTTGCTGGAAACCTATGTCACCGACGAGTTGATCGACGAGATCGCCGCTGAACATCGAAAGGGGCGGCGATTGTTCGTGGGCACCATGAACCTGGATGCCTCGCGGTCGGTGATCTGGGACCTGGGCGCCATGGCCAATAGCACGGACCCCCGTCGTTATCGTCTCATTCGCGATGTTTTGCGTGCTTCGGCTTCCATCCCCGTGGCCTTTCCACCGGTGCTCTTCGAGGTGGAGGCAGGGGGCCGAACTTATGACGAGATGCACGTGGACGGTGGGACGGGGTCCCAGGTGTTCGTCTATCCAGCGGCCGTGGATTGGCGTCAAATCACTCAGCGGCTGAAAGTAAGAGGCACGCCGAAAGTGTATGTGCTACGCAATTCCTTTCTGGACCCGGATTACAACGGCGTGAAACCCACGCTGCTGCCCATCGCCTCGCGTGCCATCGACGCGCTCATCCGCACCCAGGGCATTGGGGATTTGTACCAGATCTATGCCCTTTGCCGACGCGACGGCAACGACTTCAATTTGGCCTACATCCCTTCCGACTTCACAGAGAAAGCGACCGAACCTTTCGACCCGGAGTACATGAGAAAGCTCTACGACCACGGTTACCGACTGGGCCGCAGCGGATATCGGTGGAAAAAGGCGCCGCCCCATTTTCTATGGGAATGACGATGGATCAAACCCGTTCTTTCCACTTTGTCGTTTTGAACATCGGGGGAAATTTCCTGCAGGATCGGAAGAAAGCCGCAGCTCGTTTCTGAATATACCAAGGTGACTTCCGGGAAAAAGGCATTCCGATCCCTCCGCGTCATCTCTCAAGGATTTACAGAAAAAAAGAAGGGGCTGCGAGCAGCCCCAAGTTACCAGAAGGATCCATTGAAACCGGCGGTCCGTCGCCTTTACTTGCGTTTTTGCAGGGCCACCAGCTCCTGTAAGAGAGATTCGATCTTTGCCATGTGCCGCTCCATGGCGGCCATGTGCTGCTGCATCATGGATTGGCGCTTTTTCATGGCTTCCGGATCCATGGCCATTCCGCCACCATGCATCATGCCCATGCCCTTTTGGTCGTGCATCATTGGGTTCATGGGCATACTGCTGCCGGTGGGATTGGAGTCGGCCAGCAGGGGCGCGGCAGTCACGACCAAAAGGCTGGAAAACAGGAGTGCGTGAATTGTTCTCTTCATTTGATTTGCTCCATAGTGGACAACGAAATGGGCGCGGGGTTCCGGAAACCTTGAGTCGGGCACTCCGCCCGCTCCCGCTCGTTCATGATCGACGCATATAGCGTGCCAGTTCGTTTGGCGCCCCGGAAATGCGGTCGCAGTCTCTTGTTTGGCAAAGAAGGTTGGAAGAAGAAGATCGATGTGGCGTCGGATCGTCGCCGCGGAGCACGGCGGCTCCCATTGATCGGATCGTTCAACAGTTCTACGAACGGTCGAATCCGTATTTCCTGATCCTGCGTTCCAGGGCAGGGCGTGAGATGCCCAGGATCTCGCAGGCCTTGCCCTTGTGCCAGCGGGTGTATTCCAGCACCTTTCGCACGTGGCGTTCTTCGAGCTCGTCCAGGGAGACGGGCTCGAACTTCTCCTCCACAGGGGAGGAAGCGGGTTCCAAGGGGGCGTCTCCCTCGGGCAGCCCCAGCAGCTCGGGTGTGAGGGTGTCGTCCCGGCAGAGCACGGCGGCACGGGTGAGGACGTTTTCCAGCTCCCGCACGTTGCCGGGCCAGTCGTAGCCGTTGAGGAGTTTCCAGGCGGCTTCTGAGATCTTTCGGATCCGGGTGTGGAGCCGCTGGTTGATCTTCTGCAGCAGATGCTCGATGAGCAGCGGCAGGTCCTCCTTGCGTTCCCGCAGGGGTGGAAGCTCGATGTTGACCACGTTCAGCCGATAGAAGAGATCCTCGCGGAACCCTCCTTCGCGCACCATGGCGGAGAGGTCCCGGTTGGTGGCCGCGATGATGCGTGCGCCGGTGCGCAGGGTTTCGGTGCCGCCCACCCGCTCGAAGGTACCCTCCTGCAGCACTCTCAGCAACTTGGCCTGCAGGTTGAGCGGCAGCTCGCCCACCTCGTCCAGGAAGAGGGTGCCGTCTGCAGCCAGTTCGAACTTGCCCGGCTTGCGTCGGTCGGCTCCGGTGAAGGCGCCCTTTTCATGGCCGAAGAGTTCGCTCTCCAGCAGGTTTTCGACGATGGCCGAACAGTTGACCGGGAGGAAGAGTCCTTCCCGTTCGGAATGGTGGTGGATGGCACGGGCGACCACCTCCTTGCCGGTGCCGCTCTCCCCGGTGATGAGGACGCTTGCGTCGCTGGCTGCGACGCTGCCGATGGTCTTGAGCAGGCGGGTGATGGTAGGACTCTTTCCCACGATCTGGTTGAGGGTGACCGGCTCGTCCGCGGCGCGGATGGCGTGCACCTTGCGCGACAGCCGGTGACTCTTCAGCGCGTTGGCCAGCGTGGTGTCCAGCTCCAGCTCGTCCATGGGCTTGCGCACGAAGTCGTAGGCGCCCGCCTTCATGGCCTCGATCACCAGGCTGTTGTCCGAGATGCCGGTGACCATGATGACCGGCGGGGCATCCTCGTGACTCCGGATCTCCTCGAGCAGGGAGAGGCCATAGCCATCCGGCAGTTGCTGATCGAGCAGCACGGCTTCGGGATGGTGCGCCCCCAGCAGGGCGCGTGCACCTTCCAGATCGTGCGCGGTCAGAACCTCATGTCCGAGGTCCTCCAGGTGCATCCTCAGCAGCCGGGAGAAGACCTCGTCGTCTTCGACAACCAGAATTTCGGCCATGGGCGCGATGGTATAGTGTTCCGCAATTGCATTCAGCCTGTTCGGCAAGATGTTCCTGAAGAAGTTCATCCAGCGCCAGCAGCCGCTCACGATCTCCCTGGTGAGCTTCCTGCTCATGCTTGCCGTGGTCACCAGCATCGGCCTGCTGGGTGGCAACCATATCGTCGCCTATCTCCAGAAGCAGTTGATGGAGCACGGCCTTGGCCACAACCAGGAGGTGATCGACGGCATCCTCCCCCTGCTCGAAAGGCCGTTGGAGGATGGTGCGAGACCAGACGAGGTGGTCCAGGAATTCCAGCGGTTCATCGTCCACGCGGGGCCCTTTGGTGTGAGGCTGTTCCTGATCGACCGCGCCAGCAACAGGGTCATCGCCGACAGCTCGCCGGAAAGGGGACTGCCTTATCCCCTTCACGATTTCGTGGATACCGAAGCGAGGCAGCTGAATGGAACAACCATCCGGGATCTCGGCCGATGGGAGGGGCCCGCATGGCGCCTGACCAGGGAGGGTGCCATCAAGCTGATGCTGCTCCAGCCGGTGGCGGCCGGTACCGGTGAATGGACGCTTGGCGTAAGCAGCGATTTCAGCGAACTGCTCGATTTCATGGACGAGCTGCATCTCCACCTGGACTCGGTGCTGCTGCTCAGCTATGGGCTCATCGGGTTGCTCGGGTTCCTGACGTTGAGATGGGTGGGGCGTCGTTACGAATCGGGACTGGAAGAGAAGATCCGCTTGCGCACCAATGAGCTGGAAGCGGCCCACCGGAAGCTGCTGGAACAGACCCGGCTGGCGACCATCGGCCAGACGGCATCGGTACTGGCGCACGAGATGCGCAACCCTCTGGCTTCCATGAAACTGGCGCTTTCCGGTCTTCTGCGCAGCGATTGTTTTGGCGGACGGGAGCGGCAGCGACTGGAGCTGGTGCTGGGTGAGGTGGACCGGCTGGACGGCATGCTTTCGGAGACTCTCGACTACGTGAGGCCAGTTGTGAAGGAGGAGACCCCCGCGTCGCTCGATGAGCTGCTGGACCTGGTACTGGAGCTGGAAGAGCCGTTCCTGCTCGAAAAGGGAATCGAGCTGCAACGGCTCCGGTGCCCGGAGTGCTGCCGGTTGCGGATGGACCGGCAGAAGGTGAGACAGGTGTTGCTCAACCTGGTGAAGAACGCGCGGGAGGCCAGCCCGGCACAATCCCCGATAAGGGTGTCGCTGCGGCAGCAAGGGGAGGGCGTGGAGCTCTCCATTGCCAACCGGGGCGAGCCGCTGTCGGACGAGGTCGTGGAACACGCCTTCGATTTCTTTTTTACCACCAAGGCCCGTGGAACGGGGCTCGGACTGGGACTGGTGAAACGGGTGGTGGAAGCGCATGGTGGAGAGGTCTCCCTGCAAAGAGAAGGGGAGTGGATCGTGGTCCGTACCTGGTTGCCCTGTGATACAAACACGCGGCAGCGTGATGATTGAAGCTGGTATTGGCCCGGCTTAAGATGCTCCCATGTTCCGACCCCTGCGCAGCGCCTTCCCGCTCTTCGTGTTCCTGGTTCTCCTGTTCGGCCAGGGCACGGAAGGGAAGCACGAGACGGCAGCTCTCCCTGTTTCCGTCGGAGTCGTCCTCCTGGAAGAGGGCTGCGATTGTCACGATCTTTCCTGCGATGAATGCACGCAGCAGGGGTGTCGGCATGTTTCCTCTTCCTTTTCGCCGATGCTGGTAGCTGCACCAGGTGGATTGCCGCTGCCGGCTGGTGTCCACGGTGTCGGTGTCCGGCTGCCGGAGCGCCGGTTGCCTGCTTCCCCTGTTTCGTCGATCTATCGGCCGCCCTGGTCCTGAGCTCCTCCCGGAGCCGGCAGCCACCGGCTGCCTTCACAGCCTGGCAACAGGACTTTCCATCGACGGAACGGAGTATCAATCGTGAAATCGAGACATGCGTGGAGCGTGCTGCTGTATGGCGGCCTCCTTTCCCTGGCAGCGTGCAGCGACGAGGATACCAGTGCCCGGCCTCCCACGGTGGTCGTGCAGCGCTGGTATACACAGGCACAGGTGGAGCGGGGTTATGACCTGTTCCAGCAGTACTGCGCCGAGTGCCACAAGCCCGACGCTTCGGGCGACCCCAACTGGAAACAGGTGAATGCCGAGGGCAAGCTGCCGCCTCCGCCCCTCAACGGGACGGCGCATGCCTGGCACCATCCCCTGCCGCTGCTTCGGCAGATCGTGCGCAACGGCGGCATTCCCATGGGGGGTTCCATGCCGCCTTTCAAGGACAAGCTCAAGGCGGAGGAGATCGACGCCGTCCTCGCCTGGGTGCAGTCCCACTGGTCCGACGAGATCTATGCCACCTGGAACCGGATCGACCAGAGAAAGAAGCAGTGATCAACATCCGCTTCGGAGGCGACATCGACGACATCGAAAACCGGGTGCAGGAACAATCTTGACAAGGGCCAACCGGGGTGGGGCAGAAGGCGGGGACCCATTTCCACGTCTGGCCCGTCCGGGGTTGCAGGGCAATGGAATGAACGAAGAGGGATTTTCGGTATTACTTGCATATTAAAACGCGAATCATTATCATTTGGTTATTCTTGATCGATCAGGAGCGGATGAGATGAGAGCGTTGTGGACGGGCTTGCTGCTACTGGCGGGCGTGGTCCATGGGGCCGAACCGGTGCAGCGGATCCAGCAGATGGTGGATTACCTGGGCGTGGACTACCGTGAAGCCGTTTCGGCAGGAGAGGTGGTCAACGCTGCCGAGTACGAGGAGATGCAGGATTTCGCCCGGACCCTGGAGGAGCTGTCCCGGGAGCTGCCCGACACCGAGTCGAAGGCGGCCATCCAGGCAGAACTTCGCCGGCTCCGGACCCTGGTGGACGAGCGCGCCGACCCGGAAGAGGTGGCCGCCGTCGCGTCCGGCCTGCGCCGCCTGCTCATTTCCGGCTACGGTCTTTCGGTGGTGCCGTCCAAGCTGCCCGATCTCCTGCGCGGAGCGCGGCTCTACGCCGACAACTGCGCCTCCTGTCACGGGGTAGATGGCCGGGGCAACGGTCCTCTGGCGGCCACCCTGGAGCCGCCACCCACCGATTTCACCGATCCCGAGCGTTACCGAAAGCGTACCCTCTATGGTCTCTACAGCACCATCACCCACGGGGTGGAAGGCACCGCCATGGAAGGCTGGACCGGCCTGCCGGAGCAGGATCGCTGGTCATTGGCTTTCTATGTCGGTGGCCTGGCGGCCCTTCCTATCGTTTCCGCGCATTCCGCCCCCATGGACGCCTCTTCCTTCACCCGGGAGATGCTCACCACCCGCACCCCCGGGGAGCTGGAGGCGGAAATGGGCACCCGGGGTGCGCAGCTGGCGGCGTGGCTGCGCCTCCACCCGGAAGCGCTGTGGGGGGAAACCGGGGGTTCCGCGCTCCAGTACGCCGCACGCAAGTTGGAAGAGAGCCGCCGGGCCTACCACCGGGGTGAGGCCGGGGCCGCCCACGACCTGGCCGTCACCGCTTACCTGGAGGGGTTCGAATTGGTGGAAGGGAATCTGGATGCGGTGGATTCCCGGTTGCGGCGCCAGATCGAGTCGGAGATGACCCGGTACCGTGGCATGCTCAAGGACGGGGCACCCCGGCAGGAGGTGGATGCTCAGGTGGAGCGCCTGCAGGCCCTGCTGGACGAGGCGGGAACGAAGCTGGGCAGCACCCTGCTCGCACCGGCCACCGCCTTCACCAGCGCCCTGGTGATCCTGCTGCGCGAGGGGCTGGAGGCCATCCTGGTCATCGCCGCGCTGGCGGCCTTCCTGGTGAAGACCGGCCGGCGCGACGGGCTGCGCTATCTCTACTTCGGCACCGGCGCCGCCTTCGGCCTGGGGCTGCTCACCTGGTTCGTCTCGGCCTACCTGGTGGAGATCGGCGGCGCCGGGCGCGAGCTCACCGAGGGCTTCGCCGCCCTCTTTGCGGCCCTCATGCTCTTCTACGTCGGCTTCTGGTTGCACAGCAAGACCGGGGCCGCCCAGTGGAAGGCGTTCATCCAGGGCAGCGTGCAGAAGGCCCTGAGCCGAGGCACACTCTGGGGGCTCTCGCTGCTGGCCTTCGTCGCCGTCTACCGGGAGATCTTCGAGACCGTGCTCTTCTACCAGGCGCTCTGGCTGCAGACCGGCGGTGAAGGGCGGGGCATGATCTTCACCGGCTTCGCCGTGGCCGCCGGCGTGCTGGTGCTGCTGGGCTGGGGCATCCTGCGCTACAGCACCCGCCTGCCCCTGCGCCAGTTCTTCGCCGCCACCGGCATCTTCATGTTCGTACTGGCGGTGGTCTTCGCCGGCAAGGGGATCGCCGCCCTGCAGGAGGCGGGAAAGCTCTCGTTCAGCCGGGTGGACTTCCCCAGCGTCGAGCTGCTGGGCATCTACCCCAACCTGGAGGGGCTCCTCACCCAGTCGGCGCTGGTGCTGCTTGCGGCGCTGCTGCTGTGGCGCGCCGGCCGCAGGGAGCGGGCCGTCGCCGGTGCGCCGGGGGTTACCGATAGAGGTCGTCGCGCCTGAGAGGAACCGGCGGGTTCTGGTTGCGGTGGCCTGCCAGCACCTGGTGGATGGCGATGTCGCCATCTTCGAAGTTGAAGGCGCAGCCTGCCATGTAAAGACGCCAGAGGCGGTAGGTGGTCTCACCGGATTCGGCCACCGCCTCTTCCCGGTGGGCCTCCAGGTTGCGCACCCAGTGGCGCAGGGTCATGGCGTAGTGGCGCCGCAGGTTCTCGGTGTCCAGGATCTCGAAACCGGCCTTCTCCATGGCGTCCAGCACGTCGCTGATGCGGGTGAGCTCGCCGTCGGGGAAGATGTAGGTGTTGATGAAACGGGTGGAGAGGGTGGGCCGCCAGCCCCGGGTGTTGGTGATGCCGTGGTTGAGGAAGAGCCCCCCGGGCTTGAGCACCTGTTTCACGGTGCCGAAGTAACGCGGAAAGTTGGCGACGCCGATGTGTTCGAACATGCCCACGCTCACCACGCGGTCGTAGACTCCCTCCGCGTCCAGCTCCCGGTAGTCCTTCAGTTCGATGCGGACCCGCGTTTCCAGCCCCT
>Ga0256914_1002351_pt1 | contig 15914 bp, 12 predicted proteins | sample HulkmetaG_FD_191571 | JGI IMG/M metagenome (GOLD analysis project Ga0256914, IMG submission 191571) | Hydrothermal chimney microbial communities from Main Endeavour vent field at the Juan de Fuca Ridge, Pacific Ocean - Hulk | ecosystem: Environmental > Aquatic > Marine > Hydrothermal vents ... | reverse complement strand
CCATGTGGCGGTGGGAAGCGCTGGTGTCGTTGGCGTCCATGTGGCGGGGGGGGATGTGGGCATGGGGGAAGGGGGTGCTGGCGTCGCGGTAGGGGGCTGTTGTTCCGGCCGGGTGGCTGTGGGCATCGTCGTGGGCCGTTGAACGGGCGTCGCGGTGAGCGTGGATTGGGGCGGGATCGTTGTCGCCGTTGCAGACCGGGTGGGGAGATCGGGCGTAAGCGCGGGGGTGGAGAGGGGGCCGGGGTGTAGGATGGCCAGGGCTTGGGTCACGACGGCGATGGCTTTGCTGATGACGGCTTTGTGGGCTGGCTCCTGCGCTTGTAAAGCTGTGAGCTGTTCCATCTGATGGGAGAGAATGGCGCTGATCTGAGGAGCGGAGACGCTGTTCATGCTTTCCGGTTCTTGCATGAGGCGAATGACTTCTTCGATGATGGCGGTGTAGGTCGTGAGGGCGTCATCCATGGCTGCGCCGTGGTTTTGAGAGGCCAGGATGATGGCTTCGTCCAACCGGCGCTGGGCCAGTTCCAGTTGCCAGCGGATGTCGTCTTGATGTCGAAGGGAGCGGGCCTGTTCGGAGATGCGTTTGATGGGATAGAGGGAATCGCCGGGGAGGGCGGAGCGGGCTGCGGAGACGATGCCCATGCCCAAGGCCAGAACGACGAATACTGCGACGGCTGCCGCGGCCAGGGGTTGTAAGCGCAGGCCTGGCTTCGGCCATCCTGCCAGGAAGGAGCGCCATCTTTGGGGCAGACTGGGGGCGGTTTTTTGCGGTCGAGGGTGAGGGGTCTGGCGGGCCTGGTCTGCGGCGATACGCTGCATCAAGTTGTGGCGGGCCCGACGTTTGAATGCAGGATCGGGCGTGAGCTGTTGGCTGGCCGCGCTGAGTCGAGCTGCGGCTTGCAAGATGCTCAGGTTCGCCTTGCTGAGTTCCGGATGTTTTTCCTTGCAACTCGCCAGAGTCGCGCCTTGTCGCAGGGCGTCGAGACAGGATTCCAGGATGTCGTTTTCGTTCATGCGACTGATCTCATGGGAGCGAGTTGTTTGGCGAGTTTTTTCAATGCCCGGTGTTGCAGGACTCGCAATGCGCCAGAGCTCTTTCCAAGAACCGGGGCGATTTCGTCGTAGGATGCGTTGTCGAAGAATCGCATAATCAGCAGGGTTTGTTCATCGGATGAAAGGGTGGTCATGGCCTGGCGTAGCTGCTGGATGTCTTCCTGGCGAAACAGGTTGTCTTCGGGTGAGGGATCATCGTCCGTCATGGTGTGGCCCGCATCTGTCATCACTTCGTAGGAGCGATGTTTTTCCGCGCGGCGGGCGTCGTTGATGACCAGGTTGTGGGCGATGCGATAGAGCCAGTGCAGAAAGGGGCGCTCGGGACGAAAGCGGTTGATGGCCTTCCACGCCCGCCAGAAAACCTCTTCAGTCAGATCTTCGGCGTGTTGTTGCGATGGGACGCGCAGCGCGATGTAGCGATAGATCGCGTCTACGTGCTGTTCGTAGAGCCGGGCGAAGGCTTCGGCGTCCCCTTTCTGCGCCTGGCGTATCCAGATCTGTTCGTGGGCTGCGGCTGAGTCGGGCATGAGTTCTGCACAAAGATGGGGATGAGAGTCGCCATCGAGCGGCGCTCTCATCCCCGGTTTGGTTGGGATTAGTGGCCGGGCATCCCAGGTACGCCGGGCATTCCTGGCGTTCCAGGCATTCCTGGCACGGAGGGGGAGCCGGGCGTGGGGGCGGGCGCGGGCGTTACGGGCGTGGGAGAGGGGATGGGCGTCGGCGCGATGGGGGGCTGCGGCGTGGGAACGACGGTGGGCGGGGTGGCGGGGGTTTCGGGCGTGGGCGCAACCGTCGTCGGCGTAGCGGGATTTTCGGGAGTGGCGGGGATGTCCGGGGTGGCGGGGATGTCCGGAGTAGCAGGGATGTCCGGGGTCACGGGCGACTCTGGCGCGCCCGGCTGCTCGATTTCGGGCACGGCGGGGATTTCGGGCGTGTTCGGCTGTCCCATGTTGGCCTGCTCCGGCATCTCGGGCGTGTCGACGACGGGAATGTCGGGGGTCTCAGGAATGTCTGTCCCGGGCTGCTGGGGGATTGTTTCTTCGGGAACTTGGGGGATATCCGTTCCGGTGCTGGATTCAGCCCATTGCGAATAATCGTCCACCTGCTGCAATGCGTCTTCCTGGGTTTCGATGGTGGGGACGACGGTCTGCACGACGGGTTGTTGATCGTGCAAAAGGTTTTGGATGCCTCCTGGTAATTCTGCATCAGCAATCACGGGCGCTGCAAATAGCGCAGCGGAGAAGGCGAGTAATGACAGGGTCTTGGCGGTAAACATGCGTGTTATTCTCCTTGTGGTTGTAGAGTAAGGGTGTTTTTTGTGTGGCCAGGGAGCTTTTTTCGCTCCGTTCACTCCATTAACCATGAGACCTGGAGAATGTTACAGCGAGTTCGCATCTTTTTTGAGAAATAGCGAGGATGCGCCCGGAAGTTCTGGCTTCAGTCGGCCAGCCCTGCCAATCTGGCGACTGAAGTGGCGGTATCGGCGCCCCGGGCTGAAGGCGGCCTGCGCTATCCTCGAATGAGATGGTGGCATACCGCTCGGCCGTTTCTAGACGGAATGGGGAGGATCGCTTTATAATGAGGCTGCCAAATGACACACCATCGCATACCGGAGTAATTATCATGTCTTCGAGAAAAGTTTTTCTTGCCGGTTTTCTTCTCCTCACCCTGTGGCTGCTGGCTGCATGCGGCGGCGAGAAATATGAGGCTCCGCCCGCGGACGCGGAAGTCAATGTGGCTGTCAGTATTTTGCCTCAGCAGTATTTTGTGAAGAAGGTGGGGGGAGAGCATGTGTCTGTGCTGGTGATGGCCGGGCCCGGCGTGAATCCTCTGACCTATGAGCCGCCAAAAGGTCAGTTCGAGGCGTTAGCCCAGCGGGATATTTATTTTCTCATGGGCATTCCTCCCGAAGATGCGTGGTTGGCGCAGGCAGCCAAGGCGGCTCCTGACCTCATTATGGCCGATATCAGCCAGGGCGTTCCCAAGGTGAATGATGATCCGCATATTTGGGTTTCGCCGCGGTTGGTCAAGATTCAGGCTGAGAATATCGCTCAGGCGCTCATGGAGATAGATCCTGCGAATGAGGCTGATTACCAGGCTAATCTGGCCGCGTTTCTGGATGAGTTGGATACGCTGGATGAGGATATTCAGCGCATCATGGATGCCAATGACGTGGCTGGCAAGACTTTCATTGTGGCGCATCCCGCCTGGGGATATTTTGCCAGCGATTATGGTCTGAATATGGTTAGCATTCCCGAGAATGCCACGGATGCCCAGTTGCAGGATCTGGCCAGTCTTGCGAAGGAGAAAGGCATTGGCACTATTTTTTATCAGCGCGGCTTTGATGAGAAATCCCCGGAGAAGCTGGCCCGTATCATCGACGGGCGCACCATGCCCATGGAGCCTCTAAATCCCAGTTGGGAGCCCAATTTGCGTAGTGTCACTATGATGCTGGCGAAGAGTGTCAAGTGATACTGCGATGTCTGCTGTGAGTATGGTTTTATCTGATGTGCGACTTTTCTGGTAACTACTAAGGTCACTGCTATGTGCGCTGCCGAGGGCGCGTCGCCTTTTGCAGCATGTCGTCAAACGTCCTGCGTCAAACGTCAATAAACCCACGCGAAGCGGGCATCGCAATACAAAATCCCACGCTTGACGTTTTACGTTTGACGCCTGGGCGGTCAGAAACGTTTATTTCATGACATCAATCACGGTCAAGCACGCCACCTAAGTAGTTACCTTTTCTGTTTTAAAAAGCGGGTGTTGACGCTTTGATCTGTCGTCCCACAAGCAGACATGGGGAGGGCCGGACGAAAATGGACGAAGAAAGATGCAGGTTTCGTCCCCTGTGGTCATTTTGCGTCCATGTTCGTCGGCTTGTTCAGCGGAAGATGTTTGATCAGCCCGTTGATGCGCCATGAAAAGTTGCACATTGGGTTTACTTTTCTTTTTTTGCGGCTTGGCGTGAGAGGTTCCGGCTTGTCCGGGTTAGGGGAAGAGCAGCGCTTCGACGCCTTCCAGTACGGCTGAGACAGGCAGTTGCGCCAGGCAGGTGCGTTCGGCGCAGCCGTCGCGCCGGCCTACGGTGTGTTCCACATACGCGCAGGGCGAGCAGGGGAGGTCGAGGCGGATAACGCGGCTGGGGCTGTACGGGGTCCAAGGCGCCCAAGCCCGGTGGTTGGTGGGGCCGAAGATGGCGGCCACCGGCGTTTTTGCGGCCGCGGCCAGGTGCATGACGCCGCTGTCGGCTCCTACGAACGCGCGGGCCCGGCGCAACACGCCCGCCAGTTCGCGAAAGCTGGTGCGACCGCTGAGATCGATGAGCGGACTGCTCGCCGCGGCCAGCACTTTGCTGACGTCATCTTCGGGTGCGCCCACCAGCGCCGTTGGGATGGCGTGCCGTCGATGGAGCGCCGCGGCCAGCGCTGCAAATTTGGGTGGATCCCAACGACGGGCCAGGGAGAATCCGCCTGAGCCGGGGTGCAATACGACGAATTCGCGCCCGGCCAGCCCTGCTTCCGCCAAGAGCCCATCGGCGCGAGCCTGCTCTGCTTCATTCAGGGGCAAATGCAGACTGAGATCGGGCGAATTGGCCCCCAGCCGTTTCGCCAGCAAGAGCCAGTACTCCACTTCTCGCATGGCGCCAAAGCCGTCATCTTGCACTGGATGCGTGAGCCATCGGCCATGCCCGTTATCTAGTCCCACGATGGTGGAGGCGCCCGCAGCCTTTACCAGCGCCCACTGTTTGGCTCGCCCCATCCGGGTCGTCAGATGGTGGAAATTGACCACGGTGTCGTATTTTCGGGCCCGCAGCATCCGCATATGGCGGGCCAGAGGCCCCCAGGCGCGGGGTAAGAAGACCGACGTGCCTTCGAATTGCGTTTTGGGAAATAAAACGATCTCATCCACCAGTCCGGAATCCTGCAAGATCATTGCTGTGTGCGGATTGACCAGGGCGTCCAGTCGGGCTTGGGGAAAGGTCTGACGCAGGGCGCGCAACGCCGGCGTGATGTTCAGCACATCACCCAGGTCGGCAAGTTTGATGGCTAGGATTCGAGAGGGCGGCATAGGTGTGGAATGATGTGATGGTGGCGAGAGACTGCGTAATCCTACCTGTAAAATCCAATCAGCGCAAACGTGCGGCCCTGGTGCGGTGAAGCGCATTGGCCGAGTGAATTCGGGGCATTGGGCGCTTCGCGCCGAAGGTCGCCTTCAGTCGCCCCGAACCACGGAGGACGTCCATCGGCCGCGGGCCTGAAGCGCCCGACTTGAGGCGGCCAGGAATGCGAACTCCCCCCATTTCGAAACGCATCCGCGACCCAGCAATTCCAAATTTAGGGAAAACCGGCCAGAAAGCGTTTATCTGAGGCTTACCCGCCTCCTTTTTGCCCCCTCCCCGGCCCTCTCCCGACACTCGCTACGCTCGCGTTCGAGGGAGGGAGCCCTTCAGCTACAAAGATTTTTTGCTCTCGCCGGGCTCCTCCCCCCGTGCGACGGCTGTCGTAACGGGGGGAGGCCGGGAGGGGGGCTTGGAGCAACGACAAATTTGAAACTGCTGTCCGCGACCTCGGCCTGTTGACAAAACCCACCATAAACGCTACACTCGGATTATGACATCCTATGCCTATTTCCACTCCCCCATCGGGTTCATCGAGCTTCGCAGCGATGGGCGGGCCCTGACTTCGGCCCGGTTCGTGGAAGCTCCCACCCAGGCTCACATCCCGGATCCTATTCTGATGCAGGCCAGTCATCAGCTTACGGGATATTTCTCGGGTGAGCTGATGGTTTTCGATCTGCCGCTGCGTCTGGATGGCTCCAGCTTCCAGGTGTCTGTGTGGAAATTGCTGATGCAAATTCCCTTTGGAAAGAGGGTGACCTACGGAGAGATCGCCCAGGCATTGGGGCATCCTCGTGCGGCCCGGGCCGTGGGGGCGGCCATTGCCGCAAATCCGATCTTCATCATCGTGCCCTGTCATCGCGTGGTGGCTTCGGGCGGGGAAATGGGAGGCTATGCCGGAGGATTATGGCGTAAAGCTTGGCTGCTCCGTCACGAAAGGGAGTTGTGGTACTGAAAAAACAAGCCCCGAGGTCGAAACCGCGGGGCTTGTCCTGCCAGGGGCGAGAGGTGGGGAGAGGCGTGGTCTGACGATGCACGAGTTTGTTGCTTTTGTCAGGTGGCAACCTTGGCGTCTGGCAGGCGAATTAGAACGGGTTGACGCGCGGCGCGCACCTCGTCCAATCGACGAGTGGGCGCATTGTAGGGCGCTCCGTGCAGCAAGTCGGGATCTTTGCGAGCTTCCTCGGCGATTTTGTCCAGTGCATCCAAGAACGCGTCAATCGTTTCCTTGTCCTCAGTCTCGGTAGGCTCGATCATCAAAGCCTCATGGACGATGAGGGGGAAGTAAATGGTGGGCGGGTGGAAATCGTAATCGATGAGGCGTTTGGCAATATCCAGGGTGCGAACCCCGTCTGCGTTTGGAATCTTTCCCTGGGCGACCGTTTCATGTTTGCAGCGCCGATGTCCGTATGGTACCGGATAATCGCCCATTTGTAAAATCCGGGCCTGAATGTAGTTTGCATTCAAAACTGCGATCTCGCTGACCTCGCGCAACCCCTGGGCGCCGTGCATCTTGATGTAGACATAGGCCTTGACCATGACGCCGAAGTTGCCATAGAAGCTTTTGATGCGGCCAATGCTCTTTTCAGGATGCCGCCACTCGTAAAGGCCCTCCTCCTCGTTCAGAGCCACGATAGGGCCAGGAAGGAAGGATGCCAGCTCGGCTGTGACGCCCACCGGGCCGGAGCCGGGCCCGCCGCCGCCATGAGGGGTGCTGAAGGTCTTGTGCAGATTGAAGTGCATCACGTCGATGCCCAGATCTCCGGGGCGGGCGATGCCCATGATGGCGTTGAGATTGGCTCCGTCGCCATAGACCAGACCGCCGGCCTCGTGCACCAGGTCGCACACTTCCGCGATCTGCGATTCGAACAGGCCCAGGGTGTTGGGATTGGTGACCATGATGCCGATGACTTCATCATCCAACGCTGCTTTCAGAGCCTGGATGTTCACATTGCCATCTTTGTCGCTGGGGATTTGCACTGCGGTGAATCCGGCCATGGATGTGCTGGCGGGGTTCGTGCCGTGGGCGGAGTCGGGCACCAAAATCTTGTGGCGCTGGGTTTCACCCCGGGCCAGCTGCGCCGCCCGCATGATGAGCACGCCCGTGAATTCGCCGTGGGCGCCCGCGGCTGGCTGTAGCGACACCGCGTCGAAGCCCGCTATCTCCCCGATCATCTCCTGCAATTCATACATGAGCCCCATGGCGCCCTGCACCGTCTCCGGGTCCTGCAAAGGATGAACTGCGGTGAAACCGGGCAGCCGCGCAGCCCATTCGTTCACCTTGGGATTATACTTCATGGTGCAGGAGCCCAGGGGATAGAAGCCCTTATCCACCGCGTAGTTCTTCTGACTCAGACGCAGATAATGTCGGGCGACCTGGACCAGACTGAGTTCGGGCAGGGGCAATTCGTCTCGCAGCAGTTCAGCCGGGATGGGGGTTTCGGGCACGTCGGGATCGGGCAGGTCTATGCCTGTGCGTCCGGGTGAACTCAGATCATAGATGTAATCATCGAATTTCATAGGGATGCCTCCAGATTCAGCCGGATGTGCGGGGCGTTGGCCTCGTCCAGCGCGGTTACCAGATCGTCGATCTCCTCGCGAGCGTTCATCTCTGTCACGCACAGCAGCATGGCGTTGCCCAGCGATGGGTAATCCTGGCTCAGATCGTAGCCGCCGATGATGCCGTATTCCTCCAGCAGATAGCGATTGATCTCGGCCACGGGCCGCGGACATCGAACCACGAATTCTTTGAAGAAAGGCAGCTCCTCCATCACCTCGTAGCCCTCCAGTTGGTCTATCTGCCGGGCTGCGTAGTGCGATTTGTGCCAGGTCAGCTCCGCCACCTTGCGCAGACCCTGTTTACCCATCGCAGCCAGATAAGCGGCCGCGGCCAGGGCGTTGAGCGCCTGGTTGGAGCAGATGTTGCTGGTTGCTTTTTCCCGGCGAATATGCTGCTCTCGGGTGGAAAGGGTGAGCACATAGCCGCGTTTGCCGTCAGCGTCGATGGTCTCGCCCACCAGACGTCCAGAGCTCTTGCGCATGTATTTCTTGCGGAAGGCGAAGATGCCCAGGTAGGGGCCGCCAAAGCTGAGGCTGTTGCCCAAGCCCTGACCTTCCGCGGTGACGATGTCAGCGTCATATTCGCCCGGCGGTTTCAGCAGGCCCAGAGCGATGGGATCGGTGGAGACGACCAGCAGCGCGCCGCGAGCGTGCACCGCGTCGGCCAGGTCTTGCATCTCCTGCGGCGTGTGCAATTGGCCCAGGAAGTCGGGATTTTGCACGATGACAGCGGCGGTATCCTTATCACACATCTCGATGAGTGTGTGGAAGTCGTTGTCAGCGGTCTCGTCTCCGATGATGTTCAGCGCCATGCCCTGCGTGTAGGTTCGCAGCACTGCCCGGTATTGGGGATGCAGGGTGGGAGAGATGATGATGGTGCGACGTTTATGCCGTTGGATGTTGACGGCCATAATCGCGGCTTCGGCCACCGCGGTGGAGCCGTCGTAGTGGGATGCGTTCACCACCTCCATGCCCGTGAGCGCGGCCACCATGCTCTGATATTCGAACGCGGCCTGCAGGGTTCCCTGGCTGATCTCGGGCTGGTAGGGCGTGTAGGCTGTGTAGAATTCGCCCCGGCTGAGCACCGTATCCACGATGGCGGGGACGAAGTGGTTGTAGGCTCCCGCTCCCAGGAAGCTGGCGAATTCCCGCAGATTTGCGTTCTCGGCGGCGCGCATGTCCAGCTCTCGCATGATCTCCATCTCGGTCATGGGGGCGGGCAGGGCCAGGTCGGGATAACGGAATTCGGCCGGGACATCCGCAAAAAGCTCATCGATGTCCTCGATGCCGATGGTTGCCATCATGGCCTGACGGTCTTCATCGGTAAGGGGAATGTAGCGCATGGGTCAATGCTCCCGAGTGGCGTTGAAGGCTTCGTACGCGGCCGCGTCCATGAGCGCGTCCAGCTCTGAGAGGTCGCTGGCCTTGACTTTGAATATCCAGGCGCCGTAGGGGTCTTCGTTGATGATTTCGGGAGCGTCTTCCAACGCTTCGTTGACTTCTACGATTTCGCCGGAGACGGGGCTGTTGATATCGGCCGCAGCCTTGACCGATTCCACGGTTCCCACGACTTCCCCCGCGCTGACTTCGGAGCCGATCTCGGGAAGTTCGACATAAACGATATCGGAAAGCGCGTCCTGGGCGTAGTCGCTGATGCCCACGACGACGATGTCGTCCTCGACGCGGGCCCATTCGTCGGTCTCGGCATATTTCAGAGTGGCATCATATTTCAGGGTCATGGTGAAAATCTCCTTTGGTTGAAGGGAGGGTTGAGTAGGCGTCTATGGGGCATTGGGTATAGGCTATTGGGCATTGGTGGCGTGACGCTTGATTTCAAAAATCCAGCAACTCCGTATCCAATATCTCAATAGCCAATATCAATATCTTCTTATCGCCGGTAGGCGGGGAGATAGAAGGGGCGTCGCACCACTACTGCTTTCTTGGGTCTGCCGCGGATGATGACTTCCAGCTCTGTGCCGAATTTATTGTACCCGCGAGGCACATAGGCCAGGGCCAGGAATTTGCCCAGGGTGGGAGATTTCATGCCGGTGGTCACCCAGCCGATGATTTTGCCATCCTTGGCGACTTCGTAATGCTCCCGAGGCACGCCCTTATCCACCATCTCCAGACCCACCAGCAGCATGTCGGGCTTTTCCAGCTTGGTCTTCAGCACGGCGTTGCGCCCGATCCACGGGCCTTTGTCCCAATCGCACACCCAGCCCAGACGGGCGCCGATGGGTTCGACCCGGGCGTTGATTTCATGGCCGTAGAGGGGCAGGCAGGCCTCGAAGCGCAGAGAGTCGCGGGCGGCCAGGCCGCAGGCCAGCAGGCCATCCTCGGCGCCCGCTTCCAGCAGCATCTCCCACATGGCGATGGCTTTCTCTTCGGGGATGAAGAGTTCATAGCCATATTCGCCGGTGTAGCCCGTGGCGCCGATGAGGGTTTCGACGCCGCCCACCTGGATGCGGGCGGCGGTGTGAAAGGCCACCTGATCCAGATCGTAGTCGGTGAGTTTTTGCAAGATGGCCTGGGCCTTCGGACCTTGTAGCGCCACCATGTAGGTGGGATCGGAGATGTCGATGATGTCTGCGTCGAAGCCCACGATGTGGGAGTCCAACCAGAAGATGTCTTTTTCCCGGTTGGATGCGTTGATGACGATCATCCACTCATCCTTGGGCTGCTTGTAGATGAAGATGTCGTCCACAAAGGTGCCATCTTCGTAACAAAGATAGCTGTATTCGGCGTCCCACACATTCATCTGCGAGACATCCCGGGGCTGGACGTACTGCAAGAACGCCTCCGCGTCCGGTCCGACCAGCTTCAACTGCCCCATGTGGTCGATGTCGAAGAGTCCGGCCGCGTTGCGCACCGCGTGATGTTCGGTCATGGGGCCGGTGGGATACTGTACGGGCATTTCGTAGCCCGCAAAGGGCACCATGCGCGCGCCCATTGCCACATGCACGTCATAAAGGGCTGTGCGTTTCAGTTCGGTCATTGCTTGCCTCCCATTAGCCAAAACGGCTGGTGTGGCCCGGAATCCGGGCGTTTTGTATGACAGAGATGCCCCTGGTGCTCTGTCCTGGCGCCTGAGAGATTGGCCGTGAAGGCTTTCCCCGTCGGTGGAGGCTGCAACTTTGCAGTCTCACTCTCCAGAGCGCTGTCAGCGTGCGATCCTTTTGCCTGAGAGATTCACCGGCGGGTTGGGCGGTCCGCCAGCTTGCCCCTTCGGCGGTTAGAAGGAATTGGGTATTGGGTATTAGGTGTTGGATATTTGGGGGCTTGTTCCAAATTCGACGCCCAATTGACAATATCCAATAGCTAATAGCTAATAACTTCCTCTAACGCTCTCTCACACGCGTCATCCAGCAGATATGCTTTTGTCGCGGACTCAGCATTGAGTCAGCGCATTGAAGTTTATCATCGCATGGCGGTTTCGTCAATTTTCTCGCGAACGGCGGGGGCGGCGTCTTTCGCTTTCGAGTTCATTGGACCGGCGCTCCGTCCGACGCATTGTCCCCAATTTGACGATGGCGGATAGACGGTGGACGATGGGCCAGAGGCGATGAATATCGCTGTTTGGCGCGTCCATGTTCGTCAAATGCGCAGCGATTTTCTCAAGTTTCAAATGCGCGCCTACTGAAAACGCATTGTCTATCATCCATGGCCCATCGTCTTTATTTGTAACGACTCAGGGGGCATGCTCGACCGTGATTGATGTCATAAAATGAGCGTTTCTGACCGCCCAGGCGTCAACCGTAAAACGTCAATCGTGGGATTTTGTGTTGCGACGCCCGCGTCACATGTGTTTTTTGACGTTTGACGCGGGACGTTTGACGACATGCTGCAAAAGGCGGGCGCCCTCGGCAGCGTACATGGCAGAGACCTGAGTAGTTGCCTGTATTTCGGAAAAAAAGCCCCGGAGACGAATCTCCAGGGCTAGGTGGTTGCAATGCGATGCTGCTTCTGGCGTTAGGGCTGGTTTTCGGCCAGGATTTCGTTGGCCTCTTTGTCCAACTGGGCCAGGGTTTCCACCACATCCGCGCCTTCGAGAATGGCGTTGTAGGCTTCGGACATCTTGTTGCGGACTACGTCGTAGCCAGCCACGGGCGGCTCGACCTTGCCGTATTTGAGCAGGCCAAACGCGGTGGCGTATGCGGGATTCTGAGCGAAGTAGTCGCCCAGTTCGGCCGCGGTGGACTTGCGGACGGGGAAGTAGTTGCTGATCTGGGCCCATTCGGCCTGCTGTTCAGGCTCGGTAAACCACTTGACAAACAGCCAGGAAGCCAGCTGTTCCTCGGGCGTGGTCTTGGGAATGCTCAGGCTGGCGCCGTAGATGTCGACCACAGGATCGGGCGTGGTGTGGGGCAGGGCCGCCACAGACCAGTTGAAGCCAGCGCCATCGTTGACAGCGGATTTGTAGTAGGGCAGACCGGAGGAGGAGCCGATGGTGAAGAGGAGTTTGCCCACGCCGAAGTCACTCTGGTCGCCATATTTTTCGGCGATGATGTCTGCACAGCCGTCCTTGTACAGATCCTGCATGAATTTCATGGCGTCCTGAGCTTCGGGCGTGTTCAGCGTGTACGCGCTCATGTCCTCGTTCATCAGATCGCCGCCGCGACTGAAGACCATGGATGCGAAGCGGGAGGCGTCGGTGGAGACCTCATACCCCATGGGTTTGGCGTCGGCCGGGCCTTTGGAGAAAGGCTGCTGGGCCGCGGCGCAGGCCATCTCGCGGAACTCGTCCCAGGTGGTGGGGGGACCGTCATAGCCCAATTCCTTCAGCCAGTCGGCGTTGTAGTACATGACTTCGATGGAGCGGTTGGGGGGGAAGCCCAGGCGCATGCCGCCGAATTGCTGGCTGATATCAGCGTTCAGGAAGGCGGGGAAGAAGTCATTGAGCTCTTCATCGCTGAAGCCCCATTTGGCGCTGTGCACGTACTGGTTCATATCAACCAGGGCGTCGGCAAGCTGATAGCTGGCGGACTGATTCTGGTAGGCCACGACCAGGCTGGGAACCTCGCCCGAGGCGATGGCGGCCAACATCTTCTTGTAGATTTCGCCGTAATGGCCCTGATACTCGCCGTTGACGGTGATGCCCCATTCGTTGTTCGCATTGAAGCGATCAATCATCTTCTTGAGGCCTTCCTCGCGGGAGCGGCTATGCTGATACCAATAGGTCACGGTCTGACCGCTGGGGTCTACATCCGCCAGGGGATCCATTTCCTCGGCGCTGGGCGTGGGGGTGGCGACGACTTCTTTCTCGACGACTTCGGTCACCTTGACTTCTTTCTCGACGACCTTGGTCACCTCTTTCTCGACGACGACGGTTTCTTTGATCACCTGCGGCGTCGGCTGGGAGCATGCCGAAAGAACCACTGCCGACACCAACAGCAAAAGCGTGAGAAGGATAATGATACGCTTGTTCATGAGTTACGTTCTCCTCCTAAAGAGACTGAGTGAGAGTTGGGGAAGAATGGACGACTGAGTTTATGCAAACGCCCGGGGGCGGCATGCAACGAAATTATACACTTGGCGCTGACCGTTGACAATAGTTCCTATCCTTTCAGGCCCGTGGTGGCGATGCCCTCGGTAAATTGCTTTTGGGTGAAGAAATAAAGGAGCAGCACCGGCGCCGTTGTGATGACCGCCCCCGCCAACATCAGTTGCAGCTCGGGGCCGGCTTCGGAGATGAAGCTGTACAAACCCACCGCAATGGGCCGCCAATCGGGCTTGCTGGTGACGACCAGCGGCCACACCAGCGCGTTCCACGAGCCGATGAACTGGAAGATGATGACGGTGAACAGCACCGCCTTAGAAAGAGGCAGCACCACCTGCACCATGAAACGCACATGCCCGGCTCCATCGATGCGGGCCGCATCCCACAGCTCTTCGGGGATCTGGGCGAAAAACTGGCGCATGAGGAAGATGGCGAAAACGCTGGCCATGAAGGGAATGGTCAGCGAGGGCCAGTTGTTCAGCCAGGGCAGTCCCAGGGGCGCCATCCACTTGTTCAACTGATTGACGATGAGAAAGTTGGGGATGAGGAGGATGGTCTCGGGGATCATCATCGTGGCCAGGAAGATGCCGAAAATGGCTTCCCGGCCCGGGAATTTGATACGGGAAAACGCGTACGCAGCCAGCACGCACACGATGAGCATCCCGATGATGGTGATGGTTGTGATCTGGATGCTGTTGACAAAGTACTCATTGAAATTCGCTTCGTTCCAGGCCTGGACGTAATTATTCAGGCCCGCGATGGGATCACGCGGCCATATCTTGCGGTTCAGCATCTCGCCGCGAGTGAGCAGCGACCCCAAAACCATGTACACGAAGGGCGTCAGCGCCACGATGGCGCCAAAAGTCAGAATCGTATACAGCAGGATTCGCCCGATTTTGTATCGATACCAGAAAGAAACTTGCTGCTTTTCGACGGGCTGCGCGGGGAGCATCTGATTAGCCATAGAAAACCCTCCGTTGGGCGATGCGGTTTTGGATGAAGGTCAACGTGAGAATCACCAGGAACAAGACCATGGCGATGGCCGACGCGTAGCCGAATCGGGTGGAAAGATAGAATTGATCGAAAATGTAGAGGCTGGCCGTATCCACCGTGCCCTGAGCCGCAGGCTCCCGCATCACCAATACATGGTTGATGGCCTTGAACACGCCCATCACCGTGATGATGGTGAGGAAGTAGATGGTGGGAGAGAGCAACGGCAATGTCACATGGCGAAAGATATGCCAGCGATTGGCCCCGTCGATCTCCGCTGCTTCATACAGATCGGAGGGGATGGCTCCCAGGCCCGCCAGAAAGATGACCGAGTTGTAACCCACGAACACCCACAGGTTGTAGAGCATGATGGAGAGCAACGCCAATGACGGCCCGGCCAGGATGAACGCTACGAATGAATCCACGCCCATGCTCTTGAATACTTCCTGCAGGTTGACGCCGAAATGTCCGAACACCAGCTCCCAGATGCCATGCGGCTCTTGCAGCCACTTCTGCGGTTCGATGCCGATCAAGCCGATGATCTGATTGGCGATGCTTTCGGGACGGCGGGAGAAAATAGCTCGGAACACACCCGCCGAGGCCACCGTGATGGTGACGTAAGGCATGAAATACACCATGCGATACCAATCCTTGCCCTTGATCTTCTGATAGAGCATGACGGCCAGCAACAACGCCAGCCCCAACTGCATGGGCACGATGCCGACGGCGTAAAAGACCGTCACCACAAAAGCCTCGAACATCTTCTGATCCCCACTCTCAATCATCTTCCCCATCCCCGTAAAAGCGCCCCACGCTCCAGCGATAAAGACGATAACGGCAAGAAGCTTGGCCGCCATCGCCCAGGTGCGCCGCTCCTTGGTCATGCTCTTCCACAGATACCATGAGCCAATCAGCAAGCCGATGCCGATAGCGAACCAGAGGATGTCCATCGGATCCCCCAGCGCTTTTGTGTAATTTTTCAGCCCCAGGAAGGGCCCCTTCTTGATACGCCAGCGGTGCAGGCTGATATACACCGCGTAGATCAGTGGGAAGAGGCCGAATACGGTGAGTAGGATGCTGGCAGGAGCGATGAACAGATAGCCGGTGATGGCTTCTGTGATGGCCCGTTTACGCGCTCCAGACATCCTTCCACGCTGGCCATAAGCTGCTGATTGTTGCGCCATGGCGTTCTCCTCATCGAGAGCGTTGAGACAACCAAATGATGTCGCGACGAATGAAGGGATTGATGAAAACAGTCACAATTCATCTGGCAAAGCTGCCAGTTCGATCCGTAAGAGAGTCAATTTTCATTTTGGCCGGGTAATGATTATCGATGATAGTGATTCATCGCCAGATTGTCAAGAATGGTCGCGGTCGATGGGCAGGTGTCGAGCCTGGAGGGTTTCGCAGCGGTAGCCCGAGGGGTTTAGCCTCGGGCGAACTTGCGCCGCGCCCGACGAGTCGCACCTGGAACGGGGTGCGTTTCAAAATGGGCGCGCTTTTTTGCTTTCCTGGCCGACTCAAGCCGGGCGCTTCAGGTCTGGGCCAGGGGACGGCCTGCGCCGTCCCACCGCGGCCATGTTTTTGGTCGCTGCCGAGCGACCACGGGCGCAAAGCGCCTAAAGCGTTCGAGTTCACTCGGCAACCCGCAGCCGGACGCCACGCTCATGCTCTTGCCCGATTATTTTTTCAAAGTTC
>Ga0256914_1002350_pt1 | contig 15916 bp, 13 predicted proteins | sample HulkmetaG_FD_191571 | JGI IMG/M metagenome (GOLD analysis project Ga0256914, IMG submission 191571) | Hydrothermal chimney microbial communities from Main Endeavour vent field at the Juan de Fuca Ridge, Pacific Ocean - Hulk | ecosystem: Environmental > Aquatic > Marine > Hydrothermal vents ... | reverse complement strand
TGCGTCCTTCACCCTAAAAGACGACACACTAAGAAGAATAAAAGAGTTTGCCCCCAGAGGTGTAGGCTTTCACATACACATAGCAGAAGGTATAGAAGACGAAGTTATAACAAAGCAGATTTACGGAAAGAGCGTTGCCAAGAGGCTCGAAGATCACGGAGTATTGAATGAAAAGAGTATCCTCGTGCACGGCATACACCTCGACGAGGAGGAAAAAGAAACACTAAAGGAGTACAATGTGGTACTCGCACACACACCCCAATCAAATATGAACAACGCAGTAGGAGTAGCAAACATAAGAGAATTACTCCAAAAGGGCATAAGGGTTGTGCTTGGAACTGATGGCTACAGTATAAACATCCTCAACGAGTTAAGAACACTACCTCTATTGCAAAAACACACAAGAAGGGACTACAACGCCGTTGAATTCTCAGACATCACCAAAGTCTGGGAGAATGGATATAAGGTGGTAAACGACTTGTTTGGGATAAAATCTGGAATGATAGAGTCAGGATACACAGCTGACATTATCGTGGTGGACTACGAACCTTTTACACCTATGAACGAAGAAAACTTTTACTCTCACCTAATATACGGTATGACGGATCACTTCAGGGTAGTAGATGTATACGTAAATGGGGAGAAGGTGCTATCCAACGGAAATCCAACCCTCGTTGACTACGAAAGGGTTAGAAAAGACGCCCAGCGAGTAGCAAAGAAGATGTGGGAAAGGATGACTGCGTAATGCTCGAAGTGGAACTTTTCGGTTTTAAATTAAAAAACCCTTTACTGCCAGCAGCAGGACCAATGACTGCTGATGACAGGTGGGTAAAAAAGGTTTACGAACAAGGAGTAGGAGCAATGGTGTTAAAGACAGTATCAGTTACAGCAGCAAAAGTAAAGAGACCAGCCATCATAAAGCTACCTTACGGCGTAATGAATTGTGAATTGTGGTCTGAAGAACCTCCAGAGAGATGGACAGAAGACTTTCTACCAAAGATAAGAGAGTTCATAGACATACCCATCATCGGTAGCGTAGGATACAAGCCGGAAGAGTTGAAAGAAGTCATACCAAAACTTGAACCATTCGTTGACATGTTCGAAGTATCCACACATTATACAGGTTTCGACACGAAACCTGTATACCAAGCTGCCATCTCATCAAAGGAAGTAACCCAAAAACCCGTTATGATAAAGCTAAGTCCACATTCCACGGAGTTGGCTACGCTTGCAAAGGCTGCCGTGGACGGTGGGGCAGACGGTATAGTTGCAATAAACTCCGTTGGTCCAGCACTCAGCATAGACATAAAGCACAGAAAGAGCAAACTCGGTGCATTCTACGGCTGGCTCTCAGGACCTGCAATAAAACCAATAGCACTAAGGTCTGTTTACGAAATAAGAAGAGCGGTAAGCGTGCCAATAGTGGCAGCAGGGGGTGTGGAAACAGCAGACGATGTAATAGAATTTATGCTTGCAGGGGCAACAGCAGTTCAGATGCTTTCAGCAGCAATCATGCATGGCGTTGACCTATACAGCAAAATAATAAGGGAATTACCAGAAAGACTAAAGTTCTATGGCTTCAAAAGTGCAGAAGAGGTCATAGGAAGCCTAAAAGAGTGGTGAATTAACATGAAAGTTATCTCCTTTACCATCAACGGTGAAAAACGGCAGGTAATAATAAGAGGAGACGAGAGACTCATAGACCTGATCAGAGACGAGCTAAAACTCACAGGAACGAAAGAGGGTTGTGGGCAGGGTGAATGTGGTGCCTGTACTGTACTAGTAAATGGAAAGGCTGTGCCTTCCTGTCTCACACTGGCAGTAAAAGTAGATGGCAAAGAGATTACAACCATAGAGGGATTGGAAAAAAACGGAATACTTCACCCTCTACAGAGAGCATTTATAGAAGCAGGTGCAGTGCAGTGTGGCTTCTGCACACCAGGTATGATAATGTCCCTAATGGAGCTTCTATCAAACCAAGAGGAAGTTACCCCAGAGATGGTAAGAAGGCACCTTTCAGGTAACATATGCAGATGCACTGGATACGCAAAGATCGTGGACGCTGCCATGCTCGCACACAGAATGCTTAAGGAGATGAAAAGCCATGTCTAATGTGGTTACACCCCAAAACATCCACATAGCTACTGAGATACTCTCGAGCGAAAACGCAAAGGTAATAGCAGGTGGAACTGATCTAATGGTGAGGATAAAACAGGGTGTACTCAAGCCAGATGTAATAGTTGACATCACAAGGATAGAGTCTTTGAGAGGCATAGAATCAGCAAAAGACTGGATAGAGATCGGTGCTGCAACAACTCTCAGCGAAATATTAGGAAATCCCAATATCCCTGCACTTCTGAAAGACGCCATCTCTAACATCGGCTCCCCTCAGATAAGAAACTTGGGCACTATAGGAGGTAATATTGTAAACGCTTCACCAGCAGGAGATACATTAGTGCCATTGTACCTATACGGTGCAACCGTGACAACGACGGGATGCATTGAAAGAGAGATACCCATAGAAGAGTTTATTTTAGGTCCGGGTAAAACGGTGCTAAAACGCGGAGAAATATTAAAAAAGATCAAAATTCCCCTATTGGAAGGCTACAACCACATCTTTGAAAAGGTCGGTGAGAGAAGCGCAATGTCAATATCTATAGTATCGATGGGCATCCTTTACAAGCTGAAAGACGGCATCCTGCAAGACATAAAAGTTGCCTTCGGCTCCGTTCACCCAACTGTCATCAGAATAAAGGAGTTAGAAACGCTACTGAAAGGACAAAAGATAGAAAGTGAAACCCTCACAGAGGCATCAAAGATCATCGAGAACACCATCAAGCCAATAACGGATATAAGAGCAACTGCCACATATAGGAAAAAAGTTGCAAGCAGACTCATCTACAAGCTATTGGAAATAACACATCAAGGAGGTAATGCATAATGGAAATCAAAGTAAACTGGGAAAGAAGGGGCAAAGTATATGAAAACATAGCAGAGGCAGTCGGGTTCACTCCTCTGGTAAGGTTGAACAAGATACCCAAAGAAGAAGGAATCGATGCAAACATCATGGTAAAGATTGAATACTTTAGCCCAAGCGGTAGCCTCAAGGATAGAATACTATACAGAATAATCACAGAGGCAATAAAGAACGGAGACCTAAAGCCGGGTATGACAATAATAGAGGCAACAACAGGCAATACGGGTATAGCAACAGCCATGCTTGGTGCAGTATTTGGATATCCAGTCAAGATATTGATACCAGAAGGGATGAGCGAGGAGCGTATGAAAGTCATGAGGATGTACGGAGCAGAGCTAATATTTACACCAGGGGCGGAGAGCGATGTAGACATTACCTTACAAAAGCTAAAAGAGATAGTCGAAGAAGAACCGGAAAAGTATTTCGTGGTAGGACAGTACACAAATCCAAACAACCCACTTGCTCACTACTATACAACGGGTCCAGAAATATGGGAGCAGACAAATGGAGAAATAGAGGCATTTGTTCAGACGCAGGGAACAGGCGGAACCGTATCAGGCATAGGAAAATACCTAAAGGAGAGAAGCCCTGGAATATGGGTTTACACCGCAGAGCCTACAGAGGCACCTTTTCTATCAAAGATGAAGTGGGGAAGCCACCGCATAGAAGGAATAGGAGACGGATTTATACCTGAAAACCTGGACCTCTCTGTAATAGACGGAGTGATATTAACAACATCAGAAGAAGCAATAGAAATGGCAAAGAGGCTCGCAAGAGAGGAAGGCATACTCTGTGGAATATCCTCAGGACATAACGTCGCAGCAGCGATAAAGCTGGCAAAAGCACATCCAGAGTGGACACACATAGTAACTATAATAAACGACAATGGTCTCCGATACTTCTCCACTCCTCTATTCGGCGTGGAAAAGGAGATAAATATACCTGAAAGGGAACACGAAGTCAAACTTTCAGACAAGCAAAAGAGGGAACAGCACAAACTCGAGATAATAGAGTAAAGAGGTGAAAGAAAAGTGATAGACACTGAAGAGGTACTTGAAAGAGCATACGGATACACAGACGAAATAGCAAGCTTCCTCATGGATATCGTTGCAATACCGAGTCTGAGTGGGCAGGAAAAAGATGTAGTGGACAGAATAAAAGCAGAGATGAAGCAGTGCGGATTTGACGAGGTAAGTGTGGATGCATTTGGAAATGTAATAGGGAGGATTGGCAACGGCAAAACTGTCATAGCGATGGATGCACACATAGATGTGGTAGATGTAGGAGAAAGAGACTTGTGGGATTTTGAGCCATTTTCACCGTTCATAAAGGACGGAAAACTATACGGCAGAGGTGCGTCAGATCAGAAGGGCGGAATGGCATCAATGGTATACGGCATGAAGATACTAAAGGAGCTGGGGCTAATCGACGATTTCACCGTATACATAACAGGCACCGTTCAGGAGGAAGATTGTGACGGACTCTGCTGGCAGTATATACTCAAGGAGGGCATAATAAAACCAGAGGTGGTAGTTCTCACAGAGCCTACAGGGTTAAAGGTTTACAGAGGACAAAGGGGGAGAATGGAAATAAAGGTCACAACAAAAGGTGTATCCGCACACGGTAGCGCACCCGAGAGAGGAGATAACGCAATTTACAAGATGGCACCGATACTACTCGAGTTAAAAGAGCTAAATGAACGCTTGAAGCACGACGACTTTCTTGGAAAGGGCACACTTACAGTGTCCCAGATATTTTTCAAGTCCCCATCAGCGTGTTCAGTAGCAGATGAATGCTCAATAACGATAGACAGAAGGCTAACCGCTGGAGAAACCAAGGAGAGTGCTATAAGGGAAATAATGGAGCTGAAAGCATCGAAAGAAGTAGATGCAAGGGTAGAGCTTTATAGATACGACAAGCCTACCTACACAGGGCTAAGGTACCCAACAGACAAATACTTTCCCACATGGAGTACCCCAGAAGGACACAAGGCAGTAAAAAGTGCTATAACGGTATATGAGAACTTGTTTGACAAGAAACCCGTAGTGGATAAGTGGACCTTCAGCACAAACGGAGTTGCCATATCTGGTATGTTCGGGATACCGTGTGTGGGTTTTGGACCCGGATACGAAGAGCAGGCACACGCACCAAACGAATACACACCCGTTGAGCACCTCCCAAAAGCTGCAGCATTTTACGCACTGTTCCCTTACATCTATACGAAAGGTGGGATATAGATGAAAACTATGTTAAGGGGAAAACATCTCATTACGCTCGACGAATGGGACAAAGGAGAGATAGAGACGCTCCTCGAAACATCGTTTGAGCTGAAAAGACTCTTTGCTGCAGACATTCCCCACAAGTATCTGGATTCAAAAACCATATTTATGATATTTTTCGAACAGTCAACGAGAACGAGAAATTCTATAGAAGCAGGTATAACGCAGCTCGGGGGACATGCACACGACCTTACACCAGACAAGATTCAAATATCCCACGGAGAGGTGGCCAAGGACACTGCAATGGTTCTAAGCAGGTTTGGTCATGCTATAGCAATAAGATACTGCGACTACGGTATAGGAAACAGGTACTTAAGGGAAGTGGCAAAGTGGTCCTCCATACCTGTAATAAGCATGCAGGACGACATATACCATCCCCTACAAGCAATAGCAGACCTCATGACACTTCAAGAAAAATTTGGGAAAGACCTAAAAGGGTTAAAAGTAACTATATCGTGGGCATACGCAACCAGTCACGCAAAACCAATATCCGTTCCGATCTCCCAGATACTCCTATTTTCAAGATGGGGTATGGACATCACAGTTGCACATCCAAAAGAGTTCCCACTGCTCCCAGAGATGGTAGAAAAAGCAAAAAAGTACAGCCAAATACACGGAGGAAGTATCAGGGTTATAGACGACATGGACGAGGCATTTAACGATGCCCAGGTAGTCATACCAAAGAACTGGGGAGGGTTTGTGTACACTCAGGACAGAGATGAGATGAAGGCCAATCTCGAAAAGCACAAAGATTGGATATGCGATGAGAGAAGGATGTCCTTCACTGCAAAAGACTCCGTTTACATGCACGCATTACCGGCAGACAGGGGAAAAGAAGTGGTAGACGCAGTAATAGACGGAGAACACTCTATAGTATACGACGAAGCCGAAAATAGATTACACACAGCAAAGGCCGTGATGCTCCTAACGATGGGAGGTAGAGGATGAAGTACGACATCGTCATAAAGAACGCAGATATACTCACACCGCTGGAAAGGTTTTCGGGAGACATAGCCATAAAAGACGAAAAGATCGTTACCATAGGGACAATAGAAAAATATGCAGACATAGAAATAGATGCAAATGGGAGAATAGTTTTACCCGGCCTGATAGATGTTCATGTCCACTTTGACCTGAGGGTAAGCAATACCACCACTGCAGACGATTTTTACACTGGTTCGATATCAGCAGCATTCGGCGGGATAACCACCGTGATAGACTTTACAGATCCCCTACCTCACGCAACCTTGCCCGAGTGCATATCAAAAAGATTGGAAGTAGCAAAAAAAAGCTTTATAGATTATGGACTTCATGCAGTCATCGTAAATTGGGAAAGTTCAAGGAAAGAAGAGATCAAAGAAGCAGTAGAGATGGGCGTAGCAAGTTTCAAGTTCTTTACCACTTACAGCGAGTCGGAAAGGCGAACAGACACACCGGCACTTCTGGAGTGTTTCAAAGAGATAGCAAAGTATAAAGGCATCGCTATGGTACACTCAGAAGACGACGAGATCGTAAGAGAATTTACTCAAAAAACCAAAAAGTCCCCCGAAAACTACCCCTATGCAAGACCATCGATAGCAGAAGGGCTTGCAATCAGAACAGTATCTTATCTGGCAGAGAAAACTGGCGTAAAGCTACACATAGCACACCTCTCGTCCGAAGAAGGGGTAAACGCAGTTAAAGAAGCGGTAAAAAACAGCAAAATAGACATATCCGTCGAGACAGCTCCCCACTATCTATGGTTAACCAAAGAAGAAGCTGGGATATACAATTCGGTTTGCCCACCACTAAGAGAAAAAAAAGACAGACTCGCCCTGTGGGAAGCGGTAAAATCTGGTATAATAAGTATTGTTTCGTCAGACCACTGTGCATTTACAAAAGAGCAGAAGGACATAGGCAAAGAAGATTTTAGAAAGATACCTTACGGTTTACCGGGCGTAGAGACTATATGGCCGTTATTCTATACTGCTGGACACTTCTCTTACAGCATACCGATACAACAGCTGTTAAGCTTCATGACTATAAATCCTGCAAAAAGGTTTGGCATATATCCCAAAAAGGGGGTGATCGCTCCAGGAAGTGACGCAGACATAGTGGTCCTCTCAGAAGGCAGCAGGCTGGTAACATCAGGGGTCCTTCACTCTGCATCTGAGTACACACCGTACGAAGGAGCAAAGCTATACGGGTTCCCCGACATAGTAATATCTCGGGGACACATACTTGTGAAAGATGGCAGATTTGAAGGTAAAAGGAGTGGAAAGTTCATCAGGACGGGAGGGATAAGAGAATGAGAAAGATTTTAATAGTTGGACTTATGTTAGCCCTTGTCTTATCCGTTGGAGGCACAGGCATTGCAAAGATAAAAGTGGGATTCATATACATAGGTCCAATCGGAGATGCAGGCTGGACTTACGCACATGACAAGGGCAGGCAATACTTGGAAAAACATGTTCCAGGAGTTGAAACTGTATACTTAGAGTCCGTACCAGAGGGCGCAGAAGCAGCCACGGCAATAGAAAATCTCGTAGCAATGGGATGTAAAGTGGTATTCACAACAAGCTACGGCTACATGGATGCAACCCTAAGGGTAGCAAAGAAGTATCCAAAAGTTGTATTTGAACACTGCTCCGGATACAAAAGGGCAAAGAATGTAGGTACATACTTCGGTAGGATGTACCAGGCAAGATTTTTAACGGGCATCGTCGCCGGCATGATGACCAAGAAAAATCTCATCGGATATGTAGCTGCACATCCAATTCCAGAAGTAATAAGAGGAATAAATGCTTTCACGCTCGGCGTGAGAAAGGTGAATCCAAAAGCAGTTGTAAAGGTTGTATGGACAAATACATGGTACGACCCTGCAACAGAGAAAGAAGCAGCACTAAGCCTACTTGATGCAGGTTGTGACGTTATAGCGCAACATCAGGACTCTCCGGCAGCACAGCAGGCAGCACAGCAGAGAGGTGCATATTCTATCGGCTACAACTCAGATATGCACAAGTTTGCACCTAAAGCACAGCTCACAGCAGCCGTGTGGCACTGGGGTATAGTCTATACATATATAGTAAAAGAGGTCTTAAACGGCACATGGAAGAGTGAGGACATATGGTGGGGGTTAAAGAAAGGGCTTGTAGGTTTAGCACCATTCGGTCCAATGGTACCAGATAGCGTAAAGCAAAAGGTGAAAGAGTACAAGCAAAAGATTGTCAGTGGAGAGCTCAAAGTGTTTACAGGACCTATCAAGGACCAAAAGGGCAAAACAGTCGTACCTGCTGGTAAGGTCGCAAGCGATAGGGAGCTATTAGGGATGTCCTACTTCGTGGAAGGGGTGGAAGGTTCTCTGCCCAAAAAGTAGAAAAAAGAGGGCTAAGGGTTTCCTTTAGCCCTCTTTTTGAGGAAAGGGTGAACAGATGAAGATCGTTGAACTAAGGGGGATCACAAAACACTTTCCCAACATCGTCGCAAATGACCGGATAAACTTTGATCTGCAAGAGGGCGAAATACATGCGCTACTCGGCGAAAATGGTGCAGGAAAGACAACACTCATGAACATACTCTACGGACTGTATCAGCCAGACGGTGGAGAGATAAGGATAAAAGGGAAGCAGGTCTTCATTGACTCTCCCAAGAAGGCTATATCACTTGGCATAGGCATGGTGCACCAGCACTTCACCTTGGTGCCTTCTTTCTCTGTTCTGGAAAACATCATGTTAGGGCTTCCACGACAGGCATTCTCAAAACCATCAAAATTAAGAGAAGAACTGCAGAAACTCTCACAAGGGTACGGCTTAAGGGTTGAGCCTAATGCAAAGGTATGGCAACTCTCCGTTGGAGAGATGCAAAGGGTAGAAATCATGAAGCTACTCTACAGAGATGTAGATGTGCTGATACTTGACGAACCCACAGCAGTTCTCACACCACAGGAGGCAGAGTCTCTATTCAAGACACTGAAGAGGCTGGCAAATACAGGAAAGTCAATCGTATTCATTTCTCATAAACTCCACGAAGTTATGGAGATTGCAGATAGAATAACAGTCTTAAGAAGGGGCAAAGTAGTAAATACGGTCAACAAAAGTGAAACAAACATAGAGAAACTTGCAGAAATGATGGTTGGCAGGAAGATCGTCCTTAGAGTAAAAAGACAAAGGAGAAGACCGTCTGAAAATGTAGTATTGAAGCTAAAAGGAGTAAGATGCCACAACGACAAGGGGCTTCCAGCATTAAAAGGTATATCTCTGGAAGTCAAAGAGGGGGAAATACTGGGAATTGCAGGTGTTGCAGGCAACGGGCAGAGAGAACTCGCAGAGGTAGTAACGGGTCTCAGACATACGGAAGAAGGCAAAATCTGGCTAAGTGGTAAAGACATAACAAATCGGGGCTCAAAGGTTCTCATAGATCTCGGGGGAGGATACATACCAGCAGATAGACTGCGATTCGGCGTTGCACCAAACCTGAACATTTCAGAAAACCTCATACTGAAAAATTACAGAAAACCACCCATGAGCCATGGTATCTCTTTGAACAGGCAAGAGATCAGCAGCTTTACAGACAGACTCATAAAGGAATACGATATAATGGTATCAGACAAGAGTATGCCTGTAAAGTTGCTCTCAGGCGGGAACCTACAAAGGGTCATCATTGCAAGGGAGCTGCAAGGAGAAACAAAGCTCATCGTTGCGTTTAACCCTACAAGAGGACTCGATGTAAGCGCTACGGAGTTCGTTTACAACAGACTCATTGAGAGTGCAAAACAAGGAGCAGCTATACTCCTTATAGCAGGGGACCTTGAGGAGATATTTACACTCTCTGACAGAGTCGCAGTGCTATACGAAGGAGAAATTATGGGTTATGTTCCACCAGAAGAGCGTTACTTAAGAGAGATAGGATTGCTAATGGCGGGGGTAAGAGATGCTACGATTAAAACTTGAACCAAGGGAGAAGTCGAGTACACTCTTCGAACTGTATGTCATAATAACATCCGTCCTGCTGGCCGTCGTGGCGATGTCGATAGTACTCATAATTGAAGGTAAAGACCCATTCTACGCATACAAGATGATGGTGCTGTGGGCATTCACGAACCCCATAGGCCTACAGGGAACTTTGATAAAGTTTACCCCACTTGCCATCATAGGACTGGGCCTTGTGGTTGCGTTCAGAATGAAATTATGGAACATCGGTGGGGAAGGTCAGTTTTATCTCGGTGCAATAGGCTCAACCTACATCGCACTCTATCTGATGCCAGATGCACCCGCCTATATACTCATACCCGTAGCTATCATAGTAGGCTCATTGGCAGGTGCTATGTGGGGTGCGATACCCGGTATACTGAAAGCATTCATAGGCGCAGATGAAATCGTAGTAACGCTCATGCTGAATTATATTGGAATATTGTGGTCTGATTACTTGGTATACGGCCCATGGAAGAATCCAAAAGGATTTAACTTTCCAATGACTGCGATACTCGGGGAAAACGCATTTCTACCAATTCTCTGGGGTAATGTGCATATAGGTGTGATTTTTCCTATTGCAATAGCAATCGTGCTCTGGTGGATCTTAAAGCGAAGCAGATGGGGTTATGAGCTGAAGGTCATAGGTGACAACCCAGATGTTGCAAGGTATGCAGGAATGAATGTAAAGAAGATGATTGTAGTTGTAATGATGATAAGCGGGCTTATGGGGGGATTTGCAGGTTCTGTGCAGATACTGGGACTCCAACACCGATTACAGCACGGATTCTCACCCGGATACGGATATACAGCCATCATAGTAGCATGGCTATCAAGGTTAAATCCATTCACAACGATACTGGTAGCATTCTTAATGGGTGGGCTCTTTGTAGGAACAGAGATTCTTCAGATACTCATGAAATTACCCATATCTGCAACATACATATTCCAAGGACTGCTGTTTGTAAGCGTCCTCATAGGCGAAATATTCATAAGATACAGGATAAAAGCAGTTCGTATTTCGGCACACGGGGGAGTAAGAGATGATAGAAGATATCCTAACAGCAGCAGTTAGAGCTGGCACACCACTTCTGTACGCTACTATAGGAGAGATATTCGCAGAAAGGTCAGGGGTTTTAAACCTCGGCCTCGAAGGGCTTATGTTGGTAGGTGCACTAAGTGGATTCGAAGTTGCGAACAGGACATCCTCCGTATGGCTGGGTGTCTTAGGTGCACTAATAGTTGGAGGAATACTTGGGGTATTCTTTGCGTTTATCACCGTAACACTGAGAGTTAATCAGGTAGTAGCAGGACTTTCACTCACACTGCTTGGCATGGGACTAAGCGGATTTTACGGGATGCCGTACATAGGAAAGGTAGCACCTCACTTTCAAATCCTCGATATACCGGGTTTAACAAACATCCCATTCATTGGACACATATTCTTCCACCACGATGTGCTGGTGTACATATCATTCCTACTTGCACCGTTATCCTGGTACTTCATATTCAAAACCAGATGGGGCATGCACTTAAGGGCTGTCGGTGAAAGTCCAAGAACTGCAGACAGTAGTGGCATAAATGTATTTAGAGTGAGATACACATATGTCATCATCGGCGCCATGCTTACATCTCTTGCAGGCGCATACCTCTCGTTAGCCTATACATCTATGTGGATAGAGAACATGAGCGCAGGAAGGGGCTGGATAGCCATTGCCCTCGTGATATTCTCATCATGGAACCCCATGAGAGCAATGATAGCAGCTTACCTATTCGGTGGAGTAGCTTCGCTACAACTGAGGATACAGGCAATAGGCACTACCATACCTGCACACCTCTTAATGATGCTCCCATACGCACTTACAATAATAGTCCTTTCCCTGACTTCCAGCGAAACTATGAGAAAAAAGATAGGTGCACCAGCAGCACTCATGACCCCATATTCAAGAGACGAAAGAAACTAACACCCTAAGAAAGGAGATGATACCTTTTACATCAGAAAAAACTCCTGGTTGATAGTAAATATTATAGCCGTGATCCTTGCCATAGCAGTAATGCAGATATTCTTCTCAAGGATAGAAAGCAATTTTCACAAAAGTCTGATTAGCAAATCCATACTCATCTACAACAGGATCCTTTCACCTCCCATCTACCTGAAGTCCTCACTTATCAAATGGGCAGTAAAACACGCAGACATCCATATGATAAACGGCTTCTTCAAAATAATGCAAGCCAGCCGTTATTATAACGGCATAGTAGTCATAAGAAAGAATCACATAATATACGAAAAAGACGCAAACATACCAAAGGTATATATTGATCAGCTTCTAAAGTGGAATAAAAAGACACCGTTGGTGTTTAGACAAGGCAACAAACTAATAGGAACACATGTAATACACCTATATCCCGGTTCTGCCGTAATACTTACATTCTTACCTCAAAAAGCAGTAAAGCTGTGTCATTCTATCTTAATGTCACCAAGCGTGCAAAACATCAGACCCAAAAGCGCCCTTGCATCTTACCCATTGAGGGGATTCAACAATACAATAGAAGGCTACATCGTATTCAGACTGACAGATTGGGGAGAATACCTATACAAAGGGCTACATACACTCACATCGATGTACTACATCTCTATTGCAGCACTCGCACTGTTCATCCTGTACCTGTGGGGAAACACCTACAAGCTGAACAGGTACCTCTACGCAGCGTCAGAAACAGAAGAGGACAAAAAGACAGCCGTAATGAAGGAAGTAGCTGCAAGTGCAATAAAGTACAGAATCTATCGCCAAGCAATGATAACCGCCGTAAACAAAAAAAGTGCAAAAGAGACACTTTCAACCATCTGCAACCAAATAGCAGACATTCTGGACGCAGGCTATTGGACTATTATCTTCCTATCGGAGAACAGGAGCAAGTGGCGACTCTTCGCCCATTCATCAAACCTCGACAAAGAGTGCATATACAAATCCGTAGAGAAGATAAAGGAAACATCTAATACACACATAGATGTAACCCTGAACGCAAAAAGCGTAGTAGTGAGCAAAAGGCACATACCCGAACAGGAGTGTCCTATAAGGGAGACCGGTGCCCACCCAGAGAAGATAAAGATGGCACTTGACCTGCCTATAATCATAGGAGAAGAAGTAACAGCAGTATTTTCCTTCTTCTGGGGTCACGAAAAGAGAATAAAGAAAGAAGATATAGAAATCCTGCTTGACATTCAGAAGACAATAACTGAACTGATAACATCTGCATATGCGATACAAGACATACACTGGCAATCTCTAAAAGACCCGCTTCTCGGAATATACAACAAATACATAATCCAGTATAGCAAAAAAAATGTGAAAGGAAGCGTGCTCTTTATAGATCTGGACAACTTTAAACAGGTAAACGACAAGTTCGGACACAAACAGGGAGATGCGGTCTTAAAGACCGTTGTCACGCTGATAAGAAAGAGCTTAAGGAGTGAAGATACCATCATAAGGTATGGTGGAGACGAGTTCGTGGTGGTCCTCCAAAACACAGAGCCAAAATCCGCCACTCAGATAGCCGAAAGGATAAGAAAACTTATCGCAGATACCTTATCAAAGTTCAATGTAACAGCCTCCATAGGCATAAAAGAGATAGGAGAGGGCAAGAGTCTGGAAGATACAATAGCAGAAGCGGACAAGGTGATGTACAGGGCAAAAGAATTGGGGAAAAACCGTGTTATCTGCTGCTGAGCTTTTTGGATATCTGGTTATGCTTCCGTATAAATGACTCAAGGTCAACATCCAATAATGCCCCACCTTCTATCACAATCTTGCCATTTATCATAGAGAACTCCACACCTTTTGTATCACACAGCAATACGGAAGCCACCAAGTCGTCCTGTCCTCCTGCATGGTATATGTCATCTACCCTCACTGCAACGATGTCTGCTGCCTTTTGGGGTGAAATGCTTCCTATGTAGTCATCCATGTGGAGCACAGATGCACCTCCTACAGTCCCCATCTTCAGGACATCTTCGGGCATCAGCGAATCAGCACCATATTTAACTCTCTGCAACAGCAATGCATTTCTCATCTCCATGATAAAGTTGTTTGTATCATTGCTCGCACTACCATCAACAGCTATTCCTATCTTCACGCCTGTATCTTTCATCTTAACAACCGGTGCTATTCCAGAACCAAGCCTCATGTTAGAGCTGGGGCAGTGAGCCATACCAACCTTCGCATCGGAGAGTTTAACGATATCGGCCTCATTTAGCTGAACGAGGTGAGCAAACCAGACATCTTCCCTCAACCAACCAAGTCTTTGCATGTAATCAACAGGTCTTACACCAAATCTATCCATGCAGTAATTATCCTCGTCAACCGTTTCAGCAAGATGCGTATGTAGTAAAACACCATATTCATCAGCAATCTTTATGCTCTCCTTCATAAGGGTTTCCGTGACAGAAAACGGAGAACAGGGCGCAACAGCAATTCTCAGCATCGAATACTTAGAAGCATCATGGTACTTCTGTATCAAGGATACAGTATGCTCAAGGATTCTATCCTCTCTTTGAACTACAGACCTTGGAGGGAGTCCTCCGTCCTCAACCGACAGGGACATGCTACCCCTCGTAGGGTGAAATCTCACACCAAGTAGTCTCGCAGCTCCTATCTCTGCATCAAATATGGCTTCATTATCTTCAGGAACAAGGTAGAGGTGGTCTGTAGTGGTGGTAACACCGGAGAGCATCATTTCGGCAATAGAGACAACAGCACTTACATATACCGCCTCCTCGTCTATATTTCTCCACACACCATACAGAAACCTAAGCCAATCGAAAAGCTTAGCTCCAGATACCGCCCCAATAGACCTTGTCAGGGACTGATAAAGGTGGTGATGCGTGTTTACAAAGCCCGGTAAAAGTACTTTTCCTCTTCCATCAATAACTCTATCGACACTCTCCACTTCGGGCTCTACACTGCCAACATACTTTATAATGTTGTCTTCCACTAACACATAACCACCTTTTATATTGCCAAACTTCTCGTCCATCGTAACGACGAGGTCAAAGTCTTTAAACAACACTCTCAACACTACCACCTCTTTACATTACTCAAAAAGTAACCACTCCTTATCACCTCTTGATAAACTGAAAGCAGCCTTATGTCGTTCGTCAAGGAGTAGTCATTTACCCTGTTGCTCAAAGGTGCATTTCTAACAGTATTAACATCAAAATAGTATATTGCCTTCACCATTGGCAGACTCTTTAATCCTTCATAAAGCTGTCTTATCTTTATCGCAGAGAATCTTGCAAGGTCTTCCATGGACTTAGCAGCATAGTGAGTTGCCCCATACTCACTTACCATAAACGGTTTTCCAAAGTGCCTTAACTTGTTGTAAGCATACCTCAACATGGCAAGCGGATGCTCATTAGTAGCATCGAATTTTGGATTGCCGTTGTGATACTTTACGCTATAAAGGTTTATACCTATCCAATCCACATATCTACTTCCAGGATAATAAGGAAAAGCTTTAGCAACGAGAGCTTTCTCAACTGCGGATATTGCCCACACCATTGCCACATTTGGAGCTTCCCTCCTCATAACGCCCCACAGAAGTCTCCATTTGGAGCGGTAGAGTGCAGGATTACCGTGATAGCGCACCCAATTACCGTTCATCTCCGAAGCAAATCTCAAAAAGATAGGTACCCCACTGGCAAGCGCATCGGCAGC
>Ga0256914_1002349_pt1 | contig 15922 bp, 17 predicted proteins | sample HulkmetaG_FD_191571 | JGI IMG/M metagenome (GOLD analysis project Ga0256914, IMG submission 191571) | Hydrothermal chimney microbial communities from Main Endeavour vent field at the Juan de Fuca Ridge, Pacific Ocean - Hulk | ecosystem: Environmental > Aquatic > Marine > Hydrothermal vents ... | reverse complement strand
TTTTTCCTTTGTGCAGGTTTCAGGTTTCAGGTTTCAGGTTTCAATCTAAAGATGAAATCATTCTAGTGGGCGTGTCAAGCGGGATGGCACGTGATCTGCGCCTTTTTCCCCGCTTGCCGACCGCCGGCACCTGACGACTTGTTTATCAAAGCATCAGGTCCCGTTTTTTCTCTTCGTACTCTTCCCTGTCGATTTCGCCGCGGGCGTACCGTTCCGCCAGGATGTCCAGTGCCCGGGAACCCGGTGAGGCGGGAACCGCGGGCCGAATTTCGCGGGTAGACTGCAGCAACCAGCGAATCAGCAGGATCAGGCCGACGATGATCAGCGCCCAGAAAAGCCACATGAAGATCATGCCCGGCCACCCCATGCGCATCCCCCAGGAACCCATCATGCCCGGCCCCATGAAGCCGCCGCCGGGCCCCTGGGCCAGGGCGGCGGGTGCACCGCCCAGGACCAACAAAATAATGGATAGGATTAGAATTACACTCATCTATGTTTCCCCCCTGTTTCAGCGATGCGGACCGATGCCCGCACCGTGCTTTTTGGCCGTTACTGGGTCGCCTCACCGCTGCCGGTTCCGCCGGCGGCAGGCGTTGACTCCGGCGCCGGCACAGACGCCTCACCGCCGACCGGATTCGCGGGCATACCACCACCCATCATGCCGGCGCCCCGGCCCATGCCCATCATGCCACTCTTTTTCATGCAACCGCCCATCATCCCGTGGTGTCGACCCATGCCCCGGCCCATCATGCCGCCCTGCATCATACCGCCGCGCATCATACCGGGACCCATCATGCCCAGGCGGGGATTGATGGCCTTCAGGGCCAGCTGATGCCTGACCCGCATCCTGGCCAGTTTCCCCTGAAGCGCCAGCAGTTCGTCCTCGATTTTCATAACGGTGGCTTCATCCGGGGATTTCCTGCTCATTTCGATCTGCATTTCCAGACGTTTGCGATAAATATCGCCGCGCAGGTCTTCGGTCTTTTTCCAGAAATCCGCCCTGACCCGCGCGACCTTCCGCCGTTCTTCGGGGGTCAACCGGGCGTTGGGCCCCATCATGCCGCCCTGCATCATACCGCCGCGCATCATGCCGTTACCTCCCTGGGCACCCGCCATGCCGGTCATCACAGCGGTGACAAAAAACACCAGCGCCGCCGAAAACAGGGTCATCTTCACTTTCCTGCGTCCATTTTTCATTTTCCGTATCCTTTCTGTCGTTAAATTGGCCTTCGGGGACACACCGGTCCGCCTGTCGACAGGAAGAAGATAGATCAAGAAACGTGCCGAACTGCACCCAACAAATCATAAAGCTCCTTACAGCCTGATATCGAAGAGGATTTTCACGCGAAAAGATCCGGCGGCCAGAGGCGGGACGGATCGGCACGGGAACCAGTGGTCAGAATCTACTCATCCGGGGTGGCCCCGAAGGGGACGCCTGTGTAAATATTACACACCCCGGAGCCCTGGCGGCGTACCGCTCTCACCCCAGGGCCACATCCAGGGTCATCATGACGGCGAATCCCAGCATGGCACCGACGGTGGCGATATCGGTGTTCTTCTCCAGCTGGGATTCGGGAATCAGCTCCTCGACGACCACGTAAATCATGGCGCCGGCGGCAAAGGCCAAGGCATAGGGAAGAATGGGCCGCATCAGGATGACGGCGGTCGCGCCAATGACGCCGGCCACGGGTTCCACCGCCCCGGAGAGCTGCCCATACCAGAAACTCTTGATGCGCGACATGCCTTCGCGCCGCAGGGGCACGGAAACGGCGGCTCCTTCCGGAAAATTCTGGATACCGATGCCCAGCGCCAGGGCGACGGCGCCGGCCAGGGTGGCCGACGGCAGGCCGGCGCCCACCGCACCGAAGGCCACGCCCACCGCCAACCCTTCGGGGATGTTGTGCAGCGTGATGGCCAGTACGAGCAGTACGCTGCGCCGCCAGTGGGTGTGAATGCCCTCGGCCTCTTCGATGGGAAAGCCCAGGTGCAGGTGGGGCAGGACCTTGTCCACCGACCACAGGAAGGCTCCGCCCAGCAGAAAACCGACCGTGGCCGGCACCCAGGCCGGACCGCCGGATTCGGCCGCCATCTCGATGGCCGGCGCCAGCAGCGACCAGAAGCTGGCGGCGATCATCACCCCGGCGGCAAATCCCAGCATGCCGTCGAGCACCTTGCGGTTGATGGTCTTGAAAAAGAAAACCAGCCCTGCGCCCAGCATGGTCACGAACCAGGTAAACAGCGTGGCAGCCAGGGCCTGGGTGACCGGAGACAAACGCGCGAGCCAGTCCATCTGTGCCCTTACCCCCAGTGTGTCAAAATGAAAAAACGGCTCGAATGCGGTCGGCGCCGGCCGTCGCCGCGGCTTCGCCACAGGCGATGATCTCGGCGAAACGCGAAAAATCGGTCCAGTGAAACGCGTCCACTTCCGGTTCGATGAGGACGTCGCACTGCCGCCGGCCGGGGTGCGCCAAGTGCGTGATCATGATGTCCATGACGCGCCGCACCACGTCAATGCCGTCGTCGAAGCTGGAGGGGGAACTCAGGTAGGCCCCCACGTCCACGCCCACCACCCGGTGTGCGCCGCCCCGCCGAGCCTCCTCGGCCGGAACCGGGTCGATAACCCCCCCGTCCACCAGCAGCATGTCGCCCCAGGCCACCGGCGGCATGAAGCCGGGGACCGCGCAGCTGGCCATGACGGCCGGGATCAGGGGGCCCTCGGTCAGGGTCACCTTGCGGCCCGACACCAGGTCCACGGCCGTGGCCGCGAAAGGCACCCGCGTCTCGGTGATGTCGATGTCGTCCAGGTAAGGCGCCACGGCCCGGCGCAGCTCCTCCTCCGTCAGCAGGGCCTTGCGGACCAGCACCATGTTGAAAACCATTTCCTTGGCGACGATCTCGGCCAGTCGACGCAGGCCCTCGGCGCGCGTGTGCTCGTGGCGGGGGATCCTTTCGAGCAGCCGCAGCCCCAGGGTTTCGGGGCCCTCGGATCCCAGGATTTCGGTGACCAGCGTCTCGATGTAACCGGCATCCGGGTGAACAGCGTACGCCGCCCCCACCAGGGCGCCGATGCTGCTGCCGGTGATGGAGGCCACCGGAATGCGCTGCGCCTCCAGGACCTTGAGCACGCCGATGTGGGCCAGACCGCGCGCACCGCCGCCGCCCAGCGCCAGAGCTACGCCGCTGGATGTCTCCATGGTGTCCCTCCTCGCCTTTACAGAAAAAAACCGATGATATATTTGGCGGCCACGAATAGCACGCAGGCGCACAGCATGGCCTTGATGAAACGGGCCGGAAAAAATTTCTGGCAGCGGGCCCCCAGGTAGATCCCGGCCGTCCCGCCCAGGCCGAAAAGCAGCCCCAGCCGCCAGTCCGGCGACACCGAAAGGTGCGGGTAACAATGGGCCAGCGCCTGGTAGAAAATCACCCCGGCCACCGAGGTGATGAAAGTGCCCATCAGCGCCGCGCCGGCCACCGTGTAGACCGGCAGCCCCACGATGGCGATGAAAAACGGCGCCACAATGGCCCCGCCGCCGATGCCGTATATGCCGCCGGCGATCCCCACCAGGAAACAGATGGAGTAGACCAGCAGTGGGGAAAACCCGTAGGTGCGGTCGTCGTAGATGAATTCAACCCGCCGGGGCGACGAGCGCGTCACCCGCACCCGGGGATGCCGGACGGCGGCGTGGCGGCCGGCGCGGTCCGGCGCTGCCGGGCGCAACGTGTCGCGCAGCAGGCGTGTTCCGATGTAGAACAGCACCAGCCCCACGAAAAACTTGAAGTTGCGGGCATCCGGCAGGTAGCGGATGCGCACCCAGGCGCCGATGAAAACGCCCGGCAGGGTTCCGATGATCACCGCCCGCGTCAGGGGCCAGAGCATGCGGCCCTCCCGGATGTAGCGCCAAACCCCGCCGGGGATGGCCACGATGTTGAAGAGCTGATTGGTGGCGCTAACAGAAGGGGCCGTGTAGCCCAGCACGCTGACCTGAAAGGGCAGCAGCAGAAAGGCCCCGCTGACCCCGCCCATGGCGGTGAAGAAAGAGATCCCGAATGCCACCGCCGGCGGCAGCCAGAACGGCGTCTGAACCCCGGAAACCGGAAAGAGCATGGCGCTTTTCCCCTCTATCGGACGGCAGCCAAAGGGCGCTGTAAACCCCGGGAAAGGACGTCTCCGAAACTACCTGCTGGCCTGCGCCAATGCAAGTTTTTTTGCACCCCGGTCCCTGGGCCGGGCGCAAACCGCATGATGCGCCCCTCGAACCCGGGTGCCCGCAACCCGTGCGAGGCTCCGGCATCCGGCATGCCGATCGCAGGAAATACTCCCTGTTGACCGGAAGCCGTTGCTCTCGCCCGGCTCCCGGTGCGGATGGACTCGGCAACACAGGCCATCGGTCGCCCCAGGTGCCCGCCGCTGCCTGCGATTGTCCGGATTGCCGGACCGCCCCCGGCTTGTATTGAGCGCCGCAGGGTGGTATGGCGATCTATTCGGCACGATACCCCCGCACACCCAATGGAAGGAGATCCGAAGCTATGGAATTAAAACAGCGAGTGGCGGCCCAACGGGACCTGATCGTCAAACTTCGGCGCGACCTGCACCGCATCCCCGAAACCGCCTACACGGAGGAAAAAACATCGGCCTATGTGGCGGCCTTTCTCGAAACCCTGAACCTGCCGCTGCAGAAGGGCATCGCCCGGTTCGGGGTGCTGGCCACGCTGGACACTGGCCGCAGCGGCCCCTGCCTGCTGATCCGCGCGGACATGGATGCACTGCCCGTCACCGAGGAGACCGGGCTGCCGTTCGCCTCCGAGCATCCCGGCAGCATGCACGCCTGCGGCCACGACGCCCACATGGCCATGCTGATGGGCGCAGCCGCCGTCCTCAAAGAGATGGAGGACGAGCTCTGCGGGGTGGTCAAGTTCGTTTTCCAGCCCGCCGAGGAGGGGCCGGGAGGCGCCAAGCCCATGATCGAGGCCGGCGTAATGGAGAACCCCACCGTGGACTACACACTGGGCTGCCACGTGTGGCCCGACGTGCCCGAAGGCGCCATTGGTGTTAAGGCCGGTCCGCTCATGGCGGCCATGGACCGTTTCGACCTGAAGATCATCGGCCGCGGCGGCCACGGGGCCATGCCCCACCAGTGCGTGGACGCCCTGGAGATCGGCTGCCAGGTGGTGGGGGCCCTGCAGCGCATCGCCAGCCGCCAGATGAACCCACTGACGCCCACGGTGGTGACCGTGGGAAACTTCCACGCCGGCAGCGCCTTCAACGTCATCGCACCGCAAGCCGAGATGTGCGGCACCACGCGCACCTTCGAACGCGATGTGTGGCAGTCCTGGCCCCGGCGGCTGGACCAAATCATCGGCGGCGTGTGCAGCGCAATGGGCGCCGAGTACGAGCTGACTTTTTCGCCGGGGTACCCGCCCACCATCAACGACCCAGAAATCGCCGCCGTGGTGCGCCGTTGCGCTGCCGCCGTGGTGGGTGCGGACAATGTGGTCGAACCCCAACCCACCATGGGCGGCGAGGACATGTCCTTTTTCCTGGAGCGGGCGCCGGGCTGCTATTTCTGCCTGGGGGTGGGCCGCGAGGGCGGCGCCCCCATCCACAATCCCCGTTTCGACTTCAACGAGGACACCATGCGCAACGGTGTGGAAACCTTCTGCCGTGTAGCACTGGAACTGCTGGCCCGCAAATAGGCCCCGGTCATCCTCCCCCGGCGCTGCAGGCGACGCGGCGTTAAGAGGTGGACGAGGGCGGGCTGCCGTGTTCGATGAGCGGCGGCCCGCCGGGGGCCGGCCCCATGGGCGGGGACTGGGGTTTCGAACCGGTGAAAAGACGGCCGATGGCCGCGAACAGGCGCTTGACCCCCCGCCAGATGCGCGGCAGCAGCCAGATCATCATCAGCACGAACACGATCAGCAGGCCGATGAACACCCACGGGTGGTGCAGGGCCGTCCACAGCCCGACCACCACCATGGCGTCCTCGGCCAGGGACACGATCCAGTTGGTGACCGGTTCGGGCGACGTGTTGATCAGGATGCGCGTGCCGGTCTTGGTGGCGTGCACCCCGGCGGCCAGCGTGCCGCCCAGGATACCGGCCACCACGGCTACGGCCGGGTTCACCGGCCCCACTGCACCGGCGGCCAGCAGGGCGCCCCCGGGGATGCGCACGAAAGTCTGCAAGGTGTCCCACCCGGTGTCGCCGCCCGGCACCTTGTCGGCGAAGAACTCCACCACGTACATCAGGGCGGCGGCCCCAATGACCATGGGGTTGGTGAGAATCTGAAGGTCCGGTGGAAGCACGATGTTGCCGGTGCTGCCCAGCAGCCCGAGCACCAGGATGGCCGCATACAGGTTGAGGCCGCTGGCCCAGGCCGTGCCCATGGTCAGGGCGATGACGCTGACGATGTGCGTATAGGGATCCATCTTGCACCTCTCTTGTTGGCGATATCCCGGGCATGCTCAGCCGTCGGGTATCAGGCGAAAGAAAACAGGGCTGGGGCATGCACGGCACCGCGGCAGGCCCGCCTGCGTTTTCTTGCTCGCGCGGCCGGTTTTCCGGGAAGGCCGGCAGCGAATGTCCCTCCGATTTCTATATCAAATCTCTGCTGAAAAATGAAACCATTGTACCGGCCTTGTCAAGCGCGTCGGTAAAACCACTCCCGCACTTTTCGCCCCGGCCGTCTTCGCCGACGGCGGGTAGCGGACGGCTTCGCCCGCCCGGCGGCTCAAGCGATATCTTTCAGCAGGCGGTTGGCCGGCGAGGTGTACAGAACGGTCTCCATCTCGTCCAGCACCTCCGAGAGCCGCCGGAAGGTTTCCTGCTCCAGCGCCGGCAGGTCCTGGTCGCCGTGGTTCTCGCAGGCCTGCAGCACGTACTGCACGCTGTAGCGGCCGATATCGGCGGCCGGCTGGTAGGCCTCCTCGTCTTCATCATCCAGCTGAACCCGCGACAGCAGCCCACCGTGTACCATGCGCTCCAGCAGGTCCATGGTGTAGCGTGCCGGCAACTGGAGTTTGCGGGCGATCTGGATGCCGGTCAGCGCCGGGCGGCCGTCGGCGAAACGCCGGACGATCAGGTGGACGATGGCCAGCGCCATCAGCCGGCGGGCGCGGGCGCTGGGCCGGGTGTTTTCCCACTGCAGATCGGTGGAGTCCACGCGCTGCCAGGCCGAGGCGAACTCCGCGCCCATGAGCACGATCAGCCAGCTCAGGTGCAGCCAGATCAGGAACAGGGGCAGGGCCGCGAAACCGCCGTAGATGGCATTGTACTTGGCGATCAGCACCTGGAAATTGATGTAGGCCCACTGCACGACCTGGAACAGGCTACCCGCCAGCAGGCCCGCCAGCAGCCCGCCGGAGAGGCTGACACGGCAGTTGGGCATGATGAAGTACAGCATGGCGAACATGATCCAGATGAGGGCGTAGCTCAGCAGCTTGAGCAGCAGGCCGATCACCGGGCTGAGCATGGTCAGCACGGCCACGTTTTCGGCGGCCTGGTTGACGTGGGTGGTGATGAACACCGTCAGGCTGCCGGAAACCAGCATGAGCACGGGGGTGGTGAACATGATGGCGAGGTAGTCGGCGAACTTGCGTGCCAGGGTGCGGGCACGGCGCACCTTCCAGATGACGTTGAAGGACTCCTCGATGTTGTGCAGCACCTTGACCACCGACCAGAAGAGCACCACCAGGCCGATGCCGGCGATCAGGCCACCCTTGGTGGTTTCCAGCAGGGTGCGTGCGAAACCGAAGATCCGGGTCATGACTTCCTGCTGAGCGGAAAACTCCTGCAGCAACTGCTCCTGCAAGCGCTGCTCGAAGCCGAAGCCTTTGGCGATGCCGAAGGCCAGCGCCAGGATGGGGACAATGGACAGCAGGGTGTAGAAGGTCAGCGCCGAAGCCCGCAGGGTGCACAGGTCCTGCAGGAACCCCCGGGCGCTGAGCAGCAGCACCCGCAGCAGCTTCAGCAGTCTCCAGTGCAGGCCGGACACGTCCCTGCGCTGCAGGCGCCAGACCTCCCGGCTGAAAAAACGGCGTATCCGGCCGGGGATTTTGGCGGGTGCGGCCGAGTGGCTGTCGGTTGTGGCCATGATGTGCGTGTCACCTCGCAACGTCGTAAACGGTCAGAAAGGCAGCGCCTCCCCGGACGGCCAGATCAGGTGGGGCCGCAGAATCGCCTCCAGGTCCCTGCGCTGCGCCTCGAGGTCCCTTTTCTTTTCGGGGTAAAACGGTTCGCAGAAGACGAAACGCACCCGGGCGAAGGGCTTGGGAATCACGAAGCGGTCCCAGCTGGAAAGCTGCCAGTAGCGGTCCACCTCCATGTAGCCGGGAACGATCACGGCGCCGGCCGCCAGGGCCATCATGACGATGCCCGGCTTGATATGACCGGCGGGCCCCTGGGGACCGTCCAGGATATGGCCGGCCAGCCGGTGTCGGCGCAAATGTTTGATCATCTCCTTGAGGGCCGTGAACCCGCCGCGGGAGGAAGACCCGCGCACCGGGTGCCACCCGGCCAGCTCGGCCACTTGGGAAACCATGTCACCGTCCCGGCTGCGGCTGATCATGATGGCCGGATGCGCGAAACGATAACGGTTGAAATAGCCCATGCTCGAAAAGAACTGCTGGTGCCAGCTGCACAGCAGCACCCGGCGGCCGGCCTCGTAAAGGTCCAGCCAGCTGCGCTCGTTGACCACCGTGACGCGGAAGGTGGCGCAGTGCAGCAGGATCAAGCGGTGGGCCAGCCGGAAGAAGGGCCGGTAGCGGGAAACATCCCTGCCCTTGAAGAGTTTTACGGCCATGGGTGATTTCCTGTGGAGATTGCGGTGTCCGGATGGCCGTCAAGCCGTCGGCGGACGCATATTTTCTCTTAAAAATACAACCGTTTTGGATCCTGTCAAACCGCTGCCGCGCCGAAAAATTCCCGGAAGGCCTGCACGGCGCGGTCGACGTCCGCCTCCGAAACGTCCAGGTGGGTCACCAGCCGGTAGGTCCCCCGGCCGCTCACCAGCACGCCGCGGTCTTTCAGGAAGGCCTGCAGTTCGTCATCCCGCCCCCCGTCCAGTGACACGAACACCATGTTGGTCTGCACCGTCTGCGTGTCCACGTGCAGGCCCCCGATACCCGTCAGGCCCCGGGCCAGGCGGGCGGCGTTGCGGTGGTCCTCGGCCAGGCGCGCCACGTGATTTTCCAGGGCATGGATACCGGCCGCGGCCAGGATGCCGGCCTGGCGCATGCCGCCGCCCAGCAGCTTGCGCCAGCGGCGCGCCCGGTCCACGAGTTCCCGGCGGCCGCACAGCAGGGACCCCACCGGGGCGCCCAGCCCCTTGGACAGGCAGATGGAAACGGTGTCGAAACCGCGCGTGATGTCGGATGGCGCCACGCCCAGCCGGACGGCGGCGTTGAACAGGCGCGCCCCGTCCAGGTGCAAGCCCAGCCCCCGCTCGCGGGCAAACGCCACGGCCCTGTCCAGGTAGTCCAGGGGAAGCACCTTGCCTCCCTGGGTGTTTTCCAGGCACAGGAGGCGGGTGCGGGCGAAGTGGAAATCGTCGGGCTTGATGACCGCCGCCACCTTGTCCAGGTCCAGGCTGCCGTCTTTCTCGAAATCCAGGGGCTGGGGCTGAATGCTGCCCAGCACGGCGGCCCCGCCGCCCTCGTAGCGGTAGGTGTGCGCCTGCTGGCCGACGATGTACTCGTCGCCGCGCCCGCAGTGGGACAGCAGCCCCATGAGGTTGCTCTGGGTGCCGCTGGCGGCCAGGACGGCCGCCTCGGTGCCCACCATCTCGGCGGCCAGGGCCTCCAGGCGGTTGACGGTGGGGTCCTCACCGTAGACGTCGTCGCCCACCTCGGCCCCGGCCATGGCCTTTCGCATGGCGGGGGTGGGACGGGTGACGGTGTCGCTGCGCAGGTCGATCCATTTCATCGGCGCGCTCCCGGGTAATTGATGATTTTGCAAAACGTCCCCAACGGGCTTCTCCCGCCTCCGCCGGCGTCACGGGGGTACCCGTCCCGTGAGCAGCACCACCTTCAGGCCGCCGTGGTACAGCGAACCGGAGTGCAGCGCAAAGGGCGGTTTTTTTTCAACATACCCCTTTGGCAGGATCATGGCAAGTCTCCAGCCGCGGTAATCGGCCCGCAGCTTGCGCAGGATTCGTCCCACCAGGGCCCGGCCCTCCGAACGGCTGCCCAGCCGCCGGCCGTAGGGCGGGTTGAGTACCACCAGGCCTCCGGCGGCCGGCGGCCGGCCGGGTGCGGTGTCGAAAAAATCGCGGTTCTCCACCCGGATGACTCCCAGGGCCTCGTGGGCCCCGACGACCTCGCGCAGGGCCCCGCAGGCGGCCGTGTCGACGTCCGAGGCCGTAATGAACGGCTCGTCGCGGCGTCGCTGCCGGCGGTCGGCCCGGCGCAGGGCCTCTTTCCAGCGGCCGGGCGCAAAGGCCGGCCAGCGCATGAAAGCGAATTCACGCAGACGACCCGGCGCGATGTGCTGGGCCAGCAGGGCGGCCTCCAGCGAAAAGGTCCCGCTGCCGCACATGGGGTCCACCAGGGCCATGCCGGCCGTAAAGCCCGCCCTCATGAGCACGGCGGCGGCCACGGTCTCGCGCACCGGCGCCAGCCCGCCGGACGACTTAAGACCCCGCTTGTAGAGCGGCTCGCCGCTGGTGTCCAGGGACAGCACGGCGCGGTCGTCGGACAGGCGCAGCTGCAGCCGCTGCGGAGGGGCCTCGCCGTCGGCGGCGACCTTCACCCGACCGGAGACCACCCGGCGCAGCGCTTCGGCCACGGCCCGGCTGTGGTAGAGCCGCGAATGCCTCGCGGTCACCCGGATGTCGAGGGCGCATGCGCGGGGCAGAAACAGCTCCCAGTCCACGCCGGACAGCTTCTCCTCCAGGCGGCCGAAGGTGTCGGCCCGGAAATGGGCCAGGCGCATGAGAACGCGCGTGGCGGTGCGCAGATGTAGATTGGCGGCATAGGCGTCGTGCAGACGCCCCCGGAATTCCACGCCCCCGCCCACGGTCTTCAGGGCCTGGATGTCCGCCGGCAGGGCTTCGAGTTCCCGCCGGCACAAATCCTCCAGGCCCGGGGCCGTGACGGCGAAAAAGTCCCACTGCCGGGCCGCCACCCGGCGCCTGAGCCGTTTGGCGAAGGCGGCCGAAACCGCGTTGTCGCTGGCGCTGTGTCCCTCCATCCGTCCTCGTTACGGGTTGGGGTCCGATTTGATGCTGACATGGTAAAACGGCGGTGGTATAAACAAAACACTTTCAGACGTCCGCCGGCCCCGGCAGCCGCCGCGGTCCATGAACAGGCGCCGGACCGCGCGCCTCTTATCTATACCCATCGGCGCACAAAGGCAAACCCCATGGAAACGGTGCTGATCGAAAAAGGCCGCTACAACGAAGACGAGATCCGCCCCCGGGTGTTCGAAATGCTCGACACCCTGGGGAGGGACCTGTTCATGCCCGGCATGCGGGTGCTGGTCAAACCCAACCTGCTGATGGCGGCCGGCCCCGAAGAGGGCATCGTCACCCACCCGCTGGTGGTGCGCACCGTCGTGGAGTACCTGCTGGCCCGAAAAGTGCGCGTCCGGGTATCCGACAGCCCGGCCGTGGGGCCCTTCGAGCGGGTGGTGCGGCGCACCGGTTACGCGGCGGCCCTGGCGGGCCTGGACGTGGCGCTGAAGCCCTTCGAAAAGGCCCGCACCGTGGACGTGGGCCCGCCTTTCGGGCGCATCGAGCTGGCCGCGGCGGCCCTGGCGGCCGACGCCGTGGTCAACCTGGCCAAGGTCAAGACCCACACCCAGATGATGCTCACCCTGGGGGTCAAGAACCTCTTCGGCTGCGTGGTGGGGCTGGCCAAGCCCCGGTGGCACCTGCGCTGCGGCATCGACCGCGACCAGTTCGCGCGATTGCTGGTGGCCGTCTACCGCACCGTGGCCCCCTGCCTGACCCTGGTGGACGGCATCACCGCCCTGGAGGGGCAGGGTCCGGGCCGCGGCGGCACCCCGCGGCAGCTGGGCATCATCGTCGGCGGGCGCAGCGCGCCGACGGTGGACGCCGTGCTGTGCCGCCTGCTGGGGGTCGACCCGCGGCGCCTGGCCACCCACCGGGCCGCCGAAGAACGCGGCCTGCTGCCGTCGGAAACCAGCGTGCGCGGCGATTTCCATGTAGTCGACGATTTCATGCTGCCGCGCATGGCGCCGGCCACCTTCGGCCCCCCGGCCGTCAGCCGTTTCATGCGCCGCCACGTGCTGCAGAAGCCGGTGGTGGACACTGCGCGCTGCCGCCAGTGCGGCCAGTGCGGCACCTACTGCCCGGCCGGCGCCATCGCCGACGCCCCCCGGGGGGTGCGTTTCGACTACGAGCGCTGCATCCGTTGCTACTGCTGCGTCGAGGTCTGTCCCCACGGGGCGCTGCAGGCCGTCGAGCCGGCGGCCGGCCGCCTGCTTCACGGCCTCTCGAAATTGAGAGCCCGCCGCGATTGACTTTCCCGGCGGCATCCGATATTCCACTTTTCAGACGGGGCTGCCCGGCAGCCGGTAAAACGACCATCCATCTCACATATTCATCTTCTCTTCCAAGGAGGCAACTTATGTCCAGCGTCAACAAGGCCATCCTGATCGGCAACCTGGGACGGGATCCCGAAATCCGCTACACCCAGAGCGGCATGGCGGTGGCCAATTTCACCCTGGCGACCAACGAGAGCTGGAGTGACAAGGAGAGCGGGGAGCGCAGGGAACGCACCGAGTGGCACCGCATCGTGGTGTTCGGCAAAATGGGCGAAACCTGCGGGAAATACCTGTCCAAGGGTCGCCAGGTGTACGTCGAGGGACGCATCCAGACCCGCGAGTGGGAAGACCGTGACGGCAACAAGCGTTACACCACCGAAATCGTGGCCTCCGACGTCCGCTTCCTGGGCAACCGCGGCGACGGCGGCGGATACGGGGGACCCGCCGGCGGCGGCGGGGGACCGGCCGGCGGCGATCCCGGCTTCGGGGGCCCGGCCGGCGGGGGACCGGCCGACGACGACATCCCCTTCTGATCGGTGAAAACCTACCTGTTCTACGACATCGAGACCACCGGGCTGAACCGCGTATTCGACCAGGTGCTGCAGTTCGCGGGCATCCGCACCAGCCCGGACCTGACCGAAATCGACCGCTACGACATCCGGGTGCGCCTGCGCCCGGATGTGGTGCCCTCCCCGCAGGCCCTGCTGACCCACCGCATCCCTTTCGAAACCCTGTTGTCCGGGAAATGCGAATTCGAGGCCACCGGACGCATCCACGCCCTGCTCAACACGCCCGGCACCGCCAGCTTGGGCTACAACACCCTGGGCTTCGACGACGAGTTCCTGCGCTTCGCTTTCTACCGCAACCTGCTGCCGCCCTACACCCACCAGTACAGCCACGGGTGCGGGCGCCTGGACCTGCTGCCCATGGCCGTCATCTTCCGGCTCTACCACCGCGATGTGCTCGACTGGCCGGAGGTCGAAGGGGTCGCCTCGCTCAAACTGGAAAACCTCAACGCCCGCAACCGGCTGACGGAGGGAAAGTCCCACGACGCCATGGCCGATGTGGAAGCCTGCCTGTCGCTGGCGCGGCGCTTCCGCCGGGCCGGAGACATCTGGAACTACCTGTGCGGCTGTTTCGACAAGGAAACCGACCGGCGGCGCATGAACGACCTGCCGGTGGCGCTGGAAGGCCCGGCCGGTCCCCACCGCCTGGGCATCATGGTGGACAGCCAGTTCGGTCCCGAGCACAACTACCAGGCCCCGGTGCTGGGCCTGGGGGATTCCATCCCCTACAGCAACCAGAGCCTGTGGCTGCGCCTGGACCGCGAGGAACTGCGCGCCACCGACCGGGAGAGCATCGACGACACCACCTGGGTGATCCGCAAGAAGGCCGGTGAGCCGCCCATCGTCCTGCCGCCGCGCAAACGCTTCTGGGACCGTCTATCGCCCGAAAGCGCCGCACTGGCCCGGGAAAACAGACAGTGGCTGGCGGGCGAATCCGAACTGCTCGGGCGCATCGCCTCCCACCACCGCCAATTCCGGTACCCGGAGGTCCCGGACGTGGACCCCGACGGAAGGCTCTACGAAAACGGTTTTCCCTCCCCGGGGGATCGGCGCCTGTGCCGCAAATTCCAGTCGGCCGCCTTCGAGGAGCGCCTGGAAATCGCCCGGCGCTTTGCGGACCCCTGCCTGGGCACCCTGGCGCGGCGGGTGCTGTTCCGCAACTACCCGGACCGGCTCGACGGGGAGCTTCGGCGGGAATTCGAGGACTACATGCGCCGCATCAACCCGGACAGCGCCGAGCTTGCGCCGGTGGACTACCGCGGCCGGCGGCGGCGCACACCCGTGGAAACCCTGGGCGAGATACGGCGCCTCGCCGGAGAACGGCAGGATGCCGAGGCCCTGGGGCTGTTGCGGGAGCTGGAAGCCTACATCATGGATGTTTTCGGCCGGGAGGGGAAAGTCGAAAGTGTCGGGGGAGGGTGAGTCCCGCCGGCTGGATTCCGACGGGAGGCAAACGGGCCACCAGGAAAAAACGTACGGACGGTGATCAGACCTTCTTGTCTTCCGGGGTGTCTTCCTTGAGGTCTTCGAGTTTTTGGGGGTCCTTCTTTTCCTTCAGCTCGGTCTCCTTGGTGGCGGATTTGAAATTGCGGATGGCCTTGCCCATGCCGCCGCCGATCTCGGGAAGCTTGCCCGCGCCGAATATGATCAGGATAATCACCAGGATGATGATCAGCTCCGGCATTCCGATTCCAAACATGTTCGTTCCTCCTGTATCCCAGGCCGCCGGCCTCAGCTGTCGGCCGGTTCCTGTTTGAGTTCCTCCAGCAGTCGGCAGAATTCCTTGGACTGCAGGTAGCGGTCCAGCGTGCCGCGGTAGGCGATCCAGGCGCCCCAGCTGTCCAGCCAGGCCTGGTTGTGCCAGTAGCAGTCCCGGTCGCCGCCGCCCTGTAACCGCTGGATGTAATCCTTGTACTCCAGCGAGCAGCTGTCGCACAGGCGGTAGGGAATCTTGAGATCCCGGTACCGGAAAGGCTCCGCCGGGGTGTCGTCCTCCAGACGCGTGCCGCATTTTTCGCACTTCATGGAACAGTGCGAGCACTGCAGTACGTTGCGCACAGCCTCCAGTTTGCGTTTGCGCACGGCGGCCCTGCGCCGCTGCTCGGCCTCCCGGATTTTTTCGTTGAGCTCGATGATGTCGGCCATGGGCCCCCCGTCAGGCGCCGGACGGCGTCCTATTCTTTAATCGACTATATCACCGGCCCTGGGGGGTGTCAATCGCTGATGGCGACAGCGACGGCGCCCGGGCAGGTGCCGTTTTCTCGGTTCCCCGGCTTGTAATGCGTCACCAGTCGTGTTACCAAGGGCGCGTTTTTATTCGATTGCGCCATCCGCACCGGACAGACGCGCATGCGCCGCGGTCCGTCGGGCGGTGGCTTGTGTTCACCACCTATTCAAGAGGAAGACCCATGCTGGACAACGGAAGCGGAAAAACCTTTTCGGGGGCGAGCAAATACGTGCTGGACGAGGAACTGGCCCGTATCGTCAACATCTCCATGGCGCTGGAAATGCCCCTGTTGCTCAAGGGCGAACCCGGTACGGGAAAGACCATGCTGGCCCACGCCATCGCCGAGAATCTCAAGATGCCCCTGATCGTGCTCAACGTCAAATCGAGCATGAAGCTGGTCGAGGCCCTCTACCAGTACGACACCCTGACGCGCCTCAACGACAGCCGCTTCGGCGACTCGCGGCGCGACGTGAGCAACATCGAGGAGTACATCCGCATGGGCAAGATCGGCCAGGCCTTCACGGCCGACACCCGCACGGTGCTGCTCATCGACGAGATCGACAAGGCCGACACCGACTTCCAGGACGACATGCTGGACGTGCTCGACCAGATGGAGTTCGACATCATCG
>Ga0256914_1002348_pt1 | contig 15946 bp, 9 predicted proteins | sample HulkmetaG_FD_191571 | JGI IMG/M metagenome (GOLD analysis project Ga0256914, IMG submission 191571) | Hydrothermal chimney microbial communities from Main Endeavour vent field at the Juan de Fuca Ridge, Pacific Ocean - Hulk | ecosystem: Environmental > Aquatic > Marine > Hydrothermal vents ... | reverse complement strand
GCATTGCGCCGGGCGATTTCCAGGCTCATGGCATCGACCTGAGCCACAACTTTTCTGAGTTCAAGCATGGTAGGGGCTATTAGCGATGGAATCTTGACGGCACGTCACGCATCTCGTACCAATTGGGGCCAAATTCCGGCTCAGCCTTGAGCGGGGCATCCAGGTGGTAGGCTGCGTTCATGGTCTCCACCACCAGAGGAACCACCACATCCATCTCGGCCATGGGCGTTTCCAGTACCAGCTCATCGTGAACCTGCAAAATCATGCGGGCCTGCAACTTTTGCGCCCGCAATTTGCCATGAACTTCACGCATGGCAATTTTGAGAATGTCGGCTGCGGTTCCCTGAATGGGGAAGTTGATGGCGGCCCGCTCAGCCGCGGCCTGGGCCTGCTTGGCCGCGGTTGAACCGGACAGCAACGTGGGAAAATAACGACGCCGGCCCAGCAGGGTCTCGACAAAGCCCTGTTCTCGGGCCCGGGCCACTGTCTCATCCAAATAACGACGCACACCAGGATAGGTTTCAAAATAGGTATTCATAAAGCGTCGGGCCTCGTCCACGCTCAAACCGGTACGCTGCGAAAGACCAAAAGGACTCACGCCGTAAGAGGTAGCAAAGTTCATCATCTTGGCTACCGAACGCTGCGCAGAGGTCACTTCGGTCAACGGAACGCCATAAACCAGGCTGGCCGTGGCCGCGTGAATATCCAGGCCCTGGGCAAAGGCTTCCAACATACGCGCATCCTGAGAGATGTGAGCCAGGATGCGCAGCTCTACCTGCGAGTAATCTACCGCCAGCAAATAGTGCTCGGGTGGCGCCACAAAGGCCTTACGAATTTTGCGTCCCAACTCGGAGCGCACCGGGATATTTTGCAGATTGGGATTATTGGAGGAAATCCGTCCCGTTTCGGCGCCAGTCTGATCGAAAGAGGTGTGGATGCGGCCCGTTTTGGGGTTGATGAGCCGGGGCAGCGCCAAAACATAGGTGCTAAGCAGCTTGGTCAACTGCCGATATTCCAGCAGCAAGTCCATGACAGGATGGGCGCTACGCAGCCATTCCAGCACCGAAGCTGCAGTGGAGTAGTGCCCACTTTTGGTCTTTTTCAGGCCCTTGGTCGAGATGCCCAATGTGCCAAACAGCGCATCGGAAAGCTGCTGGGTGGAGTTGAGATTGAATTCATAGCCCACATAGTCATAAATCTCGGCGGCCAATTGTGCCAGGCGCACCCGCAGTTCTTGCGCCATGTTGTTGAGATAGCGGGCATTCAGCAGCACACCGTGCATTTCCATATCTGCCAGCACCGGGATGAGAGGCATCTCCATTTGGTCGAAAAGTGCTTGTAGACCGGCTGCGGCCAGTTTTGGCTTGATTTTCTGCCAGATACGCCAGGTCATGTCCACATCGGCGCCCGCGTAATCGGCCACGCGCGCTATGTTAATCGTATCGATGGTGGTTTGCTGACGCCCCGTACCAATGAGCGCAGTAATGGGTGTCATCTCAATGCCCAAATACTGGATGGCCAGCGCCTTCAGGCCCAGATTGCGACTGCCGGGGTTGAGCAGAAATTCGCCAATCATGGTGTCGATGAAGGGGCCCGCAACAGGCAAGCCATGCCGTCGGCACAGGATGAGATCGAATTTGGCGTTGTGAGCCAGTTTGGGTTTGCCGGGCTCAGCCAGGATGGGCCCGATTTTCTCCCGAATCAGGCTCAGGGGCAATTGCTCTCCGCGCTGGTGAGCTATGGGAATGTAGACATTGGCCTCGGGGCCTTGTCCCCAGCCCAGCGCCAATCCCACCAGGGCCGCGCGCTGTTTGTCGATGCCAGTGGTCTCCACGTCAAAGGTAAGCATTTCTGCCTGTTGCAATGCGGGAAGAATGGCTTCTAGTGCTGCCGGTGTGGTGATAGCCTTGTAGCCGGTGGGCGCACCAGGAGCTGCTGGCAGTGCGTCATCGCCAAAAAGGCCCAATTGCTGTGAACTGGCCACAGGCCCATGCGGCAATCGCGGGATGAGCGTGCGGAAGCCCAATTCGGTGAACAAGGCTAACAATGCCGTGCGATCGTAGCTGCCAAACTCACACGCGGCCAGGTCCAGCTCGATGCCGGGCACATCAACGATGGTGGCCAACGAGCGAGAAATGTAGGCTTCTTCGCGATATTTGATGAGCGCGTTACGCATACGTGCGGGAGTCACGTCATCGATGTGGGCGTAGATGGTGTCTAAATCCCCCCACTGGCTCAGCAGCCTGACAGCGGTTTTGTCGCCCACGCCCCGCACGCCCGGAATGTTATCAGATTTATCGCCCACCAGCGCTTTGTAGTCGATGATTTGACTGGGGGCCAGTTTGTAGCGCTCTTGCACCTTCTCGGGCGTGTAGAGGATGACATCGGAAAATTTACGGCCCGAGGTCAGAACCCAAATGTTGTCTGTAACCACTTGCAGCAAATCGCGATCGCCAGTGGTGATGAGGGTTAGCACTTGCTTTTCCTGGGCCTGATGCGCCAATGTCGCCAACACATCATCAGCCTCGTAGCCCTCGGCAGTGTACACAGGAATATCAAACGCGGCAATCACTTCTTTGATGCGCTCAATCTGCGCAGAAAGCTCCTCGGGGATGCGCTCGCGAGTAGCTTTGTAATCGGCAAATTGCTCATGCCGAAAGCTGCGCCCCACATCAAAGGCCACAGCCATGTGTGTGGGCTGATGGTCCCGCATTACGTTCAGCAGCATGGAGGTGAAGCCAAAAACAGCATTGGTGAGCTCACCTTTACTGTTGGTCATATCTGGCGGCAGAGCAAAAAAGGCACGATAAGCCAGGGAGTGGCCGTCGATGATTACAAATTTCATGGGCGGGAAAAGAAAGAGAGGATGACGAGGTGGTTGACGATGAAGCCGATCAGGAATCCTTCTGGCATGCGTTGCCTCTTAATCGTACCGCAAAAAAGAGCCGCCCGCAATGCACGAGACAGCGGGCGGCTGGAATTACATCGTTTTTGATTAGCGATGGCGCTGTTTAGACCTTGCGGAAGGTGACATTGCGTCCCCGCAGACGAGTATTGGGAACACGTTCCAGTACCCGTTCCACGTAGTCGGCCTGAATCTCGATATAGGTGTAACGATCGCGGATATCGATATTACCTACGGCTCGACCGGGCACGTTGGCCTCGTTGGCAATGGCTCCCACAATATCTTTGGGACGCACGCCAATGTCGTAGCCAGCATCCATGACCAGACGGGTGTAGCCATCCTCGACTTCGCGGTCTTCGTAAATGCGCTCGCGGTCAGGTTGCGAGGATCGGTGCGATGATGGACGGTAGGAAGTGCGGCGGGTATCCTGGCTGCGGGTATCGCGGCGGCGGGTGTCATGCTGCCGGAAGTCACGCGAGAAGACACGCTCAGTCTCTTGCGGTTTTTGGCTGAGTACCATGGCCGCAGCAGCGATTTCTGACCAGTCAAAGCCCTCTTTTGCCAAATCGTGCAACAGCAGCATGTAAGGTTCAAGATGCTCGCGCTGAACAATGGTTTTGATGCGTTGCTTGTAGGCTTCGGCCTTTTGGGCAATGACCGTGGAGCGAGTGGGTGAAAGCACCGCACGAATGCGCTGTCCCAGGCCCGTCTCAATCTCGTTGAGTAGCGCCCGTTCGCGGCCCAGCACCAGGGTGAAATGCACGCCGTTCTCTTCGATGAGCCGGGAGCGGGTCACGTAATCCTGAAGATCAGAGGCGATGTTGTAGCTGATGGCATAGGGTGATTCCAGCACCAGGTCTTCGGCCACGGCGTCGGTCAACACCAGGAACCCGAGCCTACCTTCACGCCATTGGGTCAGAGCATGGGAGCGAGCTGCATCATCCACGCCGGTATGCAGGAAGGCACTGTTGTAGCCGCGGGTTTTCAGAATAAAGGCAATCTCTTCAGCTTGCGGGCGCAGACGAGCAAAAATCAGGGCCCGCGAGATATTTTCACCATCCAGCAAACGCACCAGGGTATCATCCTTGTTCCCCGAAGGAATAGTCTGATAGCGATGGTTAATCAGGGGGATGGTGATGGCAGGGGATTCCCGTTGCAGCATGATAGGTTCGAAAAGATGCTCATCCGCAAAATCTTGCAGTGACTCTTCTACCCGGGCGGCAAACATGGTGGTTTGACGACCAGCAGGCATGGCATCGAACAGATCTTCGATAACCGCTTGTTGCCGTCGGGAGAGAAGGTAATCAACATCCTCGACGACAACAAATTGCACATTTTCCAGGCTCATCGCTTCGCGGTTGACAAGTTCCCGGATGCGGGGAGGTGTGCCGATGATGATGGCGGCAGTTTCGTCCAGTTGTTCAGCCTCGCGGGCAAGTGAGCGGCCAGCATACAGCGAAACCACACGCAGATGCTGATGAGGGTTCAGTTTTTGGAAGAGCGCACCAGCCCTGACAGCATTATCACTGCCCCCCACTAAAACAATAACCTGAACGCCACTGGTTTCGGGGTTCAGGGTTTGTAAAATGGGTAGAGCATAGGATGATGTGCGTCCACTTCCAGAAGGTGCTTCGGCGACGATATCCCGACCGGCGAGAATGTGCGGAATAACTTCAACTTGAAGCGCAGAAGGTTTTTCGAGGCCCATTGCTTCCAACCCCGCGATTAGCCCAGATGTTAGGCCAAGATTCGTAAATGTTTGACTCATTTTGTTTGTTCCTCACAAAGAATGTTCACAGATTGACACAATAAATATGTCGCGAGAGTTATTATGGCGGCTCCCATGGACTTATCGCCCCCGCCACAATGTCAAAAATTATATCACAATCTACAGAAACTTCAAAATTTGAGATGACCGAAAATGGCGATTGCAACTGTCTTGTACGACAAGTTTCTCTTTGCCAGTTTTGGCATTACAAAAGCTGTGCCAATGCTGCCCGCAGCCGTTCTTCCACGCCTGCTACATCGCTGCCTACGCCCTGCACGGCTCGCTGCGCCTCGATAATGCTGTAGCCGAGCCCGGTGAGCGCCTCGATAACTTCGGCGTCGTCATCGGTGATGGGCACAGAGCCCAAGCCGGAAAATTCGGTGATGCCCATTTTATCTTTGAGATGAAAAAGGATTTTACGCGCGCTTTTGGTACCGATGCCGGGCACACGAGTCAATAAAGCAGGTTCATCGTTGGCCACAGCCATGCGGATGGTGTCGGGTGGCAAGGTGGAGAGGATGCTCATAGCCAGTTTGGGGCCCACGCCACTGACCCCCAACAGCAACAGGAATAAGTCCATCTCTTCTTGAGAGGCAAACCCGAACAGGGTAAATTCTTGTTCCCGCACATGAAAATGGGTAAACAGGGCCACAGCCTGCCCAGTTTGATACGTGGCCAGCTTGTCCGCGGGTACAAAAACGGTCAACCCCACAGGCCCGATGTCCACGATGATATGGTCATCAGCTATAAATTCAATGCGTCCGCGCAAACGGCTAATCATAATTTAGTCCATCAGGCAGTTTGTGAGTCATCAATAGGCCCAAGCGGAGTTGAGATGACAAATGGCGATGGCTAGTGCATCAGCCGCATCATCCGGGCGGGGGATGTCGTCCAGGCCCAGCAACATGCGCACCATCTCTTGAATTTGTCTTTTATCGGCAGCGCCGTAGCCAGTAACCGCCTGTTTGACCTGCGAGGGCTTATAATGAAAGAGAGGGATGTTGCGGCGAGCCACAGCCAGCAAGACAACGCCACGAGCATGTCCCACGCTGAGCGCGGTGCGGGCGTTTTTAGAAAAAAATAGCTCCTCCACCGCCACTGCGTCAGGAGAAAAGCGATCCAGCAGGGCATTGAGCTGGGCATAGATGGTAACCAGCCGCAAGGAGAGTTCTTGCTTGGCCGGGGTGCGGATGACACCAAAATCCAAGGCTTTCGGCCCCGCACCATCATCGGTCACCACGCCATAGCCGGTAATGGCTGTACCCGGGTCAATGCCCAGAACCACAGGAGATTCCTGACTCACGCTACTTCCAGCGCAGCCACCAGCTCATCGCTCATGGAGAGATTGGAGTAGACTTTTTGCACGTCATCCAAATCTTCCAGCCGATCCAGCAGGCCCATCACCTTCATGGCCTGGTCCACAGGCAGCTCCGTCTCCATTTTGGGAATCATGGCCAGCTCAAGATCTTCAATCACATAGCCCGCTTCCAGCAAGGCATCACGTACTGCGGCCAAATCGGTGTCCTCGGTGGTGATTTGTGCCATGCTCTCATCCTCAAAATCGACATCTTCGGCGCCCGCTTCAGCCGCGACCATGAACAATTCATCGGGATCAACGCCATCCATCTTTACAGAAAGCTGCCCTTTGCGCTCGAATTGCCACGAAACCGCGCCATTGGCTGCCAGATTGCCGCCGCCCTTGGTAAAAGCATGACGCAATTCAGCCACGGTGCGATTTTTATTGTCGGTCAAGACTTCGACGATGACGGCCACGCCATGCGAAGCATAGCCTTCGTATACAGTTTCTTCGAGGTCAGCGCCTTTATCAGTGCCGGCGCCGCGGTCGATGGCCCGCTTGATGTTGTCTTTGGGCATATTGGCCGCTTTGGCTTTATCCAGGGCAAAGCGCAAGCGGATGTTGGAATCGGGGTCGGGACCGCCAGTGCGGGCGGCAGCCTGAATTTCTCGGGCGATTTTGGTAAAGAGCTTGCCGCGCTTGGCATCGTTGGCGCCCTTTTTACGTTTGATGGTAGACCATTTGCTGTGGCCGGACATAGAATTCTCCGTAAAAGGTGGAAAACGGTAAAGATGAACAGATAAGGCAACGATGCAGGCCATGTCTGGCAGTTTCGGGCAGAGGCGGCTGCATCGTTAGCCAATAAACGTGGTTACACGCAACACGACATGATAACCATGTTGCCATTATAGCACAAATTCAAAACAGGGTCAGTTATGGAGCGCAGAGGGGAGGAGGTTTTTTGTGATGCGTGGTAAGCTGCTGAAAGTGCTGTCCCAGGGCCAAAAGGGTGCTTTCGTCGTTCATGCGCCCGATAAGGCTGATGCTGGTGGGCAATTGATCATCAGCAAAGCCTGTGGGCAGGGTTAGTGACGGATGCCCGGTAAGATTGGTGAGCAACAGCGCATCCCCCGCCAACGAGGGAACCAGACAAGCATCAACACTTTGCATGAGCGCGTGCATGGCTTCCATAAGCTGCGCCCGCACGCGGTTGGCCTGGATGTAGGCCACTGCAGGAATCAATCGGGCCACGCGGAAGAAGTTGGGCCAGGCATCTTCACTTTGACGCACCAGTTCATCATCCTGGCCGCTGCGGGTAAGATTGTCGAAGGCCGCGGCAGCTTCGGCAAAAAGAATCAGTTTCAGTGCATCGATGGGAGCTGCGGGCAGGTGCAAGGGGATAAGCTGGGCGCCCATCTCACGAAAGATTTGCAGAGCCCGGACATCATTTGCCTGCTCACGATAATCACCGGCAAAATCATCTGCCAGATACCCCAAACGCAGCTTGCCGAAGTTGATGTTCACGGGCCAGACAAAGGGCTGCTTCTGTTGATGAATGGCGGCAAAGACCAGGGCGCAATCCTGGGCACTGCGGCACATGGGCCCGATTTTATCCATACTCCAGCTCAGCGCCATGGCCCCATCGCGATTGACTCGCCCGAAACTGGGCCGCAAGCCGGTAACACCATTGCGATTGCTGGGCGACACAATGGAGCCATAGGTTTCGGTGCCGATGCTAAAGCTCACCAGGCCCGCGGCTGTGGCCGCTCCAGGCCCGGCAGAGGAGCCGCTGGCCCCCACCTGGACATTCCACGGGGTGCGGGTTTGCCCACCAAACCACACATCGCCCCAAGCCAGCGCCCCCATGCTGAGCTTGGCCACCAGCACTGCGCCGGCCGCGTCCAAACGTTGCACCACGGCCGCATCCTGGTCGAGCATTTGTGCCTGATAGGGCGCTGCGCCCCAGGTGGTGGGATAGCCGCGCACAGCCAGCAAATCCTTTGCTCCCCAGGGAATCCCGTGCAGCGGGCCCCGATCTTTGCCTGCGGCCAACTCGGCATCGGCCTGAGCAGCAGCAGCCAGCGCCCGCTCCTCGGTCAGGGTGATGACACAGTGCAGGTGCGGGTCGCAGCGTTGCAGCCGGTGGAGATAGCGCTCGGTCAGCGCCACCGAGGTGATGCGCCCTTGCCGCAGCCATTGCGCTTGCTGACTGATGCTGGCAAAGGGCGGCGCGGGCGCGGGCGACGGGGGTGCAGGGGCTGCCGCGCGTGCGTGAGGCGCAGGTGCGCTCGCGGGCAGGGGCCGAAAGTGCAAAGCGGGCGCAACGTGATTTTCCAGCTTTGCCTGATGCAGCGATTCGTAACTTTTGCGCAAATCTTCCAGGCCGGCCACCATCAGTTCCATCTCCTGCCGAGTGAAGGAGAGACCGATGAGTTTGGCCGCGGCTTGTATGGTTTCAGGTGTAAGAGACATGGGGTGATTTTTGAAAAACCAGGTAACGACTAACGTACTCGACCTCAATCACCACAAAGGCACAAAGACACTAAGAACACCAAGCATTTCAAAGCTTTTTCTTTTCTTCGTGCCTTTGTGGCTTCGTGTCTTCGTGGTTTCTTGCCGGGCGACCTTAGTCGTAACAAAACTAGGCTCTTTTGGATTTGAGGGGGTGGATCCGGCTCAAGAGCGGGGGCTCCCAGGGCGGATTCGCAATCTGCCCGGCCTATCATCCCCTGAAATCCAGTTGAGCCAAAAACTACTGACGAATTTTGTATAGCATATCCATGTAGCGGCGCAAAATGTCATCGACCATGCCGCGGAAGGGAATGGAAGCGGCCATGCCGTAAATGGGCGCCATGCCCCCACGACTGGCGGGCTGCTGCCGCACTTCTTGCACCATGTCGGCCAAATCGGCCAAAAAACGCTGGACAACGCCCGGTTGTGTGTGCCGCAGGGTAACAGCCAAATGTACCGCAGCAGGAAATTGCAACCCGTTGAGGCTCCATCCCCGTTGCGCCATGGCATCCATCACCCGAAAGATGTCTACCTGGTCGGAGGTAAAGGCGATAACCCACAGTGGATCACCCAAAACCTGCAGGCCCGGAATCGCATCGATGCCCGCACGAATGGCCGCGCCTGTCTCCAAAATGCGCCGGGCCGCGTCACGATAACCTTCGCGGCCCAGCTTGAGCAGCACAGCCCAGGCGACAGCCATGAGACCGCCCGGTTTGCTGCCTCCGGCAGTGGGTGCGGCATAAAGTCCGCCGGGCCAGTCGGTGGCAGTAAAATACTGGTAGCGCCGCAAATCGGGATGCCGATAAAGTACCACTGAGGTGCCTTTGGCCGCGTAGCCATATTTGTGCGTATCCACCGAGATGGAGGTCACGCCCGGCAATCGAAAGTCGATAACGGGCACCGGGTAGCCCAATTCTTCGGCCCAGGGCACGATAAATCCACCCAGGCAGGCATCGGTATGGAAGCCAATGCCCCGCTGGTGCGCCAGGCCAGAGATCTCGGGGATGGGATCGATGACGCCGTGGGGGAACCCGGGCGCAGAGCCCACCAGCGCGATGGTGTTACGGTTGATGGCTTTGCTCATGGCTGCCACGTCGGCCCGAAAGTCGGGGGCCAGTGGGGTGCGGATTACCTTGATGTCGAAATACTGGCCTGCGCGATCAAAAGCGGGATGTGCCGAAAGGGGGATGACGATGTTGGGCTTTTTGATGCCCTTCTCGACTCGGGCCCGGTCACGATAGGTCTTCATGGCCAGCAAGATGCTCTCGGTGCCGCCAGAGGTCACGGCGCCGCAAACATCGGCATCAGGATGCAAGCGCGCAGCTTCGTCACGATGCAGCATGTCGGCAGTCATGGCTACAATTTCCGATTCATATTTGACGCCGCTGGGCCACAAATCTGCGTGCAGGGGGTTGATTTGCGAATTGAGTGCGTACACTTGGTTCATAAAGGCGATATGCTCGGGGTCGCCATGATACACTGCTCCTGAGGCGTAGCCTGCCTGCCAGCGTGCCCTTTCTGCATCCTGAGTGGTCTGCATCATCGCCATAATTTCGGTGTGCGCCACGCCCTGCCCGGGCATGGAACCAAAGCGGGGAAGCAAATCATCGTAGGGGTGCAGGCTGGATTCCATCTCCCCCAGCATGGTTTCGTATTCTTTTTCCATCATTTTGCGCACTGCTGGCACTTTGCGCATCCCCCTTTCCAGGGGCCGGTGCAGGCTGCGGGGCAGTTTGGCGGTAAAATTGAGCAACTTTTCGGTATTCAAAATTAGCCTCGGTGATGAGCGTTGAGTTTTTTGTAAAGGGGGCTGGTACGTTGGTAGATTTCGAGAAATGCGTCGAAAGCGGCATCATAAAGGGCTACCGCGTCCAGGTTGGGATGATAGGTGTGCGCGATTTCGACATGACGGGCGTAATCCTGCAGGGTGGTCAGACCCAGACTGAGACCAGCCAGCACAGCCACGCCCCGCAATCCTGCGGCCTGAGGATCTTTGACCTGGCGGATGGGACGATTGAGCACATCCGCGAAAATTTGACTCCACACATCAGAGAGAGCCCCGCCTCCCACAAAGTTCACCGGGCCCAAGGGCCGCCCGGCCAGCTTCTCGACATATTTTTGCAGCCAGCGGGTGTTCAAAGCCACACCTTCCAGCACCGAGCGCACCATATCGGCGCGGGTGGTGGTGAGCGAAAGGTTGTAGAAGCCTGCACGCAGGGTAGATTCCTCCACGGGCGTGCGTTCGCCGTAGAGCCAGGGGGTAAAGATGAGGCCACGGCTGCCCGGTGGTGATTGCTCGGCCAGCTTGATAAGGCGCGGATACGCGTCCTCGGGCGCTGAACAGGCGCCTAATGCGTCATCGCCATAAAAGACCACGTTGCGCAAAAAGGTCAGTGAAACGCCAGCAGTTTCTTGCTCGTTGACCACAAAGTAGCGGCCCGGAACGGATGCGGGCAGAGCGGCCATGTTGTGAAAGAGATCGGTCTTTTTGAAGGGCACATGGCAGCTAAACCAGGAAGATGTGCCCACATAAACGTGGGGCTCAAAATCGTTGACGGCACCAGAGCCCAGCACGGGTGCGTGTACGTCGGGCGCGCCCATGGCCACGGGGATGCCCGCGGGTATGCCTAACGCGCGGGCGGGCCCGGGCAGCAGTGGCCCCAGGATGGCGTTGGTGGGCAAGATTTCGGGAAATTTTTCTTGCGGTACGCCCACCCAGCGCAACAGGGTGGGATGATAATGCACATGGTTGATGTTGCGATTATCGGTGACCCAATGCAGGGTGATGCTGGCGGGGTCGGTGGCCATGCGCCCGGTAAGTTTGAGATTCAGGTAATCTTTGGGCTCCAGGAATTTAGCCGCGGCCCGGTAGCGTTCCGGTTCCCGGTTTTTCAAGTAGAGGATGTGAGCAATGGGATCTTTGCCGCCGCGGGTGGGCACGCCCGCGGTCAACCGCAGCCATGTGAGAACTTTGTGCAAGCCGTACCCTTCCACCTTGGGGAAGCCGTGCGTAACTTGGGTCACGTAGGGCGCACCGCGGCTGTCCATCCAGATGATGGCTGGCCCCAGGGCCTCGCCCGCAGCATCCACAGCCACTGTGCCGGACCAATGGGCGCTGACAGCCATGCCCACGATGCGCTCACGCGGGAACTGACTTTCATCCAGCACACGATGGACATTGCGGGTAATGACCGCCCACCAGTCTGCCGGGTCTTGCTCAGCCTTGCCGCCAGGCCCGAAATGTGTGGGGGTGGCATCTGCTTCATTCACATAGGCCATCACCCGTCCATTGGGCGTGACCAAGCCCACCTTGCAGGCAGTGGTTCCCAAATCGATAACCAAAATCAGTGGCTGAGCATCTTCAGGCATGCGGGTCTCCGGGCGAGAGTAAAAGAGTGCTGCGTAATGTGCTCTATTTTACATGAAGTGCGGAAGTGGGGCGAATTGCGGGCCCGGCGTTGCAAAACATGATGCCTAAGACCGCATCGGCGCGGCTATCTGTGATTTTAGGGGATGACCTGCACAGTGCGCGGCGTAAACTGGTTTGCATGAGGAAATCTGTGTACAATAGCATAACATGAGTCGCTCATGGTTCGCTTCATAAGAGGACGCTAGAGAAAGCGAACCATTGCCAGCTACAAATGCGCATCTGCATAAAGGCAAAGCACTTCTACCGCCCATCTCCCCACATCCCCCAAGGCCCGATGCCATGATTAAAAGACTTTTCCCCCTCCTGCTAATCCTCATCTTGTTGGCCGGATGCAAGGCACCCGCGCTGACCAGCACGCCCGCACCCGCCCCCACGCACGAACCCGCGTCCGCGCCAACGCCCACCCCCGCGCTGGCATCTGCGCCCGCGGCCACGCCTGCCCACGAGAGGGTTCAGCATTTGGTCATCAGCGAAGTGCTGGCGGGCAAAAAGGGCAACAACAACTACGAATTCATCGAACTCTACAATCCCACCGGGCAACCGCTGGATTTGCAGGGACTCACGCTGTGGTATCAGCTCAATGATAAGCAGAAGCCGGTGAGTGTGGCGCATTGGGGCAAGCAAACGCTGGTTCCGAGCCAGGGACACTATTTGCTGGTGCGTGAAGGGCAGGATGTTGGCGTTACGCCCGATGCGACCTTCTCGCAGGCTATCAACCTGGGCTATGGCAGCCTGGCGCTGCGCCAGGGTAACAAGAAGCTCATCGATGCACTGGGCTGGGGCAAAAAGGCGCCCGCCAATGCGACCGAGGGCACAGCCGCACCAGGTATGAAAAATGGCGACTCGTTGACCCGACTGCCGGGCGGCGATGAGGGCAATGGGCAGGATAGCGATGACAACAGCGCCGATTTTGCCAGTCTTACCAAGCCGCAACCGCAAAACAGCGCCAGCGCCCCTACGCCGGCCATCACCAAGTATCTGAGCATTGTGGCCCGGGCGCCCGAAAGTGTCAAACCGGGCGAAACATTCGAGTATGAAATTACCGTGGGCAATCATACCGGAGAGGAGGTGCAGGATGTGGTGGCCAAACTAACGCTGGCATCGCAGCTTATCCTGCATGATCTGCCTCAAGCAATCAGACAGGATGATCACACGCTCACCTGGCATATCGATCAATTGGCTGATGGCGATGAGGTGAGCATCATTCTGCCGGTTGAAACGCCTTGGACTTATTTTGACGCAACGCTACAAAGCTATACGGTGCAGGCTAAAAACTGGCCCCAAACAGCTATCGGCCCCGGCATTGTCACCCGTATCGAGGGGGGTGTGATTCCCATTGCCACAGCGCGCACGCTGCAAGGCGCACAACTGACGCTGGAAGGCACAGCCATCATGTATACTGGCGGCTACTATGCTGGTGGCGGCAATGTCAAGTTTTATCTGCGCGATGACACCGGTGGCATCCAGGTGCAGGTTTTTGGCGGCGAAGGGAGTGTCTCGGTGAACATCGGTGATCAGGTACGGGTCAAGGGAACCATTGGTGCCTATCGCGGGGCCAATCAGATTGTGCCCGATATCGTGCCCGATGATGTGACCATCCTGAAAAAAGGGGATGCTGCGCATCTGCCCAAGCCCACAGTGGTCACCATCGAAGATGCGCTTAATGATGAAGCTTTGCGCGGGCAATTGGTGCAGATTGAAGGTGAAGTGACTGCGGTGGAGGAGTACACTTACAGCTATTCCATCGACATGGCAGATGCCCAGGGTCACAGCATCAATTTTTATGTAGATAAAGGAACCAAGATTAATCCCGAAGCCATTGAAAAGGGCCAGCTTTATCGGGCCCGGGGTATTTTGGAGGTGCGGGATGGCAAGGTGCAGCTTTATCCACGTGTGCAATCAGATCTGGGACAGGTGTTTCCGCCTGAGCTGATGGTAACGGCAGAGGCCCCGCTGACGGTGCAAACAGGTGAGCTCATCACCTACACCGGCTCTATTTTCAACCATACTGCGGAGGGCATGACTGAGATTGTGGTGACAGCGCCTGTGCCCAAAAAGGCCAAGGTGGCGGCTATTTCAGAGGGTGGTGAGCTGAAGAAGGGTAAAATCACCTGGCGGCTGGCGGACCTGGCCGCGGATTCGGGCCGAGCTGATGTTTGGTTCTCGGTGATTGCGCCCAAAGCGGCCAATGGCCGAATTAGCTTCAAGGGATTCAGCGCCATCAGCAAGCAGTGGCCCGACCTGGCTAAAAGTGGGCAGCTCAATGCTTTCCTGGGCGAAATCGTGCCCATCTGGGCCATTCAGGGCCCGGACGATCGTTCGCCCTATGCGCTCAAATGGCTTAGCACCGAGGGCGAAGTAACAGGCGTCTTCCCCGATTTGCCTGGCTTCTTCATCCAAAATACCGAGCCCGACAAGAGAAAGGAAACCTCGGAGGGACTATTTGTCAACACCGCAGAGCTGGATGCGTTCCCCGAGGTGGCCATAGGGCAAGTGGTGCGTCTTTACGGGCAAGTCAAAGAGACTTCGCAGCAAACGCAATTGTTGCTCACGGATCCCAACGATGTGCAGGTGGTGGATGAAACAACGCATCTGCCCAAGGCTATCAAACTGAACCCGCCCAAGGCTGAGGCCAAGGCTGCGGTTTATTACGAGGCGCTGGAGGGGATGCTGGTGTCGGCTCCGGGCCCAAATCGGGCGGTTTCGCCTACCAGCAAGTATGGCGAATATGTGATTGTGCCACCGGGCCACAAGGAAGTACGCTTGTGGCGTGGTCAGGAGCATGGCTTTGCCATCATGGTGGATGACGGCTCATCGGCCAAGCATGAAAGCAGCGAAACCTTGCCTTACACAGTCACCACAGGTGATATCATCAAAAATATCGAAGGCCCACTGGCATTTAGCTATGGCCATTACAAAATCGAGCCGGTGCAAGCTCCCACCGTCATCGCAGCGGAACATCCCCTGCCTGAGCTGCCTCTGGTGCCCGATGATGCATTTGCGCTGGCCACCTGGAATGCGGAAAATGTCTTCGACGCCATCATGCCCAATCCCAAAGACCCGCCGTTGCCCACCCCCAAGCAATATCATCTGGCGCTGGAAAAGATGGCGGCCACCATTGCCCAGGCAGGTTTTCCTACAGTTATCGGCATGGAGGAGATCGAAAATATCGATGTTCTTACCGAGTTGGCCGCGCAAGAGGCTATCCAGGGGCAGAAATATCAGCCAGTGCTGCTGGAGGGAGAAGATGGCCGGGGCATCGACGTGGGCTATCTGGTGCGCGGCAATGCCAAAATCCTGGATGTAAAGCAATACAGTGCGCCCGAGGGCCTGACGAGTCGCCCGCCCCTGGTACTGAAGTTGGAGGTGATTCTAGGTGATGCACCGCAAGTGATTTATGTCATCCTCAACCACTTCACCTCCATGTCGGCTGGCGTAGAGATTACGGAACCGCGGCGACTGGCTCAGGCGGAATGGAACGTTCATATCATCAAGGAGATCATCCAAAAGCAGGAGCCGGAGGCCATGATCGCGGTGATGGGGGACTTGAACGCCTTCTTCGATTCCAAACCGGTGCAGGCGCTGCGAGAGGCGGGCCTGAAGCATGTGCTGGATGCGATTCCGGCTAAAGAGCGCTACACCTACATCTTCCAGGGAGATTCGCAGGTTCTGGATCATATTTTGGTGACGCCCAACCTGTATGAGCATTTGCAAGATGTGGTGATTCTGCACGTGAATGCTGATTTTCCGCCAGCCACACCGGGCGATACCTCTCCCATTCGCAAATCTGACCACGACCCAATCATTGCGTTGTTCCGGTAAACAGCGATGAACCGTTTTTTTTTTCGACGGGCGGGGGGAGTGGCAAACCAGCCCGCGGCGAGCATTTTGCCCCCCTCCCGGCCTCCCCCCGTTTCGGCTGTGGCCTTACGGTGGGAGGGGCTGACGATTGACTACTGACCCACTGACCGGCTGCGCAGCGGCCGCCTGAGGGGGCAGCCCCAGCGGAGCTTTGCAACCGTAGCCCGTGGCTTC
>Ga0256914_1002347_pt1 | contig 15948 bp, 14 predicted proteins | sample HulkmetaG_FD_191571 | JGI IMG/M metagenome (GOLD analysis project Ga0256914, IMG submission 191571) | Hydrothermal chimney microbial communities from Main Endeavour vent field at the Juan de Fuca Ridge, Pacific Ocean - Hulk | ecosystem: Environmental > Aquatic > Marine > Hydrothermal vents ... | reverse complement strand
TGTACTACAAAAAGGAATCCAATGACCAATATCATTCTATGCGGCGGAAGCGGTACGAGACTCTGGCCCATCAGCCGGACACTGATGCCCAAGCAGTTCGTCAAGCTTTTCGACGACCGGTCGCTTTTCCAACTGACGGTGGAGCGTAATGCAAAAGCGTGTGACGAACAACTTATCGTCTCGAACGCCGATCAGTATTTCCTGGCCGTCGACCAGCTCGAAGAGCTCGGTATCACGAAGGGACACTTTCTTCTAGAACCCGTCGGGCGCAACACCGCCCCCGCCATCGCACTGGCGTGTATGGCGCTCGATCCTCAAACCGTCGTACTGGTGACACCCTCGGACCATCTCATCAAAGACGAAGAGTCCTATCTGGACGCCGTCAAAAGAGCCGAAGAGCTTGCGAAAGAGAACTTTCTCGTCACCTTCGGTATCAAACCGCACTACCCCGAGACCGGTTTCGGATATATCGAAGCGGAGCGGAAAGAGGGGAGCGGCGATGTGGCAATGGACGTCACGAAGTTTCATGAAAAGCCGGATTCCAAAACCGCGCGAAGCTATATCGAACAAAGAAACTTCTACTGGAACAGCGGCATGTTCTGTTTCAAGGCAAAAACCCTCCTCGACGAGCTGAAAAACTCGGCCCCCGAAATCCACGAAGCGTGTCGAATCGCTTTTGACAATTCGAAAAGGAGTGGCGAAGATCTGATTCGTATACAACATGAGGATATGGCCTCCATTCCCGAAGAGAGTATCGACTACGCAGTGATGGAAAAAAGCAGGAGGGTCAAAGTGATCCCCTGCGATATAGGCTGGAGCGATCTTGGAAGCTTCGACGCTCTCTACGAAGAGCTTCCCAAAGATGAAAACGGCAATACCGTCAACGAAAACCACATAGCACTCGATTCGAAAGACAACCTCATCATCGGCAGCGACCGTACCATCGCTACCGTCGATATCGAAAACCTCATGATCGTCGATACCGGCGACGCTCTGCTCATCAGTCGCAAAGGGAGCTCGCAGAAGGTCAAACAGATCGTGGGCGAACTGAAACGCAGAGGCTCCGATCTGCCTTCGGTGCACCTGACGGCACACCGCCCCTGGGGAACCTATACGGTTCTGGAAAACACCCCGGGCTACAAGATAAAGCGCATCGTCGTCAAACCGGGCAAACGGCTCAGCCTGCAAAAGCATTTTCACCGCAGCGAACACTGGATCGTCGTAAGCGGCACGGCGACGGTCACCATAGGAGACGAGACCAAGCTGATCCGTCCCAACGAGTCGACCTATATCAAAATGGGGGAAGTGCACCGACTCGCCAACGAGGGGAAGATACCCGTCGTTCTCATAGAGGCGCAGGTCGGCGAATATACGGGCGAAGACGATATCGTCCGTCTCGACGACGACTTCAGGCGCGCGTGAGTTTGGATATAATCACAAAAAAAAGTCGCACAAGCAATGAAAGAGATAGTATCCAGGTCCATTTTTATCATCATCGATCTGATTGCCATTTTATTAGCCATTCTATTGGCATACCATCTTCGAAACCAGATAGATCTTCTGGGGATACTCGACAACACCCATACGCTGCCGCTCTCCAACTATCTGACCTTTTGGCCCATATATATCGTTACAATAGGCATTTTGGGATATGAAGGAATATACACCCATCGATACGACTTCTGGCACGAGAGCCGGCTCATCCTCAAAGGATTGCTGTTTGGTCTGGTCATCGTACTGGCATATCTCGCTTTGACGAAAACGGTACAGAACTTTTCACGTGCCGTTATCGTCACGACCTTCATGTTGATGGCTTTTTTGATTCCTCTTTTCAAACGCTTCACGAAAATTTCACTCTATAAATTGGGAATTTGGCAAAAACCGGTAAAGATCTACGCCAACGATCCTTTTTTGAAAAAGGAGCTCTTCGACAACCGCTATCTCGGATACATACCGGCTGAACACAAAGAACCGAAAACCGTCTTCATCAACTCCTCCAACGGTAGTTTGAAACGTTTACGGCATCTCATTGATGCGGAGTTGCAAAATTGCCACGAAGTCAACTTCATCCCCTTGATGAACGATTACGATCTCACGCAGTCACATATCTACTCTCTTTTCAATACCAGGACGAACCTCATCGTATTCAAAAACAGACTGAAATCCAGATACAGGCAGTGGACCCAGTTTCTGTTCAACTATTCACTGGCTCTCCTCTTGCTGCCGATACTGCTGCCCATCATAGGCATCATAGCCGTATTGATCAAAAGAGAATCCCCGGGACCGGTCTTTTTTACGCATATACGGATCGGCAAAGACGGCAAGCCCATTCCGACATACAAGTTCAGAAGCATGTACAACGATGCCCAGGAGAGACTGGAAAAGATTTTGGAAGAGGATCCGGCCGTCAGGGAAGAGTGGGAGAAGAACTTCAAACTGAAAAACGATCCCAGGATCACGAAAATCGGTGCTGTTTTACGCAAAACGTCCCTCGATGAACTGCCCCAAATCTTCAATGTTCTGCGGGGAGAGATGAACTTCGTGGGGCCAAGACCCGTCATTCAGAAAGAGATCGACCAATACTACAGAGACGACGCAGTCTATTACTACATGGTCAAGCCCGGGATTACGGGCCTGTGGCAGGTCAGCGGAAGAAGCAACACCAATTACGCCTTCAGGATAAAGATAGACAAATGGTACGTAACCAACTGGTCGCTCTGGCTCGATATCATCATCCTTTTCAAGACCGTAAAGGTGGTGCTGAACCGAGAAGGTGCCTATTAATGAACTCCAAAGGAATACCACTCCGATGAACGAAACGAAAAACTCTTCCGGCGGCGATCCACAGGTGATCGTTCCCTACGGATACATACCCTACCCTCCACCCGAGGAAGATGAGATCGACCTTCGAAACCTGTGGGAGGTTTTGAAAAAGAGAAGGTGGCTCATATTGTTCACTGCTGCAGCGGCACTGATGGCATCGTTCGCCTATATTCTCCTTGCCAAACCGCTCTACAAAGCCGAGGCCACCCTCGAGATCGGAAAGGAGCTGGTATCGCTCAAGGATGGCTCCTTGAGAACGAAATATTTCGACGAGGCAAAAAGACTCAAGCAGAATATCGACATCAAGTACGACACGAAGGGGGAGTACAGAGAAAAAGGGGTGAGTGCCTATATCGAAAGGGTCGTCATCCCAAAAAAGAGCGAGGGGTTTATCACGATCGTCAGCTATGGAGAAAACAACGATGCCGCAATGAACAAGCTGAAAGAGCCGATCGGTGAAATCATGGATACCCACAGGATCTACTACAACTCCCTGCTCGAAAAGAAAAAAGACACCATCCGGCAGCTGCAGCATCAGGTCGACTACAATCTCGATACGATCCTCCCCAGTCTGAAAACCTCCCTGGAGCTGCTCAGAACGATCGAGCTTGGCAAAATCGACAAACAGCTCGGGCTGATCCGTTCGATCGATCTGAAAAAGATCGACGAAAAGATCGACTGGATCGAAAAGGAAAAGATCCCCACGATCGAAAAGAAGCTCTCCGAAACCGAATCGGAAATCGTGAAAAAAGAGAAGACAATCGCGACGATGCGACGCCAGATCTCCAAAGTCGCCCATTCCGACCCGGCGCTCGCCGCGATGAGCGCGATGCAGATGGCGAACCTTCAAAACGACGTCTCCAGACTGAAAATGCAGCTCATCGACTACCGTTCACAGATCAAAAAGCTGAAAGAGGAGACGATTCCCGACCTGCAAAGAGAGAAAAAGAGGATCATGGAGACGACGATTCCAAGCCTCGAAGCTAAAAAGGTCCGGCTCGAAAAGGAGGAGATTCCAGCCAAGATATCCGCCATTAAAAAGATAGAGAATATCACGATCCCCCAACTCAAGACACGGATCAAACAGATTGGCACCTCGATGCACGAGCCCTACCTGGTCATGACCAAAGTGCTCGGAGAGATCTACACGCAGGAGAGGCCCGTCAAACCGAAAAAAGGAGTCATTCTCGCCATCGCGCTGGTCAGCGGGTTGCTCCTTGGGGTCTTTCTCGCCTTTTTCCTCGAATTCGTCACGAAAAGACCGGAGGATGAGACACCGTGAAAACCGCACTGATCCAGCACCCTTTCGACCTCGACAAGGAGACGACACGCGCCGGAACCCGGAAGATGATCCGCAAAGCGGCCAAAGAGGGAGCGAAGCTCGTCGTGCTGCAGGAGCTTCACCAGGGACCCTACTTCTGCCAGTATGAGAACACCGAGCTTTTCGATCTGGCCGAAGATTTCGAAAAAGATGTCGCATTTTGGAGCGGTGTCGCGAAAGAAAACGGTATCGTTCTTGTCACCTCTCTTTTTGAAAAACGCGCCCCTGGGCTCTACCACAACACCGCCGTCGTTTTCGAAAAAGAGGGCTCCGTCGCCGGAAAATACCGCAAGATGCACATTCCCGACGACCCCGGCTTCTACGAGAAGTTCTACTTCGCCCCGGGCGATCTCGGGTTCGAGCCGATCGACACCTCCGTCGGACGTCTGGGCGTCCTGGTCTGCTGGGACCAGTGGTATCCGGAAGCGGCCCGGCTCATGGCTCTCAAAGGGGCCCAACTGCTCATCTACCCGACGGCCATCGGCTGGTTCGACAAAGACCCGGAAGATGAAAAGAGGCGCCAGAAAGATGCCTGGATCACTGTGCAGCGGGGTCACGCTGTCGCCAACGGCCTGCCGCTTGTCGCCGTCAACCGGGTCGGCTTCGAAAGAGACGATAGCGGCGCACTGGAGGGGATCAGATTCTGGGGAGGCAGCTTCGTATGCGGACCCCAGGGGGAGATGCTGGCACAGGCGTCAGAGGAGAGCGAGGAGATACTCTACTGCGACATAGACTTCGGGCGCTCCGAAGAGGTGCGCCGCTGGTGGCCCTTTCTGCGCGACCGACGCATCGACGCCTACGACGGGCTGCTGAAGCGGTTCATCGACTGAAGCGGTCGAAAAACCACATAAAGGCGAACATCAGCCCCGGCGTTTTGGCCTTCGTCTCGTCGTAGATGAATCTTCTCGCCTCCGCTACCGGCAGCTCCACCACTTCGATCTGCTCCATCTCGATCCCGCCGCCCCCGTGTACCCGCATCGAATCGTCGACCTCCGCGAAAAAGAGGGTCTGCTTCGATCCGGCAAACCCGACGGAGGTATAGAAGGAGGTGATCTTTTCGATCCTTTCGGCCGGCACTTCGTAGCCGCACTCCTCCTCGATCTCCTCCGATGCTATCTGGGCCAATGAGCCCTTCTTGTCCACGATTCCTGCGCATAGCTCGTAGGTATACCCTTTTTTGTCGTGCAGGTAGACGGCCGGCCTGAACTGCTTGACGAGAATGAACAGATCTCTTTGTCCATGGTAGAGCAGGACCGCCACACTGTCGTGTGCCTGCACCACTTCCCAGCTCTTTTCGATTCCGTCTTGCTCGTAGCGTGCGAGCGCCGGGCGGACGAAACGGGAATTCTCGAGCGGTTCGAGACGGAACTTCCCGATCATCCCCCGATCCTCGTCTCCCGCATGAAGGGCATCATCGCCTGCGAAAGATCCTCCATGCGTGTCGGCGTGGCGTTGGTGTCGACCGCCTCCCGGAGCTCCTCTTTCATCCGTGAAGCGTAGCGCAGAAACTCTTTGCGTCTTTTTCCGTAGAGGGTCTTTTTGGTCACTCTGATCACCCCAAGAGGGTTGATGGGGCGGCCGTTTTTGTAGAGACCGAAGTGAAGGTGGGGACCGGTACTCATGCCGGTGGAGCCGATATAGCCGATCACCTGACCCTTCTTGACATATTTGCCCCGGCGGATCCCCCTCCTGAATTTGTGCAGGTGCGCATAGAGCGTCAGCAGGCCGTCCCGGTGGCGAATCTTGATGACGTTTCCGTAGCCCCCAAGCCGCCCGGCGAAGGAGACCCTCCCATCCGCCGCCGCCATGACCGGCGTCCCGGTACGGCCGCCGAAATCGACCCCGAGGTGGGCCCGATAGCGTTTGAGTACCGGATGGTAGCGGCGCAGTGTGAAGCGCGATGTGATCCGGACATGGTTGACCGGCTTCCGGAAGAGAAACCCTTCCACTTCACGCCCCCTCTCGTCGTAGTAGCGGTCGTTGAATCGGAAGAGGTAGTGCGGCTTTTTGCGCCGTTCGATCATCGCCGCCTCGATGACCGGCGTCCCGTAGGTGCGGCCCAGCCGCAGCTTCTCCCTGTAGACGACGGCGAGCCTGTCCCCTTTTCTCAGCCGCGTGAAATCGAAGCTGTTTTTAAACGCGTCGACGAAGGCGTAGGCGAGTGCGTGGTTGTTGGTCGCTTCGATGATATCCTGGTAGGGAGAGCGCTCGATGGCGATGGAGAAGGCTTCGGTGAACTCTTTGTAGGCGACGGGAATCATTTCGAAACTGTAGACCCCGCCGCGCCGCTTGAGATGGATCTGGAGCTCCTCGTTGAGCGGAATCAGAACCTGCTCGATGGTGGTGCGATTGTCGTCGTACATCGTATAGTAGGGGACTCCGGCGCGGATCTCTTCACAGAGCTCCTTGTCCTCCTTGTCCAGATCCCAGTAAAGCGACTGGGGAATGCCGCGCTGCTCCAGAAAGTGCAGAAAACTCTCCCCCTGCGGCCAGGGCGCCCTTTCGACGACCGAAGCCCCGAGGAGGGCGGAAAGGAGGGTGATGAGAAAAAGGAGTCTGGGCATCAGGTTGTATCGCTTCATAATCAAAATAGCCAATATTGTACTCCAACGGGCGTTAAAGTCGCTTTAAAAGTTGGTTTGAGTATAATCGACCAAATCTGCACACCCAAGGAACCGATAGCGATGTTGCGCATCATGACACTTCTGATCGTCTCATATACGACACTCCTCTTCTCCGCTCCCGTTCCCGGGCAGGTTGCGACCACCCTGCAGGAGGTGACCCCACGCGGAGGCATCGTGCCCGTAGGCGGACTTCCCGAGGGGATGAGCGGCATCGTCGTCCACTCCTTCGACGAGGGACACGAAGCGATCGTCGCCGTCGCCATCGTGACCCGGAGCGGTGCCGACCGCTCGGAGGTGGAGTTACGGCCTTTCACGGCACTTCGCCAGCCCAGGCTTCCGACGGCGAAGGCAGAACCCCGAAGCGGGGACAGGGTCGTGCTTGGATATCTCTACGACCGTCTGCTTCCGATCGTTCCCAACGCCCGTTCGTTCGAGAAGGCGAAAAAGGCGCTGGATCGATACACCCTCGTCCACCCCGATCTCTTCGCCGTCGAGCTCGCCGGCGACAGAGACGCCCTTCCGCACCGGAACAATTTCCAGAAGATCTGCACCAAGCTTCACCTCGGGCTGGTGATGTTCATGTTCAAGGAGCGCAGCGATTTTATCGACTGCAACAGTTGGAAAAGGGTCGCCCAAAGCGACCTGCACGCCGCCGATGGCGAGCTCGTCGCCCCCTTCTACAACCGTTTCGGGCCGATCGAACCCCCGTTTTACGACTTCAGCAACTACGAACTGAAAAATTTCGACAGATTCTACACGATGGTGGAGGAGGAGTGATGATCGAAAAAGAGCATTTCGAAGCTCTCGAAAAGATCGTGGGCGGCGAAAACATCCACAGCGACAAGGCGCATATGATCGCCTACTCCTACGACGCCACGAGAGAGCGCTACGAACCCGACGCGGTCATCTTCCCGCGCGACGAAGAGGATGTGAGCCGCATCCTGCGCTACTGCGACGAACACGGCATCGCCATCGTCCCCAGGGGGGCCGGCAGCGGATTCACCGGCGGCGCCCTTCCGGCCAGGGGCGGTATCGTCCTGGCGCTGGAGAAGCATATGAACAAGATTCTCGAGATCGACATGGACAATATGGTCGCCGTCGTCCAGCCCGGTGTCATCAATATGGAGCTGCAGAAAGCGGTGGAGGCCAAAGGGCTCTTCTATCCGCCAGACCCTGCCAGCCAGGAGTACAGCACGATCGGCGGTAACGTGAGCGAAAATGCCGGCGGTATGCGCGCCGCCAAATACGGCATCACCAAAGACTACGTCATGGCGATCCGCGCCGTCAGACCCAACGGGGATATCATACGCGCCGGCAAAAAGACGATCAAGGATGTCGCCGGATACAATATCGCCGGTATCCTGATCGCCAGCGAGGGGACGCTGGCCGTCATCACCGAAATCACACTCAAGCTGATCGCCAAACCGAAGCTCAAAAAGACGGCCATGGGAATCTTCCCGAGCGTAGAGAGCGCGATGGAGGCGGTCTACAAGACGATGGCCAGCGGAGTGACCCCCGTAGCGATGGAGTTTCTCGACAACCTCACCATCCGGGCCGTGGAGCAAAAATATGGCAAAGGGCTCCCCACCGAGGCCGGAGCCATCCTCATCACCGACGTCGACGGAAACCTTCCGGAAGAGATCGGGTACCAGATGGATGTCATCGAACGGGTCTTCGGGGAAAACGGCTGTATGGAGTTCAAAAAAGCGCGCGACGAGGCGGAGGCGGCCGATCTCTGGTTCGCCCGCCGAAACGCCAGTCAGTCCATTACCGTCTACGGAAGCAAGAAAATCAACGAAGATATCACCGTCCCGCGCTCCGTGTTGCCGGAGCTTCTGAAGCGCATCGGTGACGTGGCCAACAGGTACAAAATCAAGATCCCATGCTTCGGCCACACCGGTGACGGCAACGTCCACACCAACGTCATGGTCGACGGATCCGATCCAGAGCAGCTCGAGATCGGTCACAAGGCGATCGAGGAGATCTTCCGCATCACCGTCGACCTTGGCGGCACACTCAGCGGGGAGCACGGCATCGGCCTCTCGAAGGCCCCCTTCATGCACCTGGCCTTTACCGAAGAGGAGATGAGTCTCTTTCGCGATATCAAACGCGCCTTCGACCCGAACAATATTCTCAATCCGGGAAAGATGGCCCTCTGACCGGGCTGCATTCAGCAGCCGGAATCCTCCTCCCTGGCGATCGTTTCGAGTATGAATATCGCGAAGATTCCGAGCAGGAAGCCGCTCACCACCGCCACGGCGAGGATCACCCCCCTTTTCGGTTCGACCGGATGGTCGTAGAGCGTAACCTCCCCGACTTGACGACTCTTTCTGAGATTGGGAGCGGAGAGCTCCATTTCGGTCTGCCGAATCAGCACCTCGGTATCGGCACGAAGCGTCTGGAGCGCGTAGAGTCCATCGAGATCCCAGGAGTATGCCACCGAAGACGCGGGGTCGTCTCTTTCGCTGCTCCTCTTCGCTCCCTCTCTCTTTTCGGCATCGATTCTTCGCATGACGCTTTCGATCTGCTCCCTTAGCCGCTCCGCCGACACCGCATCCACCCGGAAAAAGGTGCGAAGGGGATAGGGGATAAAGAGAAGATGTGATAGAATTTTTTCATGCGAATGAAAACCGGACAGATCATCAAGAGCCTCTACTGCAGCCTGAAACGTTTCTACGATCCGGATATCCCCTTTTATGCGGCCAGTCTGAGCTTCTATACGATCTTCACCCTGATTCCCCTGCTGCTGGTGAGCTTCTCCATCATCGTACGGTTGCCGAACTTCAGCGAGCAGTACGAGAAGATCAAGAACTTCATCTTCTCCAATATCATGCCCGCATCGCAGGAGACCGTCTCGACCTATATCGACACCTTTTTGGCCAACACCTCCAAACTCGGGGCGATCGGTTTCATCTTCATCATCTTCGCTTCGATCATGTTCTTTCAAAACTACGAATATATCGTCGGAAAGATCTTCAAAACGAAACAAAAAAGCTTCTGGAGCGCCCTGACGACCTACTGGACGCTGATCACGCTGGGCCCGATGGCGCTTGCGGGTTCCATCTACCTCTCGGTCAAGATCCAGTACGTTCTCGACCAGTCGAGCTACACGAGCGGGATCGACTTTCTCTCGATCTTCCCCTACCTGATCATCTGGATGCTCTTTTTCGTCACCTACAAGATCTCCACAACGGTCCTCATCCGTATCAAAGCGGCCCTGCTCTCCTCCTTTTTTGCCTCGCTCATCTGGTACGCGGGCAAGAGCCTCTTCATCTCCTACACCGTCCACAACAAGACCTACGCCACCGTCTACGGCTCCTTCAGCACCCTGCTCTTCTTCTTTCTGTGGATCTATCTTTCGTGGATCATCTTTCTCTATGGACAGAAACTATGCTACCTGCTGAACCAGGAAGAGGAAAAAGAGCAGAAGAAACCCTACCTGAAGATAGCGTGCGATCCGGTTGAAGAGAGCCAGCAGCGAAAGAGCGAGATAGATCCCAAAGAGCCATAACGGCATGAGAAAGAGGGTCTGCCGCTCCGGCGGCGGCCACTGCAGCAACGCCATGATCCACCCATCCGCGACGCCGCCGTATCCGACCAGGTGCAGCAGCATCGAAAGGGGGTAGAAGAGACCAAAAACGAGGGTCAGCGGGATGGAGAGGAGCTGATAGGGGCCAAATTGCGGAAAAAGAAGATGGACCACCGGAAGCATCGCGAGATAGATCCAGAGATTGAGCGACAGATAGATCCCCCACTTCGGCCACCCTTCGGTCCACGCCAGAAAGAGATAGATGAAAAAGAGACCTGCCACAGAGAGCCAGAATGCGACCGAAAGGAGCATCGCCGGGAAAAGGGCCAGCAGTATCGCCACACAAAACGCCAGAAAGGAGAACGAAAGAATCTCCACCCCGAAAAGCAGCGCCGCCCATCCGACCACCACCATGGCATAGGCCCGCAGAAGAGAAGGGGGAATACCGGTGAACAGGAGGTAGAGCCCCAAAACTCCGATCGTGAAGGCTCCGACATCCAAAAGACGGTGACGCCACGGGAAAAAGCGCCGTTGCAGCGGTCTGTAGAGCCAGGAGAGCGCACCATAGACGATGAGCCAGAGAAATCCCATATGAAAACCGCTCAGGGCCAGCAGATGGTTGATCCCAAGGAGCGTGACGCGCTCTCTGAGCTCCCTTGAGATGGGCAACGCCAGGAAAAGCGCGCCGTAGAGCTCCTGCATCCACGGTTCGTCGTGCTGCTCCTTGATCGTTTCAAAAAGCGCCATTCTCGCGGAACGCTCATGCCTGACACCGAGGATCACCGAAGGGATATAGGGTGTCGACAGGTACTCCCAAAAGGTGACCCTCTTTGGGAAGAGCAGCATCGAAAGGGTTCGTCCGGTCAGATTTTTGATCGGCTCTTTGGAGGTGGAGTAGAAGGTGTGGCCATCATGTGAAAGAAGCTTCAAAACTTCGTAGCTGCGCCCATCTCTCTCCTTGGTATACTGAAGCAGCACTTCGGCGTCGAGAAAGATCTTTTCGCAAGAGACGAACCGTTTGTACGCCAGGTAGTGCCACCCGAGCATCAGAAGAAAGAGCCCCGACGTCAAAAGTCCGAAGAGACTCCACTCCCGCACCCCTTCGATCAGAGGGGGTTTGAGAACCATTTTGCCATCTCCTCGCCATCAGATGGGGGGCAGTTCGATCTTCGTTTCGCCTCCGGTATCGATGCTGCTCTGCTCGTAGACGATCTCGACCGGCACGTGCCCGGCGTCGACGAACCGGGTGAACCGTTTCTGGAACTTCAGCTCGATGATCCCGGTCGGACCGTTTCGCTGCTTGCCGATGATGATCTCCGCATCCTCCTCCTCCTTCTCGTGGAAGTTGGACTTGTACTCTTTCCCCTCGGCACGCGCCTTCATCTCCTTCTCCTTCTCCTCCCGGATCCGGTAGACGTCGTCACGGTAGACGAAGAGAATGATGTCGGCATCCTGTTCGATCGCTCCCGATTCGCGAAGGTCGCTGAGCATCGGCCGTTTGTCGGCCCTCGACTCGAGGGAGCGGTTGAGCTGCGAAAGTGCCACGATCGGAATCTCCAGTTCGCGTGCGAGCATCTTCAGACCGCGGGAGATCTCGCTCACCTCCTGGTGGCGGTCTTTGTTGCTGCCGCCGTTCATCAGCTGCAGATAGTCGATCATCGCCACCTTGATCTCGGGGTGGTGCGCCTTGAGTTTCCGGAGTTTGGCACGCACCTGGTGGATATTGAGCATCCCCTCGTCGTCGACGAAGAGCTTCTGCCCGCTGAGCCAGTCGACCGCTTCGGAGAGTCTTGTCCACTCCTCGTCGGTCAGGTTGCCGACACGCAGATCCTGCAGGGCGATGGAGGTCTTGGCGCTCAGCAGCCGCAGCACCAGCTGCTCGGCAGGCATCTCGAGGGAGAAGAAGGCGACACCGTCGCCGTTCTCGAGAGCTTTGAGCGCCATATTGAGGGTGAACGCCGTTTTCCCCATCGACGGCCTCGCCGCGACGATGACGAGGTCTCCTTCGCCGAAACCGGATGTCATGCGGTTGAGATCTTTGAAACCTGTATCGACACCGATCAGCATCGAGTTGCCGCGCTCTTTCATCTTCCTGATGTACTCGATGGTACTCAGAGCCATCTCTTCGCTCTCCCTGAAGTCCTGCGTCGACCCCTCCGACGTGATCGCATAGAGCTTCGACTCCACCCTGTCCATCACGTCGGCCGCCGGCATATCCTCTTCGATCGTCAGCTTCTTGATCTCGGTCGCCAGCCCCACGAGCGCCCGTTTCTGCGACTTGGCCTTGATCTCTTTGATGTAGGCGTGCGTGTTGGAGAGGGGGTTCGCCCCCAGAATATCCAAAAAGGCGACTTCGTCGAATCTCTTCTTGGATGTGAGTTTCTCTCTCAGAAACTCTTCGTCGATCGGCATATCGGCCCTGAAAAGCTCCTCCATCGCCGCAAAGAGGTGCTGGTGGAAGGGGTGGTAGAAATCCTCCGGTTTCAACTGCGAAGCGATCTCTTCATACTCGGCGGGGTCGAAGATGATCGTGCTCAAAACCGCCCGTTCGATATTCAGATTGTACAGATGCTCTTCCACGCTCTACTCCATCTCTTTCGCTCTCTTTTCGACCTCGTGCAGAAACCTCTCGACCAACTCCTCTTCGGGAAGTTTCGCCACCACTTCGCCCTTGACCATCACCAGGCCGCTCCCTTTGCCGAACGCGATCGCCACGTCGGCGCTCCTGGCTTCGCCGATGGCGTTGACCACACACCCCATCACCGAAACGGTAAGCGGCGTCTTGATATGTTTCGTCCTCTCCTCCACCTCGGCGACCGCCCTCACCAGATCGGCCTCGATCCGGCCGCAGGTGGGGCACGAGATGATGTTGAGCCCCTCTTTGGCCGCCCCGCTGTCTTTGAGGATGGCGCGCCCCACTTCGATCTCTTTTTCGAGCTCTCCCGTGATGGAGACCCGTAACGTGTCCCCGATCCCTTCAAGCAGAAGAGTCCCAAGCCCGATCGCGCTCTTGATCGTCGCATGGAAGACGGTACCCGCTTCGGTCACACCGAGATGGAAAGGGTACGCCACCAGCGGACGCAACGTCCTGTAGGCTTCGACGGTCCGTTCGACGTCGCTCGCTTTTAGAGAGACTTTGATATCGGTAAATCCGAGATCTTCGAGAAACTTGATATTGTAGAGCGCCGACTCCACCATCCCCCTGGCCGTCTGTCCGTATCTCGTTTCGAACTCTTTTTCGAGACTTCCGCAGTTGACACCGACGCGAATCGGGATCCCGCGCTCCCTGCACGCTTCGACGACCTCCCTGACACGCGACTTTTCGCCGATGTTTCCCGGATTGATACGGATACAGTCGACCGACTCCGCAGCGATCAGTGCAAGACGGTGGTTGAAGTGGATATCGGCGACCAGCGGCAGCGACGTCCGCGCGCGGATCGTCTTCAGCGCCTCCGCATCCTCGTAGTCGGGCACCGCCACGCGCACGATGTCCGCCCCCGCGAAATGGAGCCGGTTGATCTGCTCCACCGTCGCGTCGACATCCGCCGTACGCGAATAGGTCATCGACTGAACCGAGATCGGGGCATCCCCGCCGACGGGCACGTTTCCGACGAAAATCTGTTTGGTTGGATAGCGCTGAATCATACTGGGATTATATCCAAAAATCGAGAGGAGTCGACCGCTTATGCGAAGTCGACAGGATCCATGTCGACTTCGAAACTCCCGTCGTCAACCGCCTTGACGACGCGCAGAAGATCGCTTCGGCTCGCACTTCTTAGAAGGATGTTGAAGCGGAACCTGCCGGCGATCTTCTCGATCGCAGCCCTGCCGGATCCGACGATTTCGACCCGGCCGAAAGTTTCGATCCTGTTTCGCACACTCTCCACTTCGGCCAGGCCCCTCTTCTCCTCTTTGGAGGCGAAAAGCAGCCGGCACAGGTGCATCGACGGAGGGTAGAGCCCCTCCCGAAACTGCAGCTCCTCCTCGAGAAAACGGTCGTAACGGCCGATATATTCGCTGAAAAACTCCGGCTGGTTGGTCTGGACGATCACCTCCGCCTCCCGAGCGCGCCCGGCACGCCCGGCGATCTGCACGAAGAGCGACTGCGCCCGCTCCCTGGCGCGGTAGTCCGGAAGGGCGAGGATATAGTCGAGCCCCAGGACGATCGCCAGCGTGATGTCGGGATAGTCGTGCCCCTTGGCGAGCATCTGGGTCCCGACGAGAATGTCGATCTCTTTCCGGGCGAATCTCTCGAGACTCTTTTGGAGTCTGTTCGCCGTCGTGATCGTATCTTTGTCGAACTGACCGATGCGCATCTGCGGAAAGATCTCCCGGAGCTGTTCGACGACCTCCGCCGTACCGATACGGTCGCTCCGAACGATCGAACCGCATTTTGGGCAGCTTGGAGGAATCTTCTCGGCATAGCCGCAGTAGTGGCACCGCACCAGCCTCCTGCTTCTGTGCAGACTCATTCCGACCGAGCAGAAGGGGCACTCGACCCGATAGCCGCAGTCGTCGCAGTAGAGATACTTGAAGTTGGCCCTCGTTGGAAGGAAGAGAAGAACCTGCCCGCCCGCCTCGTGGTGCCGCTCGATCGCCTCTATCATCGTCGGGGTGAGACGGCACCCACCCTTTTCGAAGATGAAACGCTTCTTCGTCTTGACGTACGGCTCCTTGATCCGCACGACCGGCTGACGGGCGAAGGTCGTGGCGCTCGGTGTCGCGCTTCCGAGCACCACCCTCGCTCCCAGCTTCTTCCCCATGAAAAGCGCCAGGTCCCGCGCATGGTAGCGAGGCCGGCTGTGCGCTTTGTAGCTGTCGTCGTGCTCTTCGTCGACGACGATGAGGCCGATCGTGCGCAACGGCAGAAAGAGCGCCGAGCGCGGACCGGCGACGATACGCACTTCGCCGCTTCGGATGCGCGAGAGTGTCTCTTCACGGCGCCGCTTCGTCAGCTTCGAGTGCCAGATCGCCACGGCATCTGCAAAATGGACCTTCAGCCGCTTCTCCATCTGCGGCGTCAGACTGATCTCCGGCATCAGGAAGATGGAGCTTTCACCCCTTTGTATCGCTTCGGCGAAAAGTTTCATGTAGATCTCGGTCTTTCCGCTTCCGGTGGGGGCGAACAGCAGAGCCGACATTTCGCTCTTCAGCCTGCCGAACGCCTCCGACTGTGCGGTGGAGAGTGTGATCTGCGGGGTGCTGGCGGCATGGGAACTCTCCGGCTCTTCGAGGCCGAAGGGTTCGAAGAGTGCGAGCGCCTCTGCAAGCGTACAGGCGTAGTACTCCTGCACAAACGCCGCCGTCTGAACCTGGTAGATTTCAAACCGAAAGGGTAGCACTTCCGTGACCGCTCGGGTATCGAAGGAGGGCTTTTGCACTTCGGCGACGATCGCCGCTTTTACCGTTTTTCCGCGTACTTCGACATTGACGAGCGTATAGGGTTTGAGACGTTCGTGAAAATGGTAGGTAAAAAAAGGGGCTCGTCTGCCCAGAAGGCAAACTTCAAAATAGTGCATGAATCTTACATCATTGGGTCAGGGTCTGACAATGCGTGATACTGTGGTCGCAATCGAATTTGCCGCTGCTGCTGTTGTAGTCGAAAGCGACACCGGTTCCCATCACCTTGTATGTGTACTCGTTCGCTCCGG
>Ga0256914_1002346_pt1 | contig 15951 bp, 11 predicted proteins | sample HulkmetaG_FD_191571 | JGI IMG/M metagenome (GOLD analysis project Ga0256914, IMG submission 191571) | Hydrothermal chimney microbial communities from Main Endeavour vent field at the Juan de Fuca Ridge, Pacific Ocean - Hulk | ecosystem: Environmental > Aquatic > Marine > Hydrothermal vents ... | reverse complement strand
CAGCTGACCGATTTCAACTCCGATATTGAAAAATATAAGTGAAGCCGTGATGTTCTCTTTTAGTACTCCTATCTCAAAAAGAGCGTTGGCAAAACCCAGACCGTGAAGGAGTCCGAATAAAAATGCTATGAGCCAAGGATAGGTTTGCGAGAGTGTTTTTTCGCCGCTTTTTACGATTGTTTCTCTTGCGACAAAAACTATGCTAAGCGCAATCATCGACTCTATATATAAAACATTTAAATTCAAATATCCAAGTACGGCCAGAGCTAGCGATATGGAGTGTGCTATCGTAAATGACGTGATTGTCAAAATTAGAGTTTTTATATTCGAGACCAAGAGCAAAAGAGCCAAGACAAATAGGAGATGATCAACCCCCTTTAGTATATGCTCTATTCCCAGTTTCAAGTATGAGACGGATGATATCTTTGTTTTGGGTTTTTTAATCGTTATGAAAGGATTATCGGCGGTAAGAAGTCGGTTTGATATATTAAAATCGTCACTTTTATAGTAAAAAACTACGCCTTTATCGGTAGCAAGAAGATTTTCGATCCAAACGATCGACTCTTCCAAACCCCTTTTCCCGCAGTAGAGAGTTTCGTCGAATACGATATATCCTTCAACGTCATATATCGATTTTGTCAGAGTGCTTTTGCAATTTTTAGGAAGTGAGATTTTGATGTCGTCGCTGTTTATATCGGCGAGCGGTTTTTTCAAGATTACATTTACGCTTTTGTCGCTTTTTTGTCTGATCTCAAGATAAGAGAGAGCCGTTTGATGCGCATACAAAGAGAGCGTAAAGCATAAAAAGAGTGAAAAAAAGAGTATTTTATTTATCATGATCTTCATAAACTATCTTGTATCTTTTTTTTAAAGTTTCGATTTTACTTTTGAGACTTTCGATTCTCATATCCTCCGCATAATCACTCTTTACGATATCTTTCACAACATCATATGGAAGCGTTTTTATCCCTGAAAAGCTCTCTATATAGACTATATGAATCCCCTTCGAAGATATGATGGGTTTGTTCCATCGTTTGGCTTTTAGGCTCATGATCTGTTTATAGAAACTCTTTGAGAAAAGTTTTATGATTTGCTCTTTATCTTTGTTTTTAATATGTCTTGGTTCGAAACGGTCGGTAAATGCGTCCGTTTTGTAAGGATCTATTCTGTTGTTTTCAAGAAGTCTGAAAATTCGGTTAGCTTTTTGTATGGGATTTTTTCGATCGATGGATATGAAAACATGAGTAAACGATATGTTCGCGTCTTTTCGATAATCGTTTTTATGATCTTCATAATATCGCAGTAACGCCATCTTGGTAGGTTCGTTTTCCGTTTTGATGTTTGAAAAAAGGAATTTCGCTTTTTTTACGAGTTTGTTGAAAATCTCTTTATCTTCTTTGTGAAGTCCCATAGCGAGCGCTTCGTTAAAGAGCATTTTGTTTACCGAAAGATCATGGATCAGACACTTTAACTCTTCTTTCGTGGGTTCGTTTTCGTAGTCCTTTTTCCAATCGGTTTTCAGTGCGGCTATTTCACTTTTTCGAATTTTTATTTGAAGCATCTTATCTTCATCGTTTTTTGGTATCGATTGAAGCGCGTATATGAGTGAAGCCGTTATAAAAAAGTGAAAAAACGGATCTTTTATAAAATCTCTCACCTATCTCTCCGTAGTTTTGCAAACGTCAGCACAAAAAGTGCCCGCTCTTTCTCGATAAAGCTTTTTTTCTCTTTGCCGATATGTATAGATGTTTATTAAAAGGGTTATGTTGGCATGAAAAAAAACCGAACTGTTTTTATTAAATCTCTTTTTTTCTTAATAGTTCTGTTCTCATACGTTCAGATGCTTTTTGCGAATGTTGAATATACATATGCGATAAAGTGGGCGAGAGAGGGGAAAATGAATGAATCGATAAAAGAGCTTCGCCGTCTTTATAAAAACAACCCTAACAATATAAATCTTCTTTACGACTATATAACCGTATTGGGCTGGGCCGAAAAAGATAACGAGGCTTTAAAGCTATGCGATAAAGTGGATTTCGATCGAGCGCCTAAATATCTACTTGAGAGTGTGGCAAAATCGGCGAGGAACTTGAAAAAGTACGATTTAAGTGCAAAGCTCTATATCAAAGGCGCAAAAAGATTTCCGACCGATCCTCAGTTTTATCTCGGACTCGCACTTGTCTTGACCGACATGAAAAAACAGAAATTAGCTCTTAGAGTCTTAGAAAAAGCGGCGAAAAAATTTCCTCGAAACAGTGATATAAAATTTACGCGCGCGGCGGTTTACGAGTCGCAAAAAAACTTTTTCGATGCAATGGTGATATATCAAAAACTTCTCTCAAATCCAAAAGTTAAAAATAAGGCAATTATTAAACTTGTTGGAACTCTTCGCAGACAAGGGATGCCTTGGCTAGCGCAAAGATATATAGATCAAAATCCTGATTTGTTCGATGATGAAACTAGAGATAGCGTTAAGAGCGATCAAGCCGCGTTCGAGCTTAGATGGGGTACCAAAGGCTATCATGAGGATGGAGATTACGGATATATCGAAGATGCACTGAACAAGATAGACGATGTAATAAAAAGGTTTCAAAAAGAGGGAGTCGATCTCAAGAAAAATAAAAGGGCGCAAAATATCTGGTTTGATAAGATATTGGCGCTTGATACTATCGCAAAAAGCGATGAGGTGATAAAGATCTATAAATTTCTTAAAAGCGAAAACGTCGATATTCCTTATAATATCTTAAATATCGCCGCCGACGCCTATCTTTATAAAAGAAAACCGCTTATAGCCAGAGAGATCATATTTGAATCTCTCGGAAAGAAACCCGACTATTTTGAGAGTAAGGTTTTACTTTTTTATACATACAGCGATAATTACGATATGCATGAAGCTATTTCGTTAGCGAACCGAATGGATGAGAACGAGCCGCCGAAAATTTGGGATAAAAATCACCTCTATAAAATAGATAATCCCAGAAAAGTTGAAACGGCTCTTTTGAAGGTATTGGCTTACGAATATAGCGGATATTTGAATTATTCGCAAAAAGAGCTCGAGTCGCTTGTAAAAAAAGCGCCGGCGAACAGTTCGTACAGAAACGCTCTTGCCAAACTTTACTATTATAGAGGATGGTATGATAAAGCGAAAGAACAATATGAGATGATCTTAAGCGGCGATCCGAAAAATTTCGATGCAAAAGCCGGTGAAATTTTGGTGGCGATAAAGAAAAAAAGATTCAAATATGCGGATAAAGCTTTAAATATTTTGACCTCAAAATATAACTATAAAAAAGAGGATTTGAGATATTTGCGAAAGAATCGTCGCCAAGAGACAAAAAGCGGTTTTTTTGTACGAAGCTCCTACGGCGGAAATTTGGAAAATTCCAGTAGAGGCGGTATGGATGATTACGAGCTTTTTGCCGACTATTACAGTTCGTTGATAAATTATCACTATCGAGCCTATGTTTTTACCAAATTAGATCGCAACAGTTTTTATGAACATCTTTTAAACAACAGAAGATACGGAGTCGGTTTAAAATATCAAAACGGCGGATTTGGCGCGGATGCGAAACTAGCTTATAACGAGACCTACATAAACTCGATCGCCTCCTCTTTAGATTTTAGTTGGCAAGCTGACGATAGACTCTCTTTTAGTTTGGGCGGCGCTTATTTTTCCGACAATACCCCGCTGAGAGCGCTTGCTTACGGTATTCGAGCCGACGATTATAGGGTCGGCGTAAAATATAGAGCGAACGAATCGTCCGCTACTTCGTTCGAGTATGGGAAAATGGACTTTACGGATGACAACGACAGAGATACGGTAAGTTTTATTCACTATCAAAGGCTCGTTTTTGGGCCTTATTATAATCTTGACGCCTATTTGTATGCGGGAGGAATGAAAAACACTCTTGAAAAACCAGCGGTTTACTATAATCCGAAGGAGGATTATTATATCTCTTTCGAGGGTAAAAATATTTGGAATCTTTATAATTTTTATGATTTTTATATCAAACAGATCGTGGCATTAGAAGTCGGTACGCACTGGGAGAGCGGTTACGGGGCGAAAACGACCGGTGCTTTGGTTCTCTCGCAAGAGTGGAGTTTGAGTGAAGATTTCGGTTTTGATATCGGTTTTATTAGAAAAAGAGCCTCGTATGACGGTGAAATAGAGTATGCGAATAAACTCTTTTTAAATCTCAACGGAAGTTTTTAAATGCCGGTTGTAAAAATAGCGATATCGTTTTTGTTTCTAACGCTTTATCTGTTCGCCGGTGTAGATAATAAAAGCGAAAAAAATACTTTTAAAGTCCTTTGTTATCATAACGTCGTTGATAAAATAACCGATACGAAGGTCATGAGTATCACTACCGATCAATTGATAGAACAGTTTAAATGGCTTAAAGCCAACGGTTACAATATAATAACTATCGACGATATAATAAAAGCGAAAAACAACGAAAAAGATCTTCCTTCTAAAGCGGTGCTTTTGACATTTGACGACGGATACGAAAGTTTTTATACCAGAATCTATCCTCTTTTGAGACTTTACAATTTTTCAGCCGTCTATGCGCTTGTGGGAAAATGGATGCAAACTCCGGTTTCAAAGAATATACTTTATGGAAATATACCGCGTCCTCGAAGACTTCTTTTGGATTGGGACGAAGTAAACGAAATGGTTAAATCAGGGTTTGTCGAGTTGGCTTCTCACTCTTATGACAGCCATCATGGAATAGTCGCCAATCCCCAGGGAAATTTACAGCCGGCGTTAACTACGTTGAAATACGATTTAAAAACGAAAAGATACGAAACCGTCGATAAGTATATAAAAAGGGTCGATGAGGATATAAAAAGATCCAGCGATGTCATTTACAAACATACCGGCGTCAGACCAAGAAGTATAGCTTGGCCGTACGGGGCGTACAACGCGATAGTTCAGAAAATCGCTAAAAAATACGGTATGGATGTAACTTTGACGCTTGATGACGGAGTGAATACGCCTTATGATCTTGATGCTTTGAAACGGATTTTGATAGGCAACGCTTCGAATTTCAGAAATTTTTATTGGAGTATGCAAGAGCATGATTTTTTACCCAATAGATCCGTTTTTTTGGATTTGGACGACATTTACGATACGGATGCGAAAAAGAGAAATCATAAACTGGGAAAAGTTATAGAGAAGATAGCTAAGATGAAAATAACTACGGTCGTGCTTAAAGCTTACAGCGATGAAGACGGTGACTCCTATGCCGATTCGCTCTATTTTCCAAATGCCGTTTTACCGATGAAGGAAGATCTGCTCAACCGTGTGGCTTGGCAGCTGAAAAGTAGAGCGAAGATAGAGGGGGTATATGTTCAAATGCCGCTGTTTTCATTTGAAGCCGGCGATAAAAAATTCTCTTTCGATAAAAAAGAGGATATGAAAAAGATTAAAGATATTTACTTTTATATGGCGATGCATAGTTATTTCAAAGGAGTGTTGTTCGAAAGAAGTAGAAAAACGCTTAAAACCGATATTCCCGCTATGATAAGTTTTACGAACGAGTTGATTAAAAAAATGCGTTATTTTACAAAGAAGATAGATAAAGGAGTTTTAATAGATGCAAAAGAGATTTTAGAGATGAGCGAAAACGACGTGAAAAAATTGTTGCGCGTATATGATCATATTTATATGGATACGAAAGGTCGGCTTACGGATCGTAAAACCTCGAAGCATACGATCGAAAAGTTGATCAAGAAGATAAATCTTTATAAAGGCGCTTTGAAAAGAGTAGATTTCGTATTGAACGCCGACCATATCTCATACGAACTGCTCTCCTATCAGGTTAAAAGAGTTCTTGTAAATAAAGTTGCGAATATCGCCTATTTTCAAGATGATTTTGTAAACGACTCTTCCAAAGCGGATCTTTCGACGCTTATCGAGCTGTTTTCGCTAAAAGATTCACCTTTTGAGTAGAGAAGGAATAAGATGAATTTTACAGCGATGTTTTTTCAGGAGTTTTTCTTACTCTTATCCTCCATTTTATCTTCGTTTATCTACTTTTATCCGTTTTTTATGTCTTATATCTGGATAAGCGGCGCTTTATATTACTATTTCAAATGGGAGAAAAAAGAGATAAAATTAATCTCCCCCCCGACACTCGACGAGTATCCGATGGTCTCGGTCGTCATTCCCTGCTATAACGAAGAGGAGCATATAAAAGAGATAATAGAACATATGCATTTACTAAATTATCCCAATTATGAAATTATTGCCGTCAACGACGGAAGTACGGATAAAACGTCCGAAATTTTAAGAGAGTTGATGAAAAAGAGTGATAAGCTAAGAGTCATCGATTTTGTAAAAAACCAGGGAAAAGCTACCGGTTTGAATATGGCCGCGATGGTCTCAAAAGGTGAATACCTGATCTGTATCGACGGCGATTCGATACTCGAGCCCGATGCCGTCGTATGGATGATGCGCCACTTTTTAAACAATCCCAGAGTCGGAGCGATTACCGGTAAACCGAAGATCAGAAATAGATCCAGTATCTTGGGTAAATTGCAAGTCGGCGAGTTTTCGGCCATTATAGGAATGATAAAAAGAGCGCAAAGTATTTACGGTAAGATTTTTGCGGTTTCGGGAGTGGTTACGGCTTTTAGGAAGTCGGCTCTTCATGATGTCGGTTACTGGAGTACCGATACCATTACCGAAGATATAGATATTTGCTGGAGGCTTCAAATAAGGCACTGGACGATCAAATTCGAACCTCATGCGATGTGTTGGATACTTATGCCCGAAACGATCAAAGGTCTTTGGAAACAGCGTGTTAGATGGGCTCAAGGCGGTGCGGAAGTTCTTTTTAAATATCCCGATATTTTCGATTATAAAAAACAGCGTAGAATGTGGCTTGTGTATCTTGAATATCTAGCTAGCATCACTTGGGCTTTTTCGATAGTTCTTGCGATTTTAATGTGGATCGTCGCGCAGACCTTCAACTTTCCTCTAGGGTTTGACAATGCATCCGTATACGGTGTGATGCTCGGACTCACCTTTATGACACAGTTTGTCATAAGTCTTTATATCAGTTCACGCTATGAAAAGGGGCTCGGTAAATTTTATTATTGGCTTATATGGTATCCTATCGCTTATTGGATCATTATCGCGACTACATCTATCGCAGGCTTTATAAAAGCGTTAAAAAGGGATAAAACTCAAAGAGCGGTATGGGATAGTCCGGATAGAGGGGTGTGATCATGAAAACTCACAGGGATAAAAAACATCTTATCATAAATAAAAAACTGACACTCTCGTATCGTATAAGAGACGCTTTGTTGACACTGCTTCTTTGGGGTTTGTGGTTGTATATTTTTTATCCCCTCTTCGCGATGATATGTTGGAAGCTTTTTGGCGTCAATATCTTCTATAATTTCGAAAAAGTCTCTCAAATAGAGAGGTTCGCCACAGTTTTGAACGAATTTTTGATATATAGTACGGCGATCATAATGTTTTTGTCGATCTCTTTTGTCGGATGGGGCTTTTATAATAAAAAAAGATTTTCGGCAAAAGGAAATAAAAGGCGAAAGATACCCAAACCCGTAAGCACTCAAATGCTTGCGAAATCTCTTAGAGTGGATCCAAAAGCGATAGAAATCTGTAAAAAAACGAAATATATTCAGATATATCATACCAGCATACAACCTAAATCGAAAAAGGGAGTTTTCAAACCTGTGGATGATTTGAATGTCAGTAGTATAAATCTCTTTTTCAGCGACAACTGGGGTAAAATTCGCGAAGAGTCCAGTTTCGGATATACCCATATTAAAGAAGATAAAGAGAGTACGGGCGGCTGATTGTGAGGTAAAAAATATCTAATAGAACGATTTAAACCTCAAGTTAAATATACTTTTGTGTTTTTTTCGCTAAAATGCCCACAAAAAGAAAAGGTTTGTTATGAATGTCATTACAGGCAATGTTTGGAAATTCGGCGACAATGTCGATACCGATTTGATTATCGCCGCACGCTATCTGAATACTTCTGACCCCCATAAATTGGCTTTACACGTTTTCGAAGATGCCGATGCGGATTTTGTAAGTAAATTCAAACCGGGAGATATAATCGTCGCAGGTGAGAATTTCGGTTGCGGGAGTAGCCGAGAACACGCACCGATAGCTCTCAAAGCCGCAGGAGTTTCAGCGGTTGTTGCTAAGAGCTTCGCGAGAATCTTTTATCGAAACGCTTTTAATATGGGATTGGCTATATTCGAGTTAAAAGAGAGTGATGAGATAGATGATAAAGATTTGATAAAGATAGACCTTCAAAGCGGAAAAATAGAAGATTTGACGAAAAAGAGAACTTTCTCTTTCACTCCGATTCCTCCGTTTATGCAAGAGCTCATAAGCTGCGGCGGGCTTATCAACTTTGCCAAAGCCGAAATGATGAAAGAGGAAGCGTAAATGTCCAAAAAATATAAAATAGCCGTCATAAAAGGCGATGGAATCGGTCCTGAGATCGTGGATGAGGCGATCAAGGTTCTTGATGCTTTGGCATCCGTTTGCGATTTTGATTTTCGTTATAACGAACTTTTGATGGGCGGTAACGCTTATGATATAACGGGTGATCCGCTTCCTTTAGAAACGATAGAGGGATGTCTTGATTCCGATGCCGTGCTGTTTGGAGCGATAGGCGGAGAAAAATGGGATTCACTTGCGAAAGAAAAACGCCCCGAAAGCGGACTTTTAAGACTTAGAAGCGAACTAGATTTGTATGCCAACTATCGTCCGGTGAAGGTTTATGACGAACTTATCGATGCGAGCAGTCTTAAAAAAGAGGTGGTCGAAGGAGTCGATCTTCTTGTTATGCGTGAGCTTACGGGCGGTATATATTTCGGAGAGCCCAGAGCCGTTGAAGAAAATAGAGCTTACAATACGATGGTTTATACGAAAGATGAGATCGTAAGAATAGCCAAAGAAGCATTCGAGTCCGCCGCCAGAAGGAGAAAAAAGGTATGTTCCGTAGATAAAGCGAATGTTCTTGAAGTGAGTCAGTTTTGGCGTGAATGTGTAGAAGAAGTCGCGAAAGATTACCCCGAAGTTTCGCTCTCTCATATGTATGTTGACAATGCGGCCATGCAGCTTGTAAGAGATCCGAAACAATTTGACGTAATTTTAACGGGAAATATTTTCGGAGATATTTTAAGTGACGAAGCTAGTATGATAAGCGGCTCGATCGGGCTTTTGCCCTCGGCTTCGGTCGGAGGGAAGGTGGGGCTTTTCGAGCCGATTCACGGATCGGCGCCCGATATCGCCGGACAGGGCATCGCAAATCCTATAGCTACGATCGCGAGTGCCGCTATGATGCTGCGTTTCGCTTTTGGTGAGACGTTGGCGGCCGATAAGATAGACAGAGCGATCGAACAAGTGTTGAAAGAGGGATATAGAACTAAAGATATAGCCGAATACGGTGCTAAAGAGATCTGCTCGACTACCGAGCTTGGCTCTTACATAGCGGAGTATGTATCAAAAAGCCAATGAGCACTATAACACTTGCAAAAATCTATGAAAAACAGGGCCATTTAGCCGACGCACTTGAGATTTACGAGAAACATCTCGAAAAAGATCCCAAGAACAAGGAACTGAACGAAGCTGTAATGAGATTGAAAAAGATAAATACCAAAGCGCTTAAATATTTCATGGGTATGCACAAAAAAGAGCAGTTTGATAAATTTGAAAGGTGGTTGGCAAAATCATGGAATTAAGAGAACTCGTACTATCCACCCTTCAAGAGATGGATGAAAAGATTGAACAAAATAGGGCGCTTGTCAAAGATTTGACCGAAAAAGAGGTGCGAAGACCCGAAGTCTCGAAAAGGGCTTCTAAAAATGACGATGAAATCGCTTTTTTAAAACATACAAAAGAGAGACTCGAGGTTTTGTTTGCGGGGTTGAAATCCGATGAGATCAAATCGTTTGAGCAAAAGTACGAGCTTACGATGAAATATCTTCAACTTCTACTTTCGCAAGTCGATAAAAGGTTGGAGAATATAGGATGAGTCAATATATCTTAAAGATAGATTCTTCCGATCAAAAGGGTTTGATTTTCAATATAGCCGATGTTATTTATAAAAACGATTTGAATATCGAAAAAAATCATGAATTTGTGGATCTTGAAAATAAAAAGTTCTTTTTTCGCGCTAGAATTATCGGCGATGTCGATACGGTTGTTTTAAAGAAGCGTTTAAAAGAGGTCTTACCTGAAGATGCGAACGTTTATCTCACTGTAAGGCGTGCTAAAAATATCGTTTTGATGGCTACTAAAGAGTCCCACTGTCTTGGTGATATATTTCTTAAAAACCATAGTAACGAGCTTTTTGCGAATATTCAAGCCGTTATCTCAAATCATGAAGTTTTAAGAGATCTTACGAAAAAATTCGATATTCCCTATTTTTATGTTTCTGCTGAAAATCTCGAACGAGCCGATCATGAAAAGAAGATATTGACGATTTTGGATGAGTTCAAGCCCGATTTGATCGTATTGGCAAAATATATGCGCATACTCTCGAGCGATTTCGTGAGTAGATATAAAAATTCCATTATAAATATCCACCACTCTTTTTTACCGGCGTTTATCGGTGCCAATCCTTATAAACAGGCTCATCAAAGAGGTGTGAAGATTATCGGGGCGACAGCGCATTTTGTTACCGATACTCTTGATGAAGGACCGATAATTTCTCAGGATGTTATTCATATAGATCATGAGTATGATTGGCGAGATATGCAAAGGGCGGGAAGAAATGTAGAAAAAGTGGTTCTCTCAAACGCTCTTGATCTGGCATTGGAAGATCGAATATTTATTTATGGAAATAAAACAGTTATTTTTTAATGTTTAATGTCGTTCTTGTTCATCCTCAAATTCCACAAAATACGGGCAGTATAGGAAGAATATGCGTAAATGCCGATGCCTCTTTGCATATAATAAAACCTATCTCTTTTGATTTAAGCCAAAAGGCGCTTAGGCGTGCGGGTATGGATTATTGGAAATATCTCGATTTGAGAGTTTGGGAGAGTTTGGAAGATTTTCTTAACTTTTACGCAGATAAAATAGACCGCTTCTATTTTTGTACGACCAAGACCGACAAACCATACTTCAAAGCGGATTTTCAAAAAGGAGATTTTCTCTTTTTCGGTGCCGAATCTTCGGGACTTCCGGCAGAGTTGATGCAAAAAAATCCGGATAATAAAATTACGATTCCAATGGGTGAGAAAGGAAGAAGCCTCAACCTTTCCGTCGCCGTCGGGATCGTATTATATGATGCGATCAGGCAAAATTCTTTTTAATTACATATAATTTTTTTTTACTTTTGGTCGATATTACCTTATAAAACTTTTAAAGGTAATGCTATGAAAAGATTGATTTTTATATTTTTATCGATGGTTTCCATTCTTGTTGCCGCGGAAAGTAATCTTGTATATCAAACCAATTTCAACTCCACCCTCGGTAGCGAGTGGCGGACTCTCAAAGCATTAGGCGGGTTTACGCCCGAGCTTACTCCAAACAAGAGATTGCGACTTACCGACAGAAGTCATGATTTAAGTACGGCGGTTACGCTCGATTATGAGTTTCCGACCGAAAATAATAAATTTATATTGGAATTTGACTATTACGCCTACGGCGGTTGCTCGGATAATGATAATTATGTTCTGAAATCAAACGGTGCCGGCAGATGGGGGGCTGACGGAACGGCGATAATTTTGTTCGACTCGTCGGCGGGAGCGACGCCTAAAGTCGGAGCAAGCGGCGGTTCATTAGGGTATGCGAACGGAAACATAGGCCTGGTGGACGACACTTATGTCAATCAAGAGGGTTTTGAAAAAGCTTGGCTTGGTATAGGGCTGGATGAGTTTGGAGCTTTTTCGAACAATTCGGAAAACAGAAGAGATATAAACGCAAATACGAATTCAGATAAATATATCGACGGAGACGAGTCACCAAACAGTATCGCTATAAGAGGAGATGCCCTAAACGGTTACCGTCTGATAAAAGTGAAGAAAAATTTAAACAGATCGATAGCTAGAATGTCCGTTAAAAAAAACGGACATTTAAAATTTAACGCAAATAGCAGTTATTATAGCGGAAGATATAGATTGACGGTTGATAGCACCAAAAGCGATCATCTATATATAAAGCTTGAGAGAAAAACTTCGATAAACGGAGCTTATAGGGTAGTTATCGGTAATTTTGACGCGATGGATGCGAAATATCATCAAGGGCCTAAACCCAAAAAATTTCGTTTAGCTTTTTCTTCCGGAACCGGCGGAGGGTGTAATAAACACGAAATTGATAATGTAAAGATATATGGTCTTGGTAGTGCTTACAATCCGATCGATCCGGTTCATATCTCGATAGACGATGTAACGAAACTCGAAGGTGACGGCAATACGACCGATTTCGTATTTACGGTAACTCTCGATAAAGCTGCGGATAAAGATGTCAGTTTTTGGTACACGGTTACCGACGGCAGTGACGGAAACCTGAGTGAGTATGCGGGAGCCGTACAAAATGACGGAGATGATGACGCGGAGCATGATTACATAGGTTCGGCTAATTATGTAACGATTCCGGCGGGAGAGACGAAGCTTGAGATACCCGTTAAAGTTTACGGTGATCTTGATGTGGAGCCTGATGAGCGTTTTTTCGTAGATTTGTACGAGCAGACGGATAACGCCGTTATCGATGACGCTAGAGCCGACGGTATAATTTTAAATGACGATCTTCTTCCCGTTAGCGAGTATAGATTCGATGAGTGCGCTTTTGAGAATTCAAAAGTAGTCGATACTCAAGCCAACAATGACGCCGTCGCAAAAAACGGTGCTAGAAGCAGTAGCGGCGGTATAATAAAAAGAGCCGCGAAGTTTAACTCAAACAGCTATATAGACACCGGTGATTCGTTTAACGATATATTGGGACCTAGTAACAATCAGTTTACGATTACGGCTTGGATAAAACCGTCTAAATTATCGGATGCTAAAACAAATCACAATACGAAAAACACCTTTATAGCAAAAGCTTCCGATCCCAAAAACGACAATCTCGAAATAGGAGTAAATCCCGACGGAAGTTTGCATCTGTATCTTGATACGAAGAAAAAAGACGCTTATGCTAATTTCGGCTCGGGAATTACGATCGATGAGTGGCACTTTGTCGCCGTTAGCTATGACGGGGATAGGGTTATCGTAAATATCGACGGTAAAAATTATGAAAATGTACATACTTGGAAAAACGGCGGAAACATCGATCAGGCGGTTGGAAGTCCTTTTACGATAGGTGCGTCGCTTCATGTCGATAACTTTTTTAACGGTTTGATCGATGAGGTGAAGATTTACGATATAGCTTTTGAAGAGAGTACGCTAAATGCGATATATTTAAAAGATAAAAGCGATAACGGCGAAGGGAGAGTTTTTACTAAAAGTTGTTTGATTGCGGATTATCGTTTTGATGCTTGTGATTGGTTTGGAATTGAAAACGAAGTAAAAGATAGTGTCGGAGGAAGTCACGGTATCTCAAAGGGGGCGTTTGTCTCCGATGAGTCCGTTATCGCACGTTCGGCGGAATTTAACGATTCGCTTATAGAGATAGATAGTGACTTCTCTTTTGTAGAAAAACCTTTTGCGCTTTCGTTTTGGATCTATCCCAAAAAAGTACCGACCTCCGCATTTATGGCGGTTATGGGTAAAGATATCGAGATATATCTACGAAAAGATGGAAAATTGAGTGTAAATCTTAAAAACGGTGAAGATGATTTGATCAGCGATGATTTTATAACTTTTAACGGCTGGAATCATATAGTCTTAAGTAGTGACGGTAAAGATGTTAAACTTTATATCAACAAAAAAGAGAGTGCCTCCGCAAGTGCGAAAGGAGTCGGTTTGAACGCGAATCATTCGTTTCTTATCGGTAAAACTTCATGGAGTGAGGGTGCGGATGCCGATGAAGTTGAGAATTTTCGAGGTTTTATAGATGAGATGAAAGTTTTTGATAACGCTATCGATATCGCAAGAGTTGAAGATATCTTCAAAAAAGATCAAGACGGTAAAAATTTCGACGGCAGTGAAAGAGAGGCGTTGAAGTGTATTTCTCCCGTGGGATGTAAATCCGAAGCCATTGTCATCGACGATACGAAATTCGTACATGAGATAGATCTGGTTACCGGTGATAAAGTGACGACGATTATGAATAGCGAGCAGATCAACGGTGCTTCCGTGAACGGATTTGGTTTTAATATCAAAGACGGCTATTTGTGGGGTTCTCAGATGAGCAGAGGAGGTTATCTGGTCAGAATAGGTAAAGATAAAAACGGAGAATACGCTCAACAAAAGATCGGACCAATCGACGGACTGCCGACTTCCAAAGGAACATACATAGGAGATGTGGATCATAACGGAAGGCTGTATCTCTATTATAAAGATATCCCTACAAGAGGGACTCACACGATGTTTATCATCAATCTCGATCGTCAAAGTAGCGACTATCTTAAGATTATAGACTCTTTTACACTCGCAAATATAAATATAGCCGATATGTCCTTCAATCCTATAGATAAACAACTCTATGCGATAGAGAGCGATAACGATCTGTATAAAATCGATGTAAGGACTAAAAGCGTAACTTTGCTGAAAAAGGATGCCGTAATTGCGAACACCGATACTTTCGGTTCGAGTTTTTTCGATTCGGCGGGATTTTTCTACGCTATCAAAAATAGCGCCAGAGATGTTTACAGATTTGATATAAGCGATCCTTCGAATATAAGATCTTTGAAGTTTTCCAAATTGACGAACGAAGATGTAAAAAATGTAAATATCGACGGCGGACGCTGTAACTTGAAGCCTATATATATCGATTACGGTGACGCTCCGGATAGTAGTAGTTATAGTGAAGGCGACGGTACCGGCGTTTTAAACTACAAAACGCTTACGAGTGATAAAGGACCTAGACACTCGTTACCCGAAGATGAAAATATCTCAAATGTCTATTTCGGAGCCGGTGTAGGTTCCGAGAGTGATGCGAAAGTGGTAAACAGAGATGATGACGACGGTGTCGTCGGTAGGATAAAACCGCTTTTTACTTCGATGTATAAATACGAAATGACGATGAGAGTTAAAAACGATACGAACACAAGTGCCAATGCGGTCGGTTGGATCGATTTTAACAGAAACGGCAGATTCGAGACGAAAGAGGGCGTATATGCATATGTACCTGCAAGAAGCGATCAAAATGTGGTTTTTAGATGGAATGTACCAAGCGATATAGCCGATGGAACCACTTATGCGAGATTTCGTGTAAGTACGGATGATTTAGGGATAAATGAAGAATTTTCTTACGATGCTAAAACTGATGGAGAAGTTGAAGATTGGGAGATTATTATAAAAAGAGGAACGCTTTATGATGTCTGGGATACGGATAGCGATTCGGATGAGAGAATCATAAAAACAAAAATTGTCAACAAGCCGATAAAGCTTAATGTCTCTAGTATAGATAGAACGGGTACGCTTAAACCGAGCGTATTTTCAGATGTAAAAGTTGGACTCTTTTCCAAAGATGACGATAGCGTTTTGCATGATTTTGTCGATATCAACTTCACAAAAGGCAATCCGTTCACTATCGATTTCGGCGCTATAGAAAAAGCGGTGCGTCATGCGTATGTAAAAATATCTTATACGGATGAGACGAATAGAACAAAAGAGGTAAACGCGTCAGATACATTCGCCGTCAGACCGGATCGTTACGAAATCAAAATAGCTGATGATCTTATAGCGGGTAAAGAGTTTGATGTTCGTCTTATAGCAAAAGATGCAAACGGTTCAGTTGTGAAAAATTACGGTGCGGATAAAAGCGGCTATATTGTCGATATCAACGAAACGAAAAAAGACGGCTTATGCGATCTGGATATAGAAGCTTTGCTGGAGAATGTGGATTTT
>Ga0256914_1002345_pt1 | contig 15951 bp, 12 predicted proteins | sample HulkmetaG_FD_191571 | JGI IMG/M metagenome (GOLD analysis project Ga0256914, IMG submission 191571) | Hydrothermal chimney microbial communities from Main Endeavour vent field at the Juan de Fuca Ridge, Pacific Ocean - Hulk | ecosystem: Environmental > Aquatic > Marine > Hydrothermal vents ... | reverse complement strand
GAGTGCGCTTTCGGATGCTCTCCGACGATCAGTTGCAGGAGCTTTTCGACGGCGTGCTCCATGTCCTTGAGTACACCGGGTTGGATGTCTACCACGACGAAGCCCGGGACATTTTGAAAAAGGCCGGGGCTTGGGTGGACGGCTTGCGGGTGCGTCTGCCGTCCTACATGGTCAAAGATGCGTTGGCCAAAGCACCGCGCAGCTTCACCATCTTTGCCCGCGACGGCAATCCCAAACATGACATCCATATTGGACCGGGGCGGGCGCACTTTGGCCCCGGCCCCACCTGCCCCAACTTTATTGATGTGGAAACGCTGGAGCGGCGGCCCTATGTCAAGAGCGATGTGCCCATCGTCGCCAAGATTTGCGATGCTTTGCCCAACATTGACTTTGTTGAGTCGTTGGGCACGGTCAGCGACGTACACCATGAGCTGGGTGCGCTGTACGAGTTCGCCGGGATGTTCCCCAACACCAGCAAGCCTATCGTCGCCTGGTCCTACGACCGCTACGATTCGGCCGCCATCCACGAGATCGCCGTAGCCGAAGCCGGGGGGCAGGAGGCGTTCGAAAAGCGGCCCACCTACATCCATTATTGCGAGCCGCTTTCGCCTCTGGTCAGCACTTTTGAGGCGGTGGACAAACTCATCTTTGCCGCCCGTCACCGCGTCCCTCTCATCTTCACCCCTTGTCCTATCGCCGGGGGCACGGCGCCCATCACCTCGGCGGGCATCATTATCCAGGGTGTGGCCGAATCGTGGATGGGCCTGGTCCTGGCCCAGACCATCCAGCCGGGCTTACCCTTCTTTATGGGCGGCGTCTTTTCGGTGATGGACATGAGCTCCATGATCTTGGCCTACGGTGCGCCGGAGCTGCCGCTGAACATGGCCGCCCTGACCGAATTGGCCCACTTTGTCGGGCTGCCCTTGTGGCAGACGGGGGGTTGCACCGATTCCAAGACCTTTGACGAACAAGCCATCATTGAAGGGAGCATGTCGGTCCTCTTCTCCGCCCTCACTGGCGGTGACCTGTGCCATGATGTAGGCTACACCGAGAGTGCCATGACCGGTTCCGTCTTCCAACTGTGTGCAATGGACGAGGCCATCGGTTACGCACGGCGCATCACGCGGGGCATTGAGGTCAACGAGGACACCCTGGCCGTGGACGTGATCCACAACGTCGGCCCCAACGGTCACTACCTGCGTGAGGAGCATACCCGCCGCTACTACAAGACCGAATTCTGGTATCCCAATATCAGCGACCGCCACAATTTTGAGGAATGGGACATGATGGGCCGAACGACGTTCAAGGAACGGACCATTGCCCGTGTGCGTGACATCTTGGCCAGCCACAAACCCTCGCCCATCAAACCGGAGACGGAAAAGGTCATTGAAAAGGTTCTGGCCGAGGCCGAAGAGCGTGTCAAAGATCACATCTAGTCAAGGGAGGGTAAACCCATGAGCGATATTCTGGAAAAACTGGCAACCGCCGTCATAGAAGGCGATGCAGAAGCGGCGGAAAAGTTGACAAAGCGGGGCCTGCGCAAGGGCATGTCCGCTAAAGACCTGTTGGATAACGGCTTGGTCGTGGGTATGACCGAAGTCGGCGTTCGCTTCAAGGCCGGCGATATGTTCGTCCCCGAAGTGCTCATGTCCGCCGACGCCATGACCGCCGGGCTGAACGTCCTGCGCCCGGAGCTGGTCGCCAGCGGCGTTGAATTGATCGGCACCATCTTGCTGGGCACGGTCAAGGGCGACCTGCACGACATCGGCAAAAACCTGGTGGGCATGATGTGCGAAGGAGCCGGCTTCCAGATCGTGGACATTGGCTTCAACGCCGATCCGGAGAAATTCGTCGAAGCGATCAAGGAACACAAGCCGGACATTGTGGGCATGTCGGCCATGCTGACGACGACCATGCGGGCTATGGCCTATACGATCAAAGCCATTGAAGAAGCGGGATTGCGCGATCAAGTCAAGGTGATTGTCGGCGGCGCACCGGTGGATGCTGCCTTTGCCGAGCGGATCGGTGCCGACGGCTACGGTTCCAACGCTGCCTCTGCCGTAGACCTGGCCAAAAGCTTGGTCGGAGCATGATAAGGAGATAAAAGATGCAAGTACGAAAAACCAACTATACGGTCAATGCCACTCCTACCTTTCAGGTGCTGACGGAGGAAGAGATAGAAGCGATCTATTTCTCGGCCCTGACGGTGCTGTATGAGACGGGAGTGCGAGTCTACGATGAAGAAGGCATTCAGGTTGCCTATGAAGGTGGGGCCATCGTAGAAGATCGGCAGGATGACAGTGCCCTGGTCAAGATCCCGCCCTGGTTGGTGGATAAAGCCCTGGCGACCGTACCGCGCAAAGTAGTCGTCATCGGCCCGGATCGCAAATACAAGATGGAGTTGCACAAAGACGCCATCTACTTTGGGACCGGTTCCGATACACCCTACACTTGGGATCCTTACACCGGCGAGCGGCGACGGGCAACCTACAACGACGTCAAGAACTTTGCCAAGCTAGCCCAACTGTTGCCCAACATTGATTTTCACATGTCTCTGGGCATCGTCCAGGATGTGCAGGTGGGGACCTATGACCGCTGGCAGTATCTGGCCATGCTGGAAGGGACGACCAAGCCGATCAACATCACCGCCGTAGACCTGGACGGCCTGCGGGACCAACTGGAGATGGCCTACATCCGCGTCGGCGGCAAGGATGAATGGCGCAAGGGACCGATCTTTTCCCTCTACATTGAGCCGGTCTCTCCTTTGAGCCACTCCAAAGAGGTGATCCAGAAGCTCCTGTTCGCCACCGACAACGAGATCCCCTTTGTCTACACCCCTTGTCCTCTGGCCGGGGCAACCGCACCCAGTACCCTGGCCGGGACGGCGGTCCAGGCCCTCACCGAAAGTCTGTTCGGCATCGTCCTTAGCCAGATCCGTCGGCCGGGAGCACCTCTCATCATCGGTGGGCTGATGTCCAATATGGACATGCGGACCACCATCTATTGCTACGGCTCACCGGAGATGGCCCTCCTCAGCGCGGCCTATACCGACATTACCAAATGGCTGGGCGTGCCCGAATACGAGACCGCCGGTTGTTCCGACGCCAAGGTCTTTGATGAACAGGCGGCTATGGAAGCGACCATGAACATCACCACGGCAGCCCTCATCGGCGGCAACATGATCCACGACGTGGGCTACCTGGAACAGGGCCTGACCAGCTCAATGGAGATGATGGTTGCCTCCGACGAGATCATTGACCGGGTCAAGCGCATCCTGCGCGGTGTGCCCGTCACCGACGAGACAATGGCCCTGGATGTAATGGATGAGGTCGGCCCCGGCGGCCACTTCCTTGACCATGATCACACCTACAACCGCTTCCGCACCGAAATTTGGCGTCCCACCCTCACCGACCGGCTGAACTGGGAGAATTGGGTGGCCGCCGGTAGCAAGACCTACCGGGATCGGGTTCACGAGAAGGTCATCCAGTTGCTGGAGACAGAGACCGAACCGCTACTGGACGAAAAGATGTTCAACGAGCTCAAGCGCATCTGCGAGCTGGCCGACGAGCGGCACAAGGACGAAGAGCTGGATTTTGACATCTTTGGCTAAGGGGAATGACATCTTCCCGTCCCACACCCTCCCGCAGGTTCAAAAGGGCCTCCGGCCCGCCGACCTGCGGGAGGGGCGGAACGGACTCCAAGAGAACGCAACATGGCAAAAGCAACGATCAAAGCAGGCAACTGTGGCTTTACGACCACCGTCGAGGCACGCATGGAAGGCAACAAGTGTCTCATCTCCATTGAGAGCGACTGCGACGCCATCCGGCGTCTGGCCGAAGAACTGCCGGAGGTTGACCCTTTCCAGGAGATCTCTTTCCGGGGCAAGGGACCCCGCGCTCTGGAGCTGGGGGCCAAGCACTGCTATCACACCGCCTGTCCCGTCCCTGTGGGCATCATCAAAGCCGTTGAGATTGAGGCCGGACTGGCCCTGCCGGAGGACGCCGTCATCACCCTTTCCCAATAGCGGTCTGGGTTACGATCCCCGGCCCACCGCCAAGGATGAACAGCCCGGTTGGCTCGTGCCAGATGATGCGCGCCCGGCAGTTGGCAAATGCCGGGCACATGGGCGGGCTGTGGCCCGCGCCGAGCAAGGGGAAAAAGTAAAAAGGCTTGGTGTCTTGGCGGTTCCAATTTTTGAACCGCCAAGACGCAGGGCCGTGAAAGAAAAAGTGTTGACAAACAGGAGGGGTTAGGTTATATTTATAGCGGAGAGGAGACACCACCATGGAAACTCTTGTGAAAATGTGGGGAGACGACTTGGCCTTGTGCATTCCCCGGTCCCTTGCCGCAGAAATCGGCCTGGAACCAGATACGTCGGTTGAAATTTCCTTAATAGACAAAAGATTGCTGGTAACGCCTAAACCAGAACCTGCCTGGACCCTTGAGACCCTCCTGGCACAGATAACCGACGAAAACATCCACGCCGAAGTCCACACCGGCCCAGCAGTAGGAAACGAAATATGGTAACATCCGCCCCCTACGTACCCGAACGGGGTGACATAGTCTGGATATCGTTGGATCCCCAGGCCGGGCATGAACAAGCAGGGCGCAGACCCGCTGTTGTGCTGTCACCGGCAGCGTACAACGGCAAGGTCGGGCTGGCTATCATGTGTCCCATCACAAATCGGATCAAGGGCTATCCCTTTGAAGTCCTGCTTCCTGATGGTCTGGCGGTAACCGGTGTGATCCTGGCAGATCAGGTGAAGAGTCTGGACTGGCGGACCAGACGTGCCGAGTGGATTTGCACGTTGCCGCACGAAATCACAGCCCAAGTCCTACACAAGCTCAACACGTTGCTTTCTGGCTTTGGCAGATAGCAGCCAGCCAGTTTTAGTTACCCAGTGTCATTGTTTATGAACACCGATTCTCAACCCAACCTTGTCCTGGGCATTGATACCGGCGGGACCTACACCGATGGCGTGCTGTTGGAATACGAAACGCGCCGTGTCCTGGCCACCCACAAAAGCCTGACCACCAAGCGTGACTTTTCCATCGGCATAGAGCGCGTCATTGAGGGCATCCACATTGAAGACCCGGCGGCCATTCGTCTGGTCTCCGTCTCCACGACGTTGGCCACCAACGCCATCGCCGAAGGAAAAGGCAAACGGGTAGCCCTCTTTCTCATCGGCTACGACCCCGACCTGATTGACAAATTCCGGATGGCCGAACGGTTCGCCACGCCCCACTACTTCTTTTTCGACGGCGGCCACGACCTTTATGGCCGCGAAAAGAACCCCCTGGACCTGCCGGGCATCCTGGCCCAGGTCAACGAGATCAAAGATCGGGTAGATGCTATCGCCGTTTCCGCCTATTTCAGCCCCCTCAACCCGGAGCATGAGCAGCGCGCCTACAAAGCCATCACCCGCATCTGCGACCTGCCGGTGGTACTGGGGCATCAGCTCTCCACCAAATTGGGTTCGGTGGAGCGGGCCACAACGGCGGCCCTCAACGCTTCCCTGTTGGCCGTGCTCCAAGATTTCATTATCGCCGTGCGGCGGGCCATGGAACGCCGCCAGATTGACGCCCCGCTGATGGTCGTCCGGGGCGACGGAACGCTGATGAGCGACGAATTCGCCGCCGTGACCCCCGTGGAAACGATCCACTCCGGCCCGGCGGCCAGTGCCATCGGGGGGCGATTCCTGGCCCGTCTGGACGACGCCGACACGCCCGGCGACGGCCTGGTGTTGGACGTGGGTGGCACGACGACCGACATTGCCCTCATTGAAGGGGGGCAGGTTGCCGTCAGCGAGGAAGGGGCCACCGTCGGCGGCTACAAGACGGCGGTCAAGGCGGCCAACCTGCTGTCCATCGCCCTGGGCGGCGACAGCCATCTCACCTGGAACGCCGACAAGCAGGTAGACATCGGCCCGGAACGGGTCACGCCCCTGGCCTATTTGGCCCAGGAGCACCCCCGCGTCGCCGCCCAACTCCAGGCCCTCTCCATGCGAGCCTGGTCCCAGACCACGCCCGATTGGCTGGAATACTGGTTCCTGCTCCGCGAACCGCCGGAAAACTTGCTCCAAACGCCGCGCGAGCGCGAACTGGTGGCCCTTCTGCGCGACGGCCCGCGCCCCGTGCCCGAAATCCTCAAACATCTCGGCGTGCTGCACGTGGCCCAGTTGGGCGTGGACGAGCTACTCCGCCAGGAGGTCATCGGCAAGGCCGGGTTGACGCCCACCGATCTGATGCACATTGAAGGCCGCTACACCGCTTGGAACACCCAGGCCGCGTCCCACGCCTGGCAGGTGTTCAGCCACTACCATTTTCGCGATCCCGACGAACTGCGCCGAGAGGTCTGGCAGCTGATCGCCGAGAAAATCGTTCAAGCCGTGGTTGAATTCCTGAGCGAAAAATCGCTCACCCTGGGCGACCGGGCGCAGTCGCTCTCCGGCGGCGACGATGATGCAGGCCGCTGGTTCTTTTACAACAGTCTCTATCCTACCCATCCCCACCTGGAAACGACCATCCGCTTGCGACTACCCATTATCGGCATCGGCGCACCGGCAGGTGTCTTTTTGCCCGCCGTGGCTCAGGCCCTCCACACCGAATTGCTCCTGCCCGACCATCACCAAGTGGCCAATGCCGTGGGAGCCGTCGCCGGCAGCGTCATGGTTGAAGAGGAACTGCTGGTCTACCCCCACCTGTCCGGCGAGGGGCTGGATGTCGTGGGCTATTACGTCCAGGCCGGCGACGAGCGGTTTGAATTTGAGGAACTGGACGACGCCCTGGCCCATGCCCGCGCCCTGAGCCGGGAACGCGCCCTGGGCGCGGCCCTTCGCTCCGGGGCCGATAACCCCCAGGTCACGGTTGAGGAGGTGAACGACGGCCTGGACACCTACCGCATCCGGGCCAAAGCGGTCGGCAATCCCAGACTGAGTTGGTAGGGGGAACAGATGGAATTGGAGAGAGTCGATACGAGACGTGCGTATGATCGGATCCGAGAGCAGATCACGACGCTGGAACTGAAACCGGGGGCGCCCATCAACGAACAGGCCCTGGCCGAAACGTTGAACCTGGGCCTGCCGGCGGTACGCGAGGCCCTCAAACTGCTGGCCCATGAAAACCTGGTCGTCATCACCCCGCGCCACGGCCTCTATGTTGCCGATGTCAACCTGCCCGATCTAGAGCAGCTGAGCGAACTGCGCCTTCACCTGGAAGGGTTGAGCGCACGCCTGGCCGCCCAACGGGCCACCGAGGATGACATCATCGTTCTGGAAGCGTTGCGCCGGGAGCAGGCTCAAATCTCCCAAGCGGGTGGGGATAGCCGACGCTTACTGGACATTGACCACAAATTCCACCAGGCCGTTGCCCAGGCCGCCCACAACAAATACCTGGCCGATTCGTTGGAGCGGCTCTTTGGCCTCTCGCAGCGGCTGTGGTTCCTGGCCTTGCCCCATTTGGGCTTTTTGCCCGGATCTGTAGAAACCCACCTGCACCTGGTCCAGGCCATCAAAGAGGGCGACGGCGACCGGGCCGAGCAGATCATGCGCGCCCACGTCGGCGAATTCTACGCCCAGGTGCGCCGGGTCCTGCGTTCCGGTCCATCTCTTGAACAAGACGGCAAAAACGCCGAGGAACAATAGGAGAACTTGGCCTTAGTGAAAGGCATCTCGGTTGGCGGCGAACCAGAACAGGATATACCCCTGGATGGCGAACCAGACCAACAACCAGACCAGAGAGAAGATGGGGAACCCCCCTGAAAAGCCCTGGGCAGCCGCCGCTTGGCGGAAGGAGAGGATAAACGTTACCGATTGGCAAGCCCCTAGCAGCAGGCCCAGGCCCTGCAAAGCGATGACGGCCACCCGTGCCCAATTCTTCATGTTCCACAGGCCGATGGCAACGGTAATGTTGACGGCGGCGCCGATGAAAGCAAAGGCGACGCCCGCCCACAAAGCCGTGCCGAGGACCGATGGGCCGACCCCCATGCTTCCGGGCATTTGCGCTTCCAGCTCTGCCAAAAACCTTTGCAATCCGCCGGATAGGGCGGCGAGGGCGAGGGTGCTCGCCACGGCAAACAAACCGCCGCTGCCCAGGAGCACGGCATAGGCGGTCACACAACCGGGGCGTTCGCCTTTGCCCCCGACGGCGCGTTTGATCGGAGCTTCCCCTACCTCGTCGGGAGAGATCTGTTCCTTGCCCTCCAACTCTGCCAAGCGGCGCAGCGCTTCGCGCCCTACCTCCGAATCGGGGGAGGAAAGCTGGCAGGCGTGGGCATAGAATTTGCGGGCTTGCCGGGGGCGTTTCTGGCTTAGGTAGAGATCGGCCAGGAGCAGGCTACCCAGGGCGGTCATCGGTTGTTGCCCTACCAATCGGTCCAACAAAGTCATGACCTCTGCCGTTTTCCCCTGTTCTTCCTTGATGCGGGCGTAGCCGATGACCGCCGTCGGGTTTTCGGCATCCAACTCCATCGCCTTTTGGAAAGTGTCCAATGCCCGGTCAATTTGCCCTTTTTGCCGGTACAGGACGCCCAGGTGGGCCAGGAGATCGGCGTCATCCGGCGCGATCTGGACTGCACGCTCGGCGGCGGCCAGGGCCTGATCCAACCGCCCGGCCTGTTCGTACAGATGGGCGATCTGCGCCCATTGTTGCGGATCGTCAGGTTGCTCGGCCTGGGCACGGGCCAGGGCTTCCAGGGCATAGTCCTTCTGTCCGCCGTCCATGTAGCTCTGTGCCAGGGCAAGATGGTAGGCTGCCCCCTGGCGAAAGTCGCCCAGCCGGTGGCCGCAGGAGGGGCAAACGGTGTTTTCTACGTCGGCATATTGGCCGCAGGCCGGGCAAGTGATGATGAGGGGCAGCTTGCATTCCGGGCAAACCCGGGCCGAAGAGGTAAGCGGAGCCCGGCAGCGCGGACATCGCCCATCGGCGGATGCTGCGGTCTGATCTTCCGTGGATGGGGTCTCGACCGGGGGTTCCTCGGTGGTGGGTTCCTGGGCCGGGGCAGTGGATTCTGGAGGGGCATTTTGTGCGATCCAGGCCAGCCCTGCCTGGGCGTGGGCATTGTTCGGGTTGATGGTCAGAACGTTTTCCAGGCAGATGCGTCGGTCTTCGACGGTCTCGACGACGCCGCTCAACCACAGCCAGGCTTGTTCGTTCTGTTCATCCAACTCCACAACCTGCATCAGGAGCCGACGGGCTTCCTCCTTGCGCCCGGCTTTGACGGCGGCGATTCCTTGCCGGAGCAGCTCCGCCACATGGGCCGATTCGCTCATGGTTCCCCCTTGTCCGGAAATAACTCATCGTAATTGTAGCACATTTCAGGTGGAAGTCAACATGTTCCCCGGCCCGCCGCGCTCGCCGAAGAGCGGCTGATTTTACACGGTTTCTTTCCCCGGTGAAACCGGCCGTGGGGAATCTGCGCCGCATTCTTGACTTTCGCCCCTTCTTGGCGTATCATAAGGTTACGGAGAAGCGACCGATGATGCACGTCCGCCGCCCGGAATTGCGGGTTCTGACCGTCACCATCTTGCTGGGAACGCTGGCCCTGGCATTGGCCGTTGTCATCGGCTACGGTTGGTGGAGCACCCAACGCAACCTAAGCCACCGTACCCAGGAGAAGGTTGACCTGATCACCCAATTCCTGGAAAACGGTATGGCCCTTTTGCCCCAAGATGGAGCCGATTTGGACGGCTTGTATCTCCTCCTGGAAGGGGTGGGGGAAGATAGCGGCTTGCGCCATTTGCGGGTTATGCGAGGGGCTGCCGTCTCCCGGCAGTATGGGCCATCGTCGAACGGGTTTCTGCCCGACGGTCAGGTGCAACGGGTCTTTCAGACGGGGCAGGGTGTGACGCGCATTGAGAAGGAGGGGAAGACACGGGTCGTGCGCCGTGTGGAACCCCTGATCGCTTCTTCCTCCTGTACCTCTTGCCACGATGTTGCTCCCGGCGAAATCCTGGGCGTGTTGGATCTCTCTTTTGACCTGGCCCGCGTCCGATCTCCCGATCCCGATTTTTACCGCAATCTGTTGCTGGTCGCCCTGTTGGTGAGCGTGATTTCCGTTCTGTTGGTCTTCCTGCTGTTCTCACGGGTCCACATGGCCCGTCGCATTGAAGGAGTCGCCGCCCTGGCCGGAGACATTGCCGCCGGGAACCTGGACCGCCGCGTGGCCCCCTTGCCCGGCAGCGATATGGATGGTTTGGCCCAGGCCATCAATGAAATGGCAGCATCCCTCCAATCCCAGCAAGAGGCCCTGGCCCGTCAGCGACGGGAGCTGGAGGAGGCCAATCGCCGTCTGGAGGTCCTGGTCCAGGAGGCCCACCACCGCATCAAGAACAACCTACAGACGGTGGCCGATCTGCTGGCTTTGCAGGCTGCCGATTGTCCCATGCGCGGGGGGAGTTGCTTGCAGGATAGCATCCAGCGGGTCAAAAGCATTGCTGCCGTCCACGAACTGCTTTCGGTGGAGCAGGCCGAACGCACCGACATCCGCACCCTGGCCGAGCGGTTGTTGCAGATGGCCGTCCGCAACGTTGCCGCGCCCGATCAACGCATCGGCTGCGAAGTGACGGGCGATCCGTTGTTCTTGCCCTCCAAACAGGCTACGGCTCTGGCTTTGGTGCTGGGGGAGCTGTTCAACAATGCACTGCACCACGGCTTGGCCGGTCGCCCGAAAGGGCACATTGCGGTCCGCATTGCGACGGGCGAGGGAATGGCGACGTTGACCGTCCGCGACGACGGAGGCGGCCTGCCACCCGATTTCGCCTGGGAGCGTTGCCAGCGATTGGGGCTGCGCATCGTTCGCACCCTGGTTCGGCGGGAGCTGGGCGGTGATGTCATCCTGCGGAGCGCAGACGGCACGGAGGCCGTCATCACCTGGCCCCTGTCATGAAGGAGGATGAAATGAAATATACCCGTCAATACCTGGAGGAGTTGGAAGATCGCACCCTGGCTCCTTATGCCCAGCGCAGCCGTGATTCGCGTGGAAGGGCCTATCCCGATCACGAGCCTGCCTACCGCACCGCCTTTCAGCGCGACCGGGACCGCATCCTCCACACCACGGCCTTTCGCCGCCTGGAGTACAAGACTCAGGTGTTCGTCATTTCCGAAGGCGACTATTACCGCACCCGTTTGACTCACACCCTGGAAGTAGCCCAGATCGGGCGGACGTTGGCCCGTGCCCTGGGCGTCAATGAGGACCTGACAGAGGCGGTCTGCTTGGCCCACGATCTGGGGCATCCTGCGTTCGGTCATTCGGGCGAGCGGACGTTGGACGCGCTGATGGCCGATTTCGGTGGATTTGACCATAATCGCCAATCGTTGCGCATTGTTGAGAAATTGGAGCGGCGATACCCCCGTTGGCCGGGTCTGAACCTGACCTGGGAAGTGCGGGAGGGCATGGTCAAGCACGAAACCGCCTATGATGTCAGCGATGCTCAGGGGTACGAACCGGACCTGGCCTGCTCATTGGAAGGGCAAATCGCCAATGTCGCCGATGAGCTGGCCTACATTGCCCACGATCTGGATGATGGACTGCGCTCCGGCCTCATCGGGCCGGTGGACGTGGCCGAGGTTCCCCTCTGGCGGAAACTGACCGCCGAATTGGGAGTCGGCGACCGCGGGACGTTGGCGCAATTGGATCGTCATCGCCTTATCCGCCATCTCATCGGCTTGGGGGTGAGCGACGCCGTTTATACGACCACCGCCCGCCTGGAAGAGGAAAGGATCGATTCTGTGGAGAAGCTCCGGGCGCGGGGGAAGCCGATCATCGGCTTTTCTGCCGAGATGGAGACGCAATTGGGGGAACTGCGGGATTTTTTGTACCGACGGCTTTACCGTCATTGGCGGGTGGTGCGCATGGCGGCCAAAGCAGAGCGGGTGTTGCGTGCCCTGTTTGAAGCGTACATTGCCGAACCGGCCCAGTTGCCCGATTCGGTCCAACGCCGGATCGCCGCCGCCGAAGAGCCTTTACAGCGGATCGTGTGCGACTATATCGCCGGAATGACCGACCGCTTTGCTTTGGAAGAATACGCCCGGCTCTTTGATCCTGCCGTGCGGGTTTGAATCGCCGCAGAGCGGCATAGCGCAAGCCCCGCGACCGGCGGCAACGGCAGCGACTCGCATTCTGGGGAGGTTATGCTTTTTCGGGGATCTCGGTTTTGATCTTGAGGTTGGGCACGACATCCAGGTCCCAGCTGCTGCGCTCCCCCGCCCGATAGCGGAAAAAGCCCACGCCGGCAACCATAGCCGCGTTGTCGGTGCACAGGAAGAGAGGCGGATAGCGCACCGGGACCGGCCCGCGCTTTGCCATCTCGGCACGGAGCAGTTCGTTGGCCGCCACGCCTCCGGCCAGGAGAATGGTCTTGGCCCCGAACTCCTCCGCCGCCCGGCAGGTTTTTTCCACCAACACGTCTACTACCGCCGCTTGGAAGCTGGCGGCCAGGTTGGCCGTGGGCAACACACGGATCAGCGGCGGGTCTTGGGAGCTGACCAAGCGGGGCTTGGCCGCTTGCTTGCTTCCTGCTTCGGGCCGATATTTTTGCACAATGCGCAGCACGGCGGTTTTCAGCCCGGAGAAGCTAAAGTCATAGGTTCCCGGCAGCCAAGCACGGGGCAGTTTGAAAGCCGTCGGCGTCCCGGCACGGGCGGCCTTTTGGATGGCCGGGCCGCCGGGGTAGGGCAAGCCCAACAGACGCCCCACTTTGTCAAAGGCTTCTCCTGCTGCATCGTCCAGCGTGCCGCCCAGCCGCCGATACCGACCGTGGTCTGTCATCAGGATCAGCTCCGTGTGCCCTCCGGAGACGATGAGACAAACCAGGGGGAACGAAGGGGGCGGTGCATCCACCAACCAGTTGCCGTAGATATGGGCCTCCAGGTGGTTGATGCCGATGAGGGGCAACCCCTGCGCCCAGGCCAACCCTTTGGCCGTGTTGACGCCCACCAGCAGGGAACCGGCCAGCCCCGGCCCATAGGTCACGGCTACGGCATCCAGATCCTGCCAGGTGACGCCGGCCTCGGTCATCGCTTCCTCTACCACCGGCCCGATGCTCAGGATGTGTTGGCGGGAAGCCACTTCGGGAAAGACGCCGCCGTAACGTCGGTGGATGTCCACCTGGGAAGCGACGACATTGCTCTCAATAATGCGGCCATCGGTCACGACGGCGGCTGCCGTCTCGTCGCATGATGTTTCGATGCCCAAGATGCGGGTCATACCAGCCTCCGGCGTCTAGTATACCAAATTTGCTCCGTTCTGGCAATCGGTGCTTCCCGAACCGACAGGGTCTCACCCCGCAAAGGCGCGGAGCTCGCCGGGGAACGGTTGGTTTTGCATGGTTTCCCTCCGCGCCCTCGGCGTCCCTGCAAAGCCGACACCGGAGGCGATAGATGCCTTTGCCCTGCCGATAGAACAGTGCCTTGACAAAAACAGGGCGCGTGTGGTATGATTTCGCAAGTCAACGTGATCCACGGCCCACTGCCGAGGAAAGATCCCGCGGTGTGGACGGCCTGCGATTCTCCATTCGCCGTTGAGGGGACTATGCGTTTGCGTTTGGCTTATGGCAAGGAAGGCTTGGAAATAGAGCTGCCCGACGACGCCCCTGTGACCGTCATTGAGCCGCGCTTCGTGCCCGGTTTGCCCGATGAGGAGGCGGCCATCACGGCGGCTTTGCGCTCCCCCCTGGGCGCGCCCCCCTTGCGCGATCTGGTGGGGGCAGGCGATACGGTCGCCATCGTCTTTAGCGATCTGACCCGCCCCATGCCCAACGACCGCGCCCTGCCGCCCCTCCTGGCGGAATTGAACGCAGCAGGCGTTCCCGACGAACAGATCGTCCTCATCAACGCCCTGGCCACCCATCGCCCCCAGACCGAATCGGAGTTGCGGCAGATGCTGGGAGACGCACCGGTAGATCGCTACCGCATCGTCCAGCACGATGCCTGGGATGAGGCCAATCTGGTCACGGTAGCGCGGAACGGCGCGGGCCGTCCGGTGCGGATCAATCGCTTTTACATGGAATCCTCGGTGCGCATCCTGACCGGGTTCATTGAACCCCACTTTTTCGCCGGGTTCAGCGGCGGCCCCAAAGCGGTGTTGCCCGGCATCGCCGACGGGGAGGCGATCCTGGACAACCACGGCCCGGCCATGATCGCCCATCCCAACGCGACGTGGGCCGTGACGGAGGGCAACCCCATTTGGGAGGAAATGTTGGCCGTCGCCCAAGCGACCCGGCCCACTTTTCTGCTCAATGTGACGCTGAACCGAAAGCGGCAGATCACCGGCGTTTTTGCCGGGGAGATGGCGACCGCCCATCGCGCCGGGACCGACTTTGTACGGCAAACCGTCATCCGGCGAGTACCCGCCCCCTTTGACATCGTGATCACTTCCAACAGCGGCTACCCCCTGGACCTGAACCTGTACCAGGCGGTCAAGGGCATGTCGGCGGCGGCCCGCATCGTCAAGCCGGGGGGCGACATCATCCTCGTCGCCCGGTGTTGGGACGGCATCCCCGACCACGGCGAATACAAACGTTTGCTTTGGGAGGCCGACTCGCCCCAGGACCTGCTCGACCGGCTGATGGCCCCCGGTTTCCGCTGCCGGGACCAGTGGGAAGCCCAGGTCCAGGCTCAGGTCCAGATGCGCGCCCGTGTTCACGTCTACGCCGACGGCCTTTCGGATGAGGAGCTGCGGCGGGCGTTGGTCATCCCCTGCCGCTCGGTGGAGGAGACGGTAGCCCGCATCCGTCGGGCGAACCCGGCGGCGACCATCGCCGTCTTGCCGGAAGGTCCGCAGACGGTTCCGGAGGTAGGGGGAAGGGAATGACACAAGGAAAAGCGCACACGGGCAACTATGGCGCGGTCACGGCAGCGGTCGTGGCCGAACTGGGGGAGATCGTCGGCCCGCGCTACGTGCTTGATGATGCCGAACGGTTGGAGCCTTACGCCCACGACGAGGTAGCCGGGGCCGAGTACGCCCATCTGCCGGAGGTGGTGGTCAAGCCCGACGGCGCCGAACAGGTCAGCGCCATCCTGCGCCTGGCCAACCGGGAACGCATCCCGGTCACACCCAGGGGCGCGGGATCGGGCCTTTCCTGCGGCGCCGTGCCGGTCTACGGCGGCATCCTCCTCTCCCTGGAGCGGATGAACCGCATCCTGGAGATTGACCGGGAGAACATGGTCGTCGTCGTGGAGCCGGGCGTCATCACCAACGACATCAACGAAGCGGTGGGCGAGTACGGCCTGTTCTACGCCGGGTATCCCATGAGCGTTGAATCCTGCTTTATCGGCGGCAATGTGGCCGAAAACGCCGGTGGGGGCCGGGCCATCAAGTACGGCGTCACCGGTCGTTACGTCCTGGGCCTGGAAGTGGTCCTGCCCGACGGCGAGATCGTGGAACTGGGCGGCAAACGGGTCAAGGATGTGACCGGCTACGACCTGATCCACCTGATGGTCGGCTCCGAGGGGACGTTGGGGGTGTTTACCCGCATCACCTTGCGGCTACTGCCTCTGCCCGCCGCCCGTGCCGTGCTGTTGGTTCCCTTTGCCGATGTGCCCACGGCCATCGCCGCCGTGCCCCGCGTGATGACCGAAGGCCACCTCATCCCCTCCGCCGTTGAGTTCATGGACCGTCTCTCGGTGCAGACCGCCTACGCCTTTATCGGCGAGCAGCCGCCCCGGCCCGACATCGGCGCCCTGCTCCTCATTGAAGTAGACGGCTACGACCGGGAGCAGGTGGAGCGGGAGATGGAGACGGTGGCCGAAATATGCCTGGCCGCCGGTGCGCTGGACGTATATGTGGGCAACACGCCCGACACGGAGCGGCGGATGTGGAGGCCTCGGCAAGTGGTGGCCGAAGCGTTCAAGGCGGTCAGCCCGGTACAGAGCCTGGAAGATGTCGTCGTGCCCCTGGCCCAAATTCCGGAACTGATGCCGGAATTGGCGCGGCTTTCGGAAAAGTATGACGTG
>Ga0256914_1002344_pt1 | contig 15956 bp, 15 predicted proteins | sample HulkmetaG_FD_191571 | JGI IMG/M metagenome (GOLD analysis project Ga0256914, IMG submission 191571) | Hydrothermal chimney microbial communities from Main Endeavour vent field at the Juan de Fuca Ridge, Pacific Ocean - Hulk | ecosystem: Environmental > Aquatic > Marine > Hydrothermal vents ... | reverse complement strand
AAAAAACTAAAATAAAATTATGGCAGGAAGTCCTCTGGCTTCGGCAACTCCAGCTTCAGCCCCTTCCTCTTCCTTACCTCCATGATGAAGTTCTCGAGCAACGCCTGCGGGACGGGCTCGAATCCAGCGTGCTCAACGCTCCACATCGCCTTACCAGCGGTGGCGGATCTTATCGCTCCGGCGAACCCGAACATCTCCTTCACAGGAGCCTTGGCTACTATCGTTACAAGATCACCCTCGGATCTCATCTCCAATATCTGCCCTCTCCTTCCCTGTATCTCCCTCGTAACGTTTCCCAGCATGTCCTGTGGTACCGTGATGAACACCTTCTGATACGGCTCGAGCAACGTCGGATTAGCTTGTAGCATCGCCGCGTATATGGCGCCCTTCACCGCCGGAATGACCTGAGCGGGGCCTCTGTGAACGGCATCCTCATGCAGCTTACAGTCTACAAGCTTGACCTTAACACCCATGCAAGGCTCCTTGGCCAAAGGCCCGGCGCTCATCGCCTCCCTGAATCCCTGAACTATCAGATCCATCGTTTCGTTCAGATACTGAATACCCTTCGTCACGTCGCACAGCACGTTTCCTTCGTAGTAGTCAACGATGCCGGCAGCTTCCTCCTTGCTCAAGCCAGCATCTACCAACTTCTTCCTCAACTCCTTCTTGTCGGCCTTCTTTATGTCGATGTTCTCCTCCTTGAACAGCCTTATCACGTCTTCGGGCAGGGGCTCGACGACGATGTAGAACTTGTTGTGTCTGTTCGGCGATTTGCCCTCAACTACTGGCGAAGTCGTTGTGACGGTTTCTCTGAAAACTACAATCGGCGGTGAGGTGATAACTTCGATACCCTTCTCCCTCCTTATCTTCTCAACTTTAACCTCCAAGTGGAGCTCACCCATTCCGCTTATCAGGTGCTCTCCCGTTTCCTCGTTGAGCGTTACGTGAAGCGTTGGATCCTCCTTGGCCAACTGTCTAAGAACCTCTATGAGCTTGGGCAGATCCCTCGGGTTCTTAGCTTCGATGGCCATCGTAACGACTGGTTCGCTTATGTGCTTGATCTCTTCAAACGGCTCGAAGTGCTCGAGCGTTGAGCATGTTGAACCGGCTACAGCGTCTCTCAAACCTACTACAGCCACGATGTTCCCCGCGGGAACTTCCGGCACCTCCACCCTCTTAGGTCCCATGAATAGCCCGACGGTCTGAACCCTGTTCTTGGCCTTCCTGTCAACTATGTATAGCTCCATTCCCGGCTTCAACGTTCCGCTGAAAAGCCTACCCACTGCAACCTCTCCGGCGTGAGGATCTACGATTATCTTCGTGATCATCAACGCCACCGGCCCCTTGGGATCGCAGTTGACCATCGCCTGCCCTTCTGGGCTGTTGATGTCCCCCTTCCATATCGTCTTTATCCTCTCCTTCTGAGCCTCTATCGGGTTCGGCAGATGCTTTATTACCATGTCGAGCACTACTTTGTGCAGAGGTGACCTCTTTGCCAGTTCCTTCCAGTTGTCGTCCTTCAAATACTGGTAAACCTCCTTGAATCCCACTCCCGTCTCCTTCATCGCCGGAACGCTCACCGCCCACTTGTAAAGGGCGGAACCGAAAGCTACGCTACCGTCCTCGACCTTCAGCATCCACTCCTTGTATTTGTCGGGTTTCATCGCCTTTATGAGCTTGTTGACCTCCAGTATGACCTTCATCAGCTTCTCCTGCATCTGATCGGGCGTGAGCTCGAGCTCCCTGATCAACCTGTCCACCTTGTTTATGAAGAGCACGGGCTTGACGTTCTCCCTCAAAGCCTGTCTGAGCACGGTTTCGGTTTGAGGCATCACCCCTTCGACCGCATCTACCACCACTATTACACCGTCAACGGCTCTCATCGCCCTCGTAACGTCTCCACCGAAGTCGACGTGCCCGGGAGTGTCGATGAGGTTTATGAGGTACTCCTTGCCCTTGTACTCGTGAACCATCGAAACGTTGGCGGCGTTTATCGTAATACCCCTCTCCTTCTCCTGCTCGTCGAAGTCCAAGTAGAGTTGTTGCCCCGCAAGCTCTTCGCTGATCATTCCCGCTCCAGCCAACAGGTTATCGCTCAGAGTCGTCTTCCCGTGATCTATGTGAGCAACGATTCCCATGTTCCTGATCTGCTCCGGTTTCCACATCAACTCCTTGATCTTGTCGATCATCTTCTTCGCCCTAACCATAAATCACCACCTCATATATAATTCTATAAATAAAAATGACCATTAAAAAATGGTTACCTCGCGGACTTCGCCACCCTCTCGACTTCCTCCTTCTTCGCAACCGCGTAGCTCTTGGGATCGTTGTTCGCAGCGGCTATGAGCTCGTCGGCCAAGCACTCCGCTATGCTCTTCTTCGACTTGAACGCAGCCAACCTCGCCCCTTCCGCTATGTTCCTCAAAGCTACGTCGACCCTCCTAAGCGACGACGTGTCGACGGACTTCGGAACCGCTATACCACCGTATTTAAGCCTGACTACCTCCTCCCTCGGCCCGGCGTTTATTATCGCATCAACGAGAACTTGAAGTGGGTTCTTCTTGGTCTTGCGGTGAATTATCTCGAACGCCTGCCTGACTATGTCGTAGGCCAGCATCTTCTTGCCCGTGTTCTTGCCCTTCCTCATCACCTTGTTTATCAGCCTTTCAACTATGAACACCTTCTGCTTCGCGAAGGGAACGTTCGCGTGTCTTCCGTGCGTGTGGATAACGTATCTCGGCTCCAAGCAGATGTAGTTCTTCAGCGCGGGATCCTTTACCTCCACCTCTTCCGGATCCCACTTTCCGAATACCAGCAGTTCCTCCTTCGTGAATCCGTACTTCATGCTATCACCTGAGCGGTTTCTCCTTTCTACCCCTAACGAGCTCCTTGAGGGACACTCCGTTTACCATCACTACCTTGTATCTTACTCCGGGGATGTCTCCCATCGACCTCCCCATCCTTCCGCCGATGCCCTCTATTATCACCTCATCATGCTCGTCGATGAAGTTTATCGCTCCGTCTCCGGGGCAGAATGCTGTAACCTGCCTACCGTTCTTGATCAACTGCACCCTCACCGCTTTTCTGATGGCCGAGTTCGGCTGTCTCGCCTCGATCCCTATCTTCTCCAAAACTATCCCCCTAGCCTGCGGTGCGCCCTCGAGAGGATCCGACTTCTCCTTTAGCTCGAGCACCCTTCTCACGTATCTCCTATCGCTCCACCTGAACTTCTTCCTGTTCTCTATAAGCTTCCTCGCCGCGAATAACCCGTATCCCATGAGCGTCACCTCCCAACGATTAGGGTGACTATGACTTTTTAAACTTTTCACCTGACCACTATGTCGTCTATGTCGTGGTGTCTCCTCGCAAGCTCCTTGGCCTTGTTTATGTTCTTCCCACCCTTCCCAATTACCAAGCCCTTGTACTGCGGACTGACGCTAATATGAGCTATCTTCTTGCCCCCCCTCTCGATTATCCTGACCTTGACGTCTATCGGCTTGAATATGTTGGCTATGAATTCCGCCGGGTCGTCCGAATGCTCTATTATCTCTATCTTCTTCCCTATTAGCTCCCTCGCCCTCTCTACGTTTATTCCGCCCCTGCCTATCGCTATTCCCATGTCCCCCTTCCTTACGACGAATATCACCTTGTCGTCCTGCACTATGCAGTCCTTGACGCTCGCTCCGGTTAGGCTCTCAAAAAGAGTTAGGTAACGAATGCTCTCCGCCGAGAGCTTCACCTCCATGGTATCAGACCTCAAGTATCTCGGACTCGCCAGCCTCGATTATCGCCAACGCTGCTACGCTGAACGGTTTTCCGCATATCGCCCCGAGCTCCATGTTCGTTCCTTCGTATACGAGCACGGGCACCTTTTCTCTATTCGCCTTCTCTATCTTCTCCCTGATCTCCTTCGGGCAGTTCATGGCGACGACGACCATCTTCGCCTCTCCCTTTCTCAGAGCCTTTATCGTTCTCTTACTTCCCAAGTAAACCTTTCCCGTCCTCAAAGCCTTCCTCAAAGCCTTTTCAAGATCGACCTTCATTTCCTACCCCCCATCTTCAGCACGAGTTCAACATCTCCCGTTCCCAACTTAATCGGCTGACCGACGATTATGTTCTCCGTAATACCCTTCAACTCGTCCACCTCTCCCCTAACCGCAGCTTCGAGCAGGTTGTTTACGGTCATCTCGAATGCCGCTCTTGCAAGTATGCTCTGCTTCTCTCCAGCGACTCCGTGTCTTCCTATCTGCTTGAGTTCACCGTCGGCCGTCATGACGTCGGCGACGAGCATTATGTGCCTTATGTCCACCTCCAGACCCTGTTCCTCAAGCGTAGCGACAGCCTCTCTAATCACCGCATTCCTCGCCGCCTCTATCCCCAAAACCTCGTATATCTCGTAGATGTTGTTCGTCAGCGTCCTCGTGAAATCGACTCCCTTCACCTTCATGACCTTCTTGAGGTTCGAGCCTTCGGTGTAGAGCACGTATTCGTCGCCCTCCCTTCTGACTATGACCCTCCTTATCTCCTTTATCCCCGCTATTACCTCCTTCTTAAGCCTGTCGAACGTGTCCATCAGCGTCTTGTATGGCTTATCAACATCGGGCGGGATCTGGATTATAAGCTTTCCGTCCTCCTCCTCTATATCCATCTTGAGCTTCTTCTCCAACTTCTTCTTTATCTCGTTCAGCGTCAGCCCCTTCTTCTCCATCTTCTTCGGATCGGGAACTATCACTATCCTCAGCCTCGTTATGTCGGTGACTATGTCCGCTACGTCGAGCACGTAAGTGGCCTCGATTCTGTTCGCCACCTCCCTCGCCTTCGCCCTGTCCTTCGCGTATTCGGGCAACAGCCTTATAGTCATCATGGGCGTTGACGGATGCTTTCTGACGTCCAAGATCTCAATTAGCCTCGGAAGACCGAGCGTAACGTCTATCTCAGCGACTCCAGCGTAGTGGAAAGTACGCATCGTCATCTGAGTTCCGGGCTCTCCTATGGACTGGGCTGCAACTATTCCGGCAGCCTCGCCGGGCTCCATAAGGTTGCGGAAGTAGGCCTGAACGCACCTCTCTATTACCTTCTTGGCCACCTCCTCGTCCGCCCCTACCTCCTCCAACTTCCTCTTTATCTCCTCCTTAACCTTGGGGGGAAGGGGCTGATCCTTGAGGAGGTCATCGTAATTCATAAAAATCACCCCCTCTCCGCCAAAACCTCCTTTATTATCCTGTCTATATCGACCGCCTTACCCCTGAAGCTCTTCATCGGATCCACACCGTCTTCACCGTATCTGAACTGGACGAGCGTGTCGGAGGTTTGCTCCTTAACCGTCCCGTCGTATTCTACCTTCAGGTCTTGGAGGGCGTTTATGAGCCTCCTCTGCAGATAACCGGACTGCGAAGTTCTGACGGCGGTGTCCACCAATCCCTCCCTTCCACCCATGGCGTGGAAGAAGAACTCTATCGGATTCAGACCCCTCTTATAACTGCTCTCAACGAACCCCCTTGCTTTGGCGCTCAGGTCGCCGGGCTTGAAGTGCGGAAGCGTTCTGTTCGTGTACGTGTATCCCCTCTTGATCCTCTCACCCCTCACGGACTGCTGTCCGATGCATGCCGCCATCTGGGTCAGGTTGAGCATAGATCCCCTCGCTCCGCTTACCGCCATTATCACGGCGGGGTTGTCCATACCCAAGAACCTTCCCGCGATCTTACCCGCCTGATCCCTCGCCTTACCCAGCTCCCTCATGATCATCATCTCGAGCGTCTCCTCCAAGCTCCTTCCCGGCATCGGCTCCAAATTGCCCTCTCTGTAAGCCCTGATCAGCTCCTCCACCCTCCTCTCAGCTTCGGCGATTACCTCCTTTATCTGCTCTATCGCCTCCTCGGGGATGTCCTCGTCGTCTATCCCTATCGTGAATCCCGAGAGCATTATCGCTCTTATCGCTAACTGGGTCATGTCGTCTATGAACTCCTTAGCCCTTTCCGTTCCGAACTTCCTGACTATCTCATCTATTACGATTCCCTTGAACGCCCCCACCGCCTTCTCGTCGATTGTTCCCCTCACGAGCTCTCCGTTCTTTATGATTACGTAAGCGTCGTAGGGACACTCCTCCTTCTTGCACTCGTCGCATCCCTGACAGATCTCCGCCTTGAATTCGAGCGTTATGTCCGGTAGAATTAAGCTGAATATCTGCTTCCCAGTCCAATACTCCTCGCCGTCTTCGACGTACTTAGGTGGTGGTAGCTCCTTCACCTTCAGCGGTCTTATGAGCGTCATCACCTCCTCCCTCGTAAACCTCCTCTCCCCCCTCGTGAGCAGGTAAAGGCCGGATATGTGATCGTGTATTCCTCCGATGATCGGCCCTCCGAACCTCGGGCTGAGGATGTGCTCCTGAACCGCCATCAGAATCTTCGCTTCAGCCTGCGCCTCCAAGCTCTGTGGCACGTGCAGGTTCATCTCGTCTCCGTCGAAGTCGGCGTTGTACGGTGGGCATACAGCCGGATTGAGCCTGAACGTCTTGTAAGGCAGAACCCTGACGTAGTGAGCCATAATGCTCATCCTATGCAACGAGGGCTGTCTGTTGAATAGGACTATGTCCCCGTCCTTTAGCTGTCTTTCAACTATCCACCCCGGCTCTATCTTCTCCGCCAACTCCTCCCTGTTCGTGTCCATCACCCTTATCCTTCTTCCGTCCGGCCTTATCACGTAGTTGGCCTTTGGATGCTCCGTCCTTAGGATGTATTCTCTGGCCTCATCGATGTTCCTCTCGGTAACGTATAGGGGAACGGTGAGCTCCTCCGCGATTACCTTGGGAACCCCCACTTCGTTTATGCTCAGGCATGGATCGGGACTAATTACGGTTCTCGCGGAGAAGTTCACCCTCTTTCCGGACAGAGACCCTCTGAACCTACCCTCCTTTCCCTTTAGCCTTTGGGCGAGCGTCTTCAGCGGCCTACCGCTTCTATGCCTTGCAGGAGGAATTCCGCTCACCTCGTTGTCGAGGTAGGTCGTAACGTGATACTGCAGTAGCTCCCAGAGGTCTTCGAGGATCAGCTGGGGAGCTCCGGCCTCCTTGTTCTCCAAGAACCTCTGATTTATCCTTATTATGTCCACGAGCTTGTGGGTCAGGTCGTCCTCGCTCCTCTGTCCGGTTTCGAGTATTATGGAGGGTCTGACTGTAACGGGAGGGACGGGCAAAACCGTAAGCACGAACCACTCCGGCCTTACCGCCTTAGGATTCAATCCCAGAGCGGGGAGATCTTCGTCCGGGATCTTCTCCAACCTCTCCCTGATATCCTTCGGCGTTAGCCTGTGCTCGCCCTCGTAGTAGAACGTCGGTTTCTCGAACTTCACCTCCACCTGTTCCGCACCGCAGTGCGGACACTTCTTTACCGCTTTCGCCCTTCTGTACACCTCCTTCACGATCTCCTCGTAATCTTGACCGAGTCTCTTTCTCTCCTCGATCATCTCTATGTACTTGTCCCTGATGCTGTCCTTCAGCCTGAGCCTTCCGCACTCCCTGCATATCGCGTTAAGAATCTTCGCTATTAGCTTCGCGTAACCTACGTGGATGACGGGTGCTGCGAGCTCTATGTGTCCGAAGTGGCCGGGGCACTCACCCGCTTTACCTCCGCAGGTCTTACACCTGAGACCCGGGTCTATGACGCCGAGCCTTAGATCCATTAGGCCACCGTCTATCGGAAAACCGTCATCGTCGTAAGTTTCGGGTGTGATTATCTTGGCGACGCTCATCCTCCTAATTTCCTGAGGGCTTAAAACCTCGAACCTTATTGCCTTAATCCTCTTGGGGATCATAAAATCACCTCACGCCTTATCTCCCAAAATCAACCTCGGAGCTATCATCATGGACTTGAGCTCGTCGAGCAGAAGCTTGAAAGCGTAGCTCATCTCGACCTTGTGTATGTTGCTGTCGTCATCACAAACGTGGCAGTAGGCGGTCCCCCTCCTGTAATCGTAGGTGGCAATGTGTCCGCAGTTTCCGCAAACCCAAACCTCTATCTTGTCCGACTCCTCGAGCAACCTGTCCTTTAGCAACAACGCCGCACCGTGTCCTATGAGCACGTCCCTCTCCATCTCTCCGAACCTCAAACCACCCTTCCTCGCCCTTCCCTCCGTGGGCTGTCTCGTCAGGATCTGCACCGGCCCCCTGCTTCTGGCGTGAATCTTGCTCGAAACCATGTGGTAGAGCTTCTGGTAGTAGATTACGCCGACGAATATGTCCACCACGTATCTCTTTCCGGTTATTCCGTCGTACATGACCTCCTTGCCCGTGTGAACGAACCCGAACTTCTCCAAAGCCTTCCTTAGATCCCACTCCTTCTCTCCGTGGAATATCGTTCCGTCGATCCTCCTACCTTCCAAGCACCCCACCTTCCCTCCGATCATCTCCAAAACGTGCCCGACGGTCATTCTCGATGGAATGGCGTGGGGGTTTATGATCATGTCTGGAACTATCCCAGACTCCGTCCAAGGCATGTCCTCTTCGGGCACTATCAGACCTATCACTCCCTTCTGCCCGTGTCTCGATGCGAACTTGTCCCCGAGCTCCGGAATCCTAAGATCCCTGACCCTCACCTTCGCCAGCTTCGAACCGCTTTCGGACTGCATAAGGAATACCGCATCCACGATTCCTTTCTCGTTGCTCCTCATGCAAACGGACGTCTCCCTCCTCTTCTGCGGACTTATTCCCAATTTGGGCTCCTCCAAGAACCTCGGTGGCGAGGTCTTGCCTATTAGGACATCGTCCGGCCCGACTTCGGTTTCCGGATGCACGAGCCCGTCCTCGTCGAGATGCATATATGCTTCCGCTCCCCTGTAACCGGAAACGTCCGCCGGCGGGATTTCAAATCTGTCCTCCTGCCCTCCGGGGTATCTGATTTCCTCGGCCTCGTAAGTCCTGAAGAAGTGCGACCTCGCCAAACCCCTGTCTATACTACCCTTGTTGAATATGAGCGCGTCCTCGATGTTGTATCCCTCGTAGCTCAGCACCGCGACGACGAAGTTCTGGCCTGATGGCCTCTCGTCGTATTTGATCTCCCTCTGGGTGTCGGTGGTTACGATCGGTATCTGGGGGTAGTGGAGGAGATGCCCCCTCGTATCTGCCCTCCAAGCCAAGTTGGAGTAGGGCAGGCCGAGGCTCTGCTTTATCATCGCCGCCCCCATCGTGTTCCTCGGAGACGCGTTGTGTTCTGGATACGGGATAGAACCCAAGCATATTCCCGCTATTAGAGAGGGATCGAGTTCGAGGTGCGTGTGCTCCGGGGTTAGGTCTTCCTCGTTCACCGCAATGTAAGCGTTCTCCTCCTCCTCGGCGTCGAGGTACTCTATCTTACCCTGTTTGACCAGATCTTCGAAGGTTATCTCCCCCCTCTTGAGTTTCTCTATGTCCTCCTCGGTAACGAGCGGTTTTCCGTCCTTAACAACAATCAGAGGTCTCCTCGCCCTTCCGGCGTCGGTGTTTATCCTAACCTCGTTCGAGTCGGGATAGTAGGCCACGTTAACCTGAATCGATACCTTCCCCTGCCTCCTCAACTCCCTTATCTGCTCTGCCAATTTCTCTCCGTCGTCAACAAAGCCTATGAGAGCACCGTTAACGTAAACCCTACACCTCCTCTCCAAATCAACCACCCCTTATCGGTTCTACCCCCAAATTGAACAATATCCTCTTGACTTCCTCCTCCTTCGTTCCCACGCTAACTTCGGCATACTGCGCGAAGTTCTTGACCAATCCACAGTTGGGTCCTTCTGGGGTTTCGTTCGGGCAGACCCTACCCCACTGAGTCGGGTGAAGATCTCTCGCCTCGAAGTGAGGCTGTGATCTTGAAAGCGGAGAGATAACCCTCCTTAGGTGGGATAGAACGGACATGTAGTTGTGCCTGTCTATAAGCTGGGAAACTCCCGTCCTTCCACCAACCCAGTTTCCGGTGGCCATGGGGTGCATGATTCGATCCGTAAGAACGTCCGCCCTCACGGCGGTGGTCATCTTCAGAGGCCTACCCCTCGCCTTCGCCCTTTCAAGCTGATACTTAACGTCCTTTATCAGCCTCAGAAGTGCGACTCTGAATATCTCCTCCATTAGATCTCCAGCCAGCTTCAGCCTCTTGTTTGCGTAGTGATCCTTGTCGTCCTCTCTTCTGAGGCCGAGGTGGAGTTCGAATACCATCTCGGCCATCCTCGCCAAGAAGAACGCCTTAGCCCTTCTCGCTTCGGGCTCAACTCCCAGATGGGGAAGGAAGTACTGATCCAACACCTGATTCGCCCTCTGAATCCTGTACTCCTTGCTCTGCCCCGGAGCCACCCTCCTTCCTATGTACTCTATCGCCTCCTCCTGAGTCTCGACCTCCGCAACCTCGACGTTTTCGAGCATGAACTTGACTATCTCCGGATTCGTGCTGACCATCTCAATGATCTCCTGATCCGTTTCAACGCCCAAAGCCTTCATCAGAACGACGAACTGGATAGGCTTGGGAAGCTGGGGGAAAGTGACTTCGAGAACGTTCCCCTTAGTTCTCTCAACTACCACAAGCGCTCTGTAACCCGCTCTCTGGCTGAAGCACTTCGCAACCTCCACCTCCTCGCCGTATCTCTCCTCCTTTTCGAGCAATATCTTGTTGGGGGCGAGATCTTCGAGCGTCATCAGAGCCCTCTCGCTACCGTTTATTATGAAGTACCCGCCCGGATCCAAAGGATCCTCCCCGACCTTGGTAACGTCTTCGACCTCATTCAGGTTGCAGGCTTTGGACTTGAGCATTATCGGGAGCATCCCTATCTCGACTACCTCCTCCTCCAACTCCCTCCCCTCGTCCACGATCTGCGCCTCCAAGTATATCGGGGCGGCGTAGGTAAGGTTCCTCAGCCTCGCTTCCGCGGGGAAAAGCTTCCTCCTCGAACCGTCCGCCTCCTTTACTATAGGTTTCTCAACCCAAACCTTCCCCAGCTTTACGTAGGTGTCGGGGATGTCCAGCTCGATTACCTTCTGCTCGTCTATCACCCTCTGCAGTCCCTCATCCAAGAATCTGTTAAACGAGTCTATCTGATGCTTGACGAGCCTGTCGTGCGTGAAGTAGGCTCTCGCCAAAACCCTCCTGTCTAACATGACCACCACCTGAAGTGGGCTAACTTAAAAGTTCGGAAATTTAAACTTATTCGTCCAAAAACGATACGTTTCATAATTTACTCTTCTTCCCCTTCCACTTCCTCCTCGACTTCCTCCTTTTCCTCCTCCTTCAGGATCTTGCTCGACTTTATCGAAGGCGGAATTACGAGCCTGTAGGCTATGGATTTTCCTGCGGTTGGGCTCTCTCTGATTATCCTGACTATGTCGCCCACCTTAGCTCCTATTTCCTTGGCTATGGGATCGTCTTCCCTTATCTTCGGTAACTGCTCCGGCTTCACGCCGAGAGTCCTCAGAACCTCCTCAGCTTCCTCCTTACTTAAAACCTCGTGCTTCGGAACGAGTATGTGATCCTGCAGCCTAAACTTCATACCCCACCACCGAAGGATTGTGAGCGGGCTCGACGGGATTTGAACCCGCGACCGACGGGTTAAAAGCCCGTCGCTCTACCTGGCTGAGCTACGAGCCCTCAGCGTAAATGGATGAGATATCGATATAAATCTTTTTCGTGGATTAACGATCTCGGGATTATGCCTATTATACGGAATCGTTCTTAAGAGAAATGCTTAAATACAATATACGGTATCGTGCACCATGGTGAGGACGGGTGGTGGACTTTGGGCTCAGTAAGGCCATAAGGGAGTGCGATAGGAACGCGGTGATAGCGGAGATAAAGGTTCACTCTCCCAAATACGGGGATCTGCTCAGGGGGAGGGATCCAATCGAGATTCTTAGGGCTTACGAAAGGGCTGGAGCGGTAGGAATTTCCTACATAACCGAGCCCAAGTTCTTCAAGGGGGATTTCGAACTCTTCAGGCGTATCTGTAGGGAAACCGACCTTCCCGTTCTGAGAAAGGACTTCATAACTACCAAGGAGGAGATAGAGAGAACCGCGGAGGCGGAGGCTTCCGCAGTTTTGATAATAACGAGGATCCTGAGGGACAAGACCGCGGAGTTCGTCGATTTCGCGTTGGAGCATGGACTCGACACTCTCGTTGAGGTTCACGACTACGAAGAGCTCCTCTTGGCGGTCGAAACGAATTCGACGATGGTCGGTATAAACAACAGGGACATAGGAAGGCTCGAAAAAGACGACGGAAACGTTTCCGTTACGGCAAAGCTCGCACCCCTTATCCCAAACAAATTCGTCAAGGTTAGCGAGAGCGGGATTTCTTCCGTTGAAGATTTGAAAATAGCCTTACGTTATGCGGATGCGGTTTTGGTTGGAACCGCCTTTATGAAGGCCGACGATCCCGAGAAGATCGTTAGGGAGTTCGTGGAGGCGGGATCATGCTGAAGGATATTATGGAGGGTAAGAATCTAAGTTTTGAAGAAGCTTACGAGCTCTACAACGTCCTTCTTAAGGAGTCCGACGTCAGAATAGCCGGTTACCTCGTCGCCCTTCAGATGAAGGGTTACACCGCGGAAGAGCTCGCCGGATTCGCCAAGGCCATGAGAGACAACGCCGTAAGGCTGGAGCTCGGAGAGGTTTGCGACACGTGCGGAACCGGTGGCGACGGGGCTTCTACGATCAACGTCAGCACCGCGAGTGCGATAGTCCTCTCGTGCTTCAGGAGGGTTGCCAAGCACGGAAACGTCTCAATAACCTCGAAGAGCGGTTCGGCGAACGTTCTTCAGTCCTTCGGAATGAGGATAGAGCTCGGGCCTGAGGAGGTAAAATCGATGATCGAGAAAACGAACTTCGCGTTCATCTTCGCTCCCCTCTATCATCCGACGCTGAAGAGGATAATGCCCGTTAGGAGGGAGCTCAAGGTCAAGACGATCTTCAACGTTCTCGGCCCCCTCGCGAATCCGGCTAATCCGAAGTATCAGATCGTCGGGGTGAGTTCTCCGGATTTGGTGGAGAAGGTCGCGGAGGCTCTGAGCTTCTTGGGAGTGGAGAGGGCTTTGGTTATTCACGGAAGCGGCTTGGATGAGGTAAATCCGGCCAAGGAGACGATCGTGGTCGAGGTGGAGGGGGATGAGGTAGAGAGGTACGAGATCGAGCCCGAAGACCTCGGCCTAAAGCCGGTCAAAGTCGTTCCCTGCGAGAGTCCGGAGGAGAGTGCGGAGAGAATAAGGGCCGTTTTTTCAGGTGATGGAAGGGAGGAGGACAGGAACTTCGTAATAGCCAACGCGAGCTTGGCTCTGTATTCCGCTGGAGTGGGGGAGCTCGACGAATGCGTTGAGCTCGTTAAGGAGGTTTTGAACGGGGAAGCTTTAAGGAAGTTGGAGGAGATCGTAAATGCGAGCCGTTAAGTTGGATTACGTGGATCCCCTCAAGCTTTACGGAGTGATAAGGGAGGAATGCGATTTTCCTTTCATCCTCGAATCCGCCGGAAAGCACGAGAGGAAGGCGAGGTACACCTACATCTCCGCGAACCCCAAGTTCGTCGTGGAGGTGGACGGGAGAGGGACAAGGGTGGACGGAAAGAAAGTTGGAGACGAGACCAACCCTTTCAAAGCCCTTAAAAACGTCTTGGAATTCGAGGAGGAGGGGGAGAGGTTCGTCGGAGGTCTCGTAGGTTACGTCGCCTACGATGCCGTTCACAACTTCATAGAGGGCAGCGTAGAGGAGCCGTCGGTTTTCTGTTATTACGACGAGGTTTTCGTTTACGACCACATATCCAACAGATTCTACTTCCTCAATTCGAACGACCTGAACGCGGAGAGGTTGGTTGAGAAGGCGAAGAGGTTCGAGTTCGATTACGAGGAGGGAGGATCGGACGTATTGGGGTGCGACGCGGATAGGGAGGAGTTTGAAGAGATGGTTCTCAAGGCTAAGGAATACATATTCGCAGGAGACGCTTTTCAGATAGTTCTTTCGAGGGAATACAGGATAGATACGGACTTTTCTCCGTTTCAGATTTACAGGAACCTTAGGGAAATAAATCCGAGCCCGTACATGTTCTGCTTGGAGTTCGGAAAGGACGTCGTAGGTGCATCTCCGGAAACGATGGCGTCCGTGGAGGGGAGGATCGTTAAGATCAATCCTATCGCCGGAACCGCTCCGAGGGGGAGGGATGAGGAGGAGGATCGAAGGATAGCGGAGGTCTTACTTTCGGATGAGAAGGAGAGAGCGGAGCACGTGATGTTGGTGGATCTTGCGAGGAACGACGTCAGGAGGGTTAGCAAGGCTGGGAGCGTGAGGGTGACAATGTTCATGGAGGTGATCAAGTACAGCCACGTTCAGCACATAGAGAGCGAAGTCGTCGGGGAGCTTGAGGACGACAAAACGGCGTTCGATGCTATGGAAGCATCATTCCCGGCGGGAACGTTGACGGGGGCGCCGAAGATCAGGGCGATGGAGATAATAGACGAGCTCGAGAAGTCGAGGAGGAGAGTTTACGGAGGTTGCGTGGGTTACTTCTCCAAGAACGGATGGGCGGACATGGCCATAGCGATAAGGATGGTGGAGATAGACGACGTCTGTAGGGTGAGGGCTGGAGCGGGCATTGTGGCGGATTCAAAGCCGGAGAAGGAGTTTATGGAGACCGAAAGGAAGATGAGGGCGGTGCTCAAGGCTCTGGAGGTGGTGGAATGATTCTGCTCGTCGACAACAGGGATTCCTTCGTATGGAATTTGGCCGAATACGCTTCGATGTTCGACGAGGTAGTGGTCGTGCCGAACACAGTGTCCCTCTCCGAAGTTAGGAGGATCGATCCCGACGGTATAATAATCTCCCCCGGCCCCGGCTCACCGGAAAGCAGGAGAGACGTGGGAAACAGCCCGGAGATAGTTTTGGAGATGGACGTGCCGATATTGGGCGTCTGCTTGGGGCATCAGATAATAGCGCACGTTTTCGGCGGGAAGGTCGGGAGGGTAAGGCCTTTGCACGGCAAATCGAGCCTCGTAAAGCATGACGGGAAGACGATATTCGAGGGAGTCAAGAACCCTCTGGAGGCGGGGCGGTATCATTCCCTCGCGGTATTGGAGGTGCCGAAGGGGTTCGAGGTTTCCGCGGTTTCCCTGAGCGACGGGGTGATAATGGGCATAAGGCACAAGAGAAGACCGATAGAGGGGGTTCAGTTCCATCCCGAAAGCGTTCTGACGGAATTTCACGCGGGGGAGGGGTTGAAGATCATAAGGAACTTCGTGGACATTTGCAGGGGCAGGAGATGAGGATGTTCGTCAAAGTGTGCGGTGTAAGGAACGTGGAAGACCTCAGGATGGTTGAGAGATACTCTGATGCGACTGGAGTCGTGGTCGAATGTGAATCCAAAAGGAGGATAGACCTCGATTTGGCGAGAGAAATCGTGGAGAAAGCGAACATTCCGGTCTTCGTAGTTTCGACGCTGGACGATTTCGAGGGATGGAGGAGGATCGTAGAGAGTACTGATGCCGAATTCATCCAGATCCACACGGATTCGATAGAGCCGGGTGTTGTTGAGAGGATAAAGTCGGAGTTCGACGTTTTCGTGATGAAAGCCTTCAGGGTTCCGAGGAGGAGCGATGAGCCCGAAGAGGATGCGGAGAGGCTGATAGAGAGTATAGAAGGTTACGAGGTGGACAGAATACTGCTCGATACGGGGAAGGGAAGTGGTCTCACTCACGACCACAGGGTGAGCAGGATAGTTGCGAGGAAGTTTGATGTCGTTATAGCGGGAGGGTTAAATCCCGAAAACGTTTGTGAGGTCGTTAACTTCGTTAAACCCTTTGGAGTTGACGTTTCGAGCGGTGTTGAGAGGAATGGGAGGAAGGATGAGGTGCTCGTGAGGAAGTTCGTAGAGAGGGTTAGGAATTGTGTTTAAGATTTTAGAAGGTGATTTCATGAAGTTCGGGGAGTTTGGTGGGCAGTTCGTTCCGGAGGTGCTGATTCCGCCGTTGA
>Ga0256914_1002343_pt1 | contig 15957 bp, 11 predicted proteins | sample HulkmetaG_FD_191571 | JGI IMG/M metagenome (GOLD analysis project Ga0256914, IMG submission 191571) | Hydrothermal chimney microbial communities from Main Endeavour vent field at the Juan de Fuca Ridge, Pacific Ocean - Hulk | ecosystem: Environmental > Aquatic > Marine > Hydrothermal vents ... | reverse complement strand
AAAAAAGATATAACTACTATTACATCTACAGAAGGTAAAGAAATTACTGTAAAGAAGATAGATAAAGGTATATTATTTAAAGAGTTTAAAGGAAAAATTGTACTTTTAGAGGTGTATGGCGATAGTTGTCCACATTGTATTAGAGCAATAGAGCCATACAATAAATTACAAAAGAAATATAAAGATGATATAGTAATTATAGCAATAGAGACATATGGGGCTTTAACAAATTTAAATAAGCAAAAATATATTACAATTCCTAAAAATGGTGCTGGAGACATATTTAAGTATATAAAAGATACAACTGGTTATGCCAAACAGATAGTACCATATTTAATGATTTTTGATAAAGATGGTAAATTTGTATATCATAAAGCAGTTGCAAATATTAACAAAGTAGAGAGTGTTATTAAGACTCTACTTAAAAAGTAAAAGGGTTTATTAGCTTTTAAAGCTATTCATAAACTCTTTCATGTTTGGACCCTCGTTAAAGATTAAATCTAAAATTGATACACTGTGCTCAAACGGAGGATATAGCTGATGGTACTCTTTGTATCCTTCGTAATTCATCCACTCTAGTTTAATACCCTCTTTTTCCATAGCTTCATCGGTTAAATAGCTTTTTGCAGATGGACCGCTAACAAATGTTGTACAGCCAATCTCTTTTAATAGAGGAATGTATCTCTCTTCTTTGCTTCCATGAAGATTAAATCTTCTAGAATCATCAAACTTTGTAGTTATTCCTAGTAACTCTTTAGAGATTCTTTTAATGATAGTTTGGTTCATATCTGAAAGGTTTGTCCATGTATTGCCAATGTATATATCGTCAAAAAACTCTTTATACATTTTAAAATATGGTGCCTCTCTATAGTATTGGCTAATCTTACCCCAATGGCTCTTTTGCCAATCGTGCTGCTTAATATCTACTTCGCAAATTAAACGATTTCTTGTTTTTGAACCAACTGGTACAGATAGCCACTCTACACCCTTAGGGCTTTTAATCATATTACGGCTTCTCCAATCTTGCTTTGTGTATTGAACATCGTCATAAAAAAAGAACTCATCTACACTATTAATATAATCAAAATATCCCTTCCAAGGAATATAATTAGATTGTGTCATACCTATAATTTTACTCACTCTAGTTACCTTTTGTTGTATTTAATATTATCAAAGTATATCATAACTATTATTCTACATCTCTGAATATTTTTTGCAATAAATCTACTTACAGACTACTTGAACCTGAGAAATTGCAAAATTTTTAGAGCTTTTTATAATTGCTGTTTTATGTTTGCAATTTGGTTTATCTTTTAAATATAACTTATCGTAAGTTTTTAGCAAATAGTTAAAGCTTCTAGATTTAGTTAAACTTTTGCTACCAAAAAATGCAGTATTATTATCAATTAAAAAATCATGATAAGTTTTGTATTTTCTTTTAGTTGTTGTATCGCTTAAGTTATGAGTTTCATAAAAGAACCTATTTCTAACTAACCAGCCAGTAGGTAGTATCTCTTTATTGTCTATTTTAATCCAGCTATCTTCATCAAAAAGATAGTTAGCAATAAATACTGTATTTAACTTATCGGATGGATTAGTAGGAAAATTTAAAGAAATTTCACATACTTTATTGCTATCTTTAATAAGTGCTTTTGCCTCTTTTTGTAAGCTTTTATAATAACTAATATTTTTATCGCTAATATTAAATTGTGCAGACATATAAATATATAAAACATAAACTATGCTAAAACTAAATAATGTAGATAAAATCTTATATCTATTTAAAACTTCAAAAAGCACATACCCCCATATCACCATCAATGGTACTGTAACCCTATGCACATCTCTAACTATCAAAAGTAATATAGCTATAACTACAAAAAATAGAATAAATATAACTCTTTTCTCTTTAAATGCTATAAATAGTGCTATAAAACTACTACCTAATAGTAGCCATAACCAATATTTAAACTTATAATATTTTACAAAATTGATAATATCTATTTTATTTAAATATATAGATAATACATCGGTAAAAGAGGGTGATGTTGCTATTAATTTTTTAGTAGAAAGCAACTGAGGATCCTGTAACCAACCAGCTTGATAACAAAATTTCTCAATTATTGAGAAATAGTTTTTATCTACATTTAAAATTGCTAAATCTACTATTGCTGATCTAGCTTTATTAAATTGCATCCAATTTATATAAAATTTATCTTGGCTTTGGAGAAATAAAAATAAAGTAATAAGTATAATTACAGTAACTAAAGTTGATACTTCACTCTTTGTAGGTTTTAGTTTATCTTTTAAAATAAAGTATGAAACCATATAAAATGGTATAAAAACAAACATAATATCGCTTCTTAACAAAAAAGCTAAAAATATAACTACAAATGAAAGTTTTAAATTTTTATTTATTAATCCAATAGAAATTAACATAGTTAGTACTGTTAAGCTTGTAATTGTAGCATTTAGCCAAAAATATGATATTAAAAAAAATGAAACAATCAAAAGTGCAATTTTTTGTAAAAAAGATTCAATGTTTTTAATATAAATTGAGATTGCATAAAAATTTAAAATAATAATAAATGATAACAATATGCTATACCAAGGGAAAAATGGAAATATATCATATAATTTGCTTACTATAAAAGAGCCAGGGTAACTCATAATTAAAGTACCATAAATTCCTTTATAATTTAGCATTCCCCATAATGCCCAATCATCATTGGTACCTAGCATTGCATAGCCATTAAATATGTAGAATAAAGATACTATTACAAAAAAAGAAAAATATAGCATATGAGTAGATGTCTCTTTTTTCATATATAACCTTTTTTAATATGTATTATAACTTAAATTGTGAGTCATATGTAAATAATATATCTTTTATTTTTAAATTTTCTAAATATTTACTACTTTTTAGAGCTTTTTTAAAGTTTATATCATATAGTGGCGTATTAAATTTAATTATATAGTTAACATTTAAATTTTCTAACTTTTTATACTGATTTTGCTTAATATATATTGTGTTAATATTTTGAGACTTTAAAATATTACTAACCTCATCTACCGTATTTTTAATATCTACTAAATACGCTACATTCCACCCATTTTTTTCAAATTTATCTATATAGCTACTATTGCTAATTATTAATGTTGTTTTAGTTTTAATTTTGAACTTATTTTCTATATCTAATAATTCATTTATAATAGTCTGATAATTTTTAGCATCTAAATTTTTTAAATCTAATAACAGATGCTCAATTGTACTAATTTTTGCTTTTTGAATAAACTCTTGTAAGCTTAATCCTAAAAGTTTATTATCTACACCTACTCTTAAACCATTTTGATATGTTAAATCTATCTTAAATCTTTTGTACTTGGCACTTTGTAGCTCATTTAACATGCCAATTGAGTTAACACTATTAATTGCTGTTTTATTGCTATCTTTTATAAATTTTTTATTATGCTCTTGCCAATATATATGGTTATTTTTATCTGCATAATGTTTTTTGCCATGTAGTACAATAGCATCTTTTTCGTTTAAAGAGTAGCTTTTAGAGCTAAAATCGTATTTAGAATTATATTTATCAGTTTTTATGCCATAGAGACCTATTAATGTGCTATATAGCATATCGTTTGAGAATAGAGTGTTTTTATGCTCTAAAATAGTCTTATATCTATTAGAATACTCAGTTTTATACTTATTGCTAAAGTAGGCAATAAATGGAATCTCAGTCATATAAAAAGTAAACATTGAAGAGTTATGTCCTACTCTATTTTCTACATCTTCTGCATGGTCAGACATATAAAAAAGAGCGTATGCACTACTATCTTTTTTAAACTCTTTTATTATAGAGCCAACCACATAATCATTATAATAAACGCTATTATCATATGTATTTATATTTGCAACTTTAGAGGCTTTTTTGCCAAAAACACCAGGGTTTAGCTCTTTTGAGAATTTTGTATATTTATCGTTTGGATAGCGCTCTGAGTATGTAGAGTGGCTACCACCTAAATGAACAAAAATAGCTCTATTTTTACTGCTTTTTTTAGATAAAACTTTTTTTACTCTATCAATTAAAGGGCCATCATAGTATGCTCTTCCTGCTATTCCTCCAACTGATGTATTAAGTGCAACCACATTATCTGCAGCAGTTGCAATAACAGATACCATATTATCATAAATACTATATAGCGGTTGATTTGTTAGCCAATAGGTCTCGAACCCAGCTTTTTTTAGTATATCTATAATCGAAGGTGCATCAAAAAAATCCATTTTATTATACTGATTTGCCTGAGTTAGTGCTAAATCTAATACAAAAACAGTATGTGTATGATTAGAGTAAACTTTATTAAATAGCTCTAGCTCTCCATCTTTATGCATTTTGGTTAAATTTGGAGTTGTGTCTCTAAAATATCCATATACTCCCATATGGTTTTTATTTAAAGATTCACCTATTATAAATATATAAGTCTCTCCTTGTTTCTCTTTAGTAGCGCTAAATTTAATTTTACCAGATTTTCTTTTTGCCCTAACTTCTTTAAATTTGCTTATTTCGTAGCCATACCTTTTAAAGCCATCTACTACAAAATTTGGCAATCTTAAAGTAGAAATATTTAAGCTTACTATACTAGCAAACAGAAAAATTAAGAAGATAAGTAAAGATTTTTCTATTTTTTTGGTCTCTTTTCTCTCTTGCAAATAAAGTAGTAACCCAATAACTACCCCAATAACAATTGATAATATAATATATTTAATCGATATATAATCGGATAAAAACTCTAAAGACTCTTTGCTAGTTGATTGAAACACAGCAAAAAGAGCATCTCTTGTAAAAGCAGTATGATAATTAAGTGCATAAACTATAAATCCTATAGGAACGCCATACAATACTAAAGCTACAATATAACTAATAATTGTAGCAACTTTATATTTTTTTAGCCGTTGCAATACTTGGTAAATTAATACAAATACAAAACTAAGTAAAAAAAGCAACATAGTGTAGGTTAAAACCAAATTAAAATCTAAATTACCAAAATTTAATTTCTCTGCATAAACTATTAATAAAAATCCAATATACGCATTAAAACCTACATACTTATAACCTTTGCCAAGTAAATATATAAAAAGCAAAGACCATAAAAAAGGTATTATAAAAGTTTTAAGTTTATATTTTGGTTCTTGTAAATCTAGTGCTATATAGGCTATATCATCTTTAATATCGCCATGTTTGTCTGCTAAAATAGTAACTATATCTTGTGTAGTAATATCTACTTTTACACTTTTGCCTTGTTTTTTTTGTGAAGTTAATGTAACACTTTTTATATGCTGATTATTTTTATAAACAGAAAATTTAACATCTGCAAATTTAGCCTTTTTAGATACAAAAAGATATAACTTTAGCTTTCCTGGTTTTGTAAATTTATACATTACCTTTGCAGGATTTTTCTCTCCTGGATGTATATGATATAGATTATTCCCTTCGTATATAAGTGCTGATAGATTGTTATCTTTCGCTATATTATAAGCTTTGTAAGTTACTACTTTATCATTTAATATATGTTTGTTCATAGGCTTTATGTAAAAATACGATAAAAATATAACTAAAATACCAATAATTCCAAGAAGAAGTTTTTTCATAATTTTTAAATTCCTTTAAATAAACTAAGAGAATAAACATTATAATATAAACAAACTTTAACAATACATTCAAATTATATTGATACACAAAGAATAAGTATTATTTATATTAATATAATGTATAATAATATGATTACACCAAATTAATGATTTTAAGAGGAATTATAGATGCTAAAGATATGTTTTCTTGTCTCTGGGGGTGGGGGCAATATGAAATTTTTGCAACTTGCAAAAACAAAGAATTTATTAAGTAATTTTAACCTATCTGTAATAGCCGATAGAGAGTGTTCAGTGGTAGATTATGCGCAAAATAATAAAATAGATGCAACTGTTATTAAATACAAAAGAGATAACAATAATGAGCTAAAAGAGCTACTAGAGAAAACTAATCCAGATATTATAGTAACAACTTGGGCAAAAATAATAGATGAAGAGTTAGTAAAAAAGTACAAAGGTAAAATGATTAATCTTCACTACTCTTTATTACCAGCCTTTGCTGGGCAAATGGGTACAGACCCTATTAAAAATGCTTATAAGCAAAATTGCCAATATGTTGGTGTTACTTGCCACTATGTTAGCGAAGAGGTTGATATGGGTACAATAATATCTCAGGCTATTGTTAAGACAGATATTCCTCAAGAGAAGGCAATACAAGAGATCTTTAAAAAGGGTTGTCTAATTTTACTAAATAGTATTATGATAGCATCAAAAAAAGTAATAGTTAAAGAGTCGGAAAATAGTAATTATGAGTACTCTCCTAAACTTATTTTTGATGACAATATGTTTAATAGTGAGTTCTGGAGAGAGCTTTCAGTGCTATAATTATATGGAAATAATATATATAGTGCTATAATTCAAATAATTATATAGAAAAATAGGAGGGTTGATACAGATGCCTAAAATATCAGTAGTATCACCAGTGTATGGTTGCAAAAATAGCTTAGATGAGCTATATACAAGAGTAAAAGATACTCTCTTAAAGATTACAGAAGATTTTGAAATTATTTTTGTAAACGACGCAAGTCCTGACAACGCTTGGGAGACTATTAGAGAGATTGTAGCAAAAGACAACAGAGTAAAAGGTATAAACCTTTCTAGAAATTTTGGGCAACATAAAGCCATTACAGCTGGTATAGACCACTCACAAGGCGACTGGGTAGTTGTAATGGATTGCGATTTACAAGATAGACCGGAAGAGATTATAAAGCTATATAACAAAGCACAAGAGGGTTACGATGCCGTTTTTGGACAAAGAGTAGGGCGACAAGACAGTAGAAAAAAGAGATGGACATCAAGAGCATTTATAACAGTTTATGACTATCTATCAGACTCTAAAACTGACCCAACTATTGGTAACTACAGCATAATATCTAGAAAAGTGGCTAATGCGCTTAAAGGTTTATCTGAGCAACATAGACCATATACATTTTTTGTTATATGGCTTGGGTTTAAGCGAACATATATAGAGATTGAACACGCTAAAAGAACAATAGGTACAAGCTCTTATAACTTTAAAAGACTTGTTCAATTAGCTGTAGATAATATAGTCTCTCAGTCTAACAAGCTTTTAAGAGTGTCTATAAAATTTGGATTTATCTTGGCTTCTCTTTCTGCGCTATATGCATTTTATCTTGTTATAAAATACTATATGACAGACGAAGTAGTTCCTGGTTGGACAAGTGTTATGGTATCTATTTACTTTATTGGTGGCTTGCTATTTGCGAATTTGGGTCTAATTGGGCTCTACATTGGTAAAGTATTCGACGAAACAAAAAACAGACCCCTATATATTGTAGATGAAATTATTTAATCGGTAAAACTATGGTGCAAAAAGATAAAAAATTAATTATTTATGGAGATAGCAAATATGCAGAGATGATTGCTAATTTGTTTATAAATGATAGCCCTTACGAAGTTGTGGCTTTTTGTGTTGATAAAGAGTATAAAACAAGAGACAAGATAGATGGCATTAAAGTATTTAATTTAGAAGATATAAACAGACATTTTTCTAAAGAGCACTATATATTTTCTGCAATAGGATATAAAAGTGTTCGTACTCATAAAATACTATACAAAAAAATTGCAGCTCTATCTTACCCAGTAGCAAGCTATGTTAGCTCGAAAGCTATGATAGATTCTAGTAGCAAAATTGCACAAAACTGTTTAATATTATCTGGTGTAATAGTAGAACCAAATGTAGATATTAAAGAGAACTGTTTTATTAACTCTGGTGTTATAATATGCCACGATGCAAAAATTAAAGAGCACTCTATTTTAGCAGCAGGGTCAATTATAGGAGGCTACGCAAGCGTTGGAGAGAGCTCTTTAATTGGCTTTAACTCTACTGTTACAGAGCTTGTAAATGTAGCAGACGAAACACTTTTAGGTGCAGGTAGCGTACTACTTAACGATACACAAGAAGCAACACTATACCTTGGAACTCCAGCAAAGGCAATTCGTACCCATAAAGATACTGGTATTGTCTTGGAGCCTCAAAAAAGCTAAACTAAATAAATTGCAGGAGTATAAATGATTATATTTAATAGACCACCATTTACAGGTAACGAAGAGCACTACCTTAAGCTATCTATGAAAAGTTTAAAGCTATCTGGAGATGGCGAGTTTACAAAAAGGTGCCATAAGTGGTTTGAAAAAAAGCTTAATTGCAAAAAGGCACTTTTAACTACATCTTGCACTCATGCACTTGAGATGTCTGCAATATTAATAGATATTCAGCCAGGCGATGAGGTTATTATGCCAAGTTACACATTTGTATCTACTGCAAATGCATTTGCTCTTCGTGGAGCAAAAATTGTTTTTGTTGATGTTAGAGAAGATACTATGAACATAGACGAAACATTAATAGAAGCTGCAATTACAAAGAAAACTAAAGCAATAGTGCCAGTTCACTATGCAGGGGTTGCTTGCGAGATGGATACAATAATGGATATTGCCAACAGACACAACCTATATGTTATAGAAGACGCTGCACAAGGAATGATGAGCACATATAAAGGCAAAGCATTAGGCACAATAGGACACTTAGGAACATACAGCTTTCATGAGACAAAAAACTACACAAGCGGTGGAGAGGGTGGACTTTTAATTATTAATGACGAAAAGTTTACAACAAAAGCCGAAATAATAAGAGAAAAAGGCACAAACCGTAGCCAATTTTTTAGAGGTATGGTAGATAAATACTCATGGGTAGATATAGGCAGTAGTTACTTAATGAATGACCTAAGCGCAGCCTACTTATGGGGACAACTAGAGAAAGCCGAAGAGATAAATAACCAAAGGCTAGCTATTTGGAAAAGCTATTATAAGCAATTAAAAGAGCTGCAGGAAAAAGGTATTATAGAGCTACCAACTATACCAAAAGATTGCATACATAATGGGCATATGTTTTACCTAAAATGTAAGAATTTAGAAGAGAGAACCTCTTTAATTAATCATCTTTACTCAAATGGTATACAGGCAGTATTTCATTATATTCCACTACACTCTTCTCCTGCAGGAGAGAAATTTGGTACATTTTTTGGGAGTGACAAATATACAACTCTCGAGAGCGAAAGACTTGTTAGGCTCCCTATATACTATGGTTTAGAGCAAAGTGAAGTAGAGTATATTATTAAAACTATTAAAGAGTTTTATAAATATTAATTTTTTATTACTTAAGAGTTATATTATATTATAGCCGATATAATTAACCAAAATAATTTTAAAAGGTGAACAGATGAGACATATTCTATTAACTTTGCTAGCAATAGTTGCTATTGTATTTACAGGCTGCGGTGGTGGAGGCTCTGGAGGTAGTGGCAAAACTGTTAGAATCATGCCTCTTGGTGACTCTATTACCTATGATTATGCAAATGCATATTACAATTCAAGCGGAAAGATGATTGTTCCTATTGGAAAAAGAACAGGTTACCGCTCTTTTTTAGCATATAACTTAGATGATGCTGGAGTTAAATATGACTTTGTAGGTAGTAGACGCGCTGGTTATGATGTTACTCCTAAGTTTGACCCAGACAACGAGGGCTATGCCGGCTGGACAACTTGGCAAATTGCAAGCCATGTTTATGGATTTTTATCAAAGAACCCTGCTGATGCGATATTACTACATATAGGTTCTAACGACCAAGCTGGTGGAAGAGTAGATGGTATTGAGAAGATACTTAACGAGATAAAAAGATTTGAAAAAGATAGAAATACTAAAATAAAAGTATTTGTAGCTCTTATAATTAATAGATGGTTTTGGGATAGAACGATAGAAAAATATAACAAAAATTTAAAAGCAATGCTTGCAAGAAGAAATGATCCAAATATTGTAGTTGTAGATATGTCTCATCTGCTTTCTGCTAAACATGGCGATTATCTAGAAGACTACCATCCAAACAAGCAAGGCTACAAAAAAATGGCTGATAAATGGTTTGTTTCGTTAATGGATAACTTGTTTTAATTGCTAAATAACCTTCTTTTCATCCATATATAGTTATAATAGTACTATTATAATAAGCAAAAGAGGGTTAATGTCTGCAAAATTAAATTTAGATTACTATACAGGTAACGACCACTATAGTGATGGTAATGTAGAAAATGAACTACTAGAGATTGTAAAAAACAATAAAGATTTTGATAAAATTCTATTAAACGATAAAAGGTGGCCAATACTATACCATCTCTCACCTATTCGAGAAAATATTATTAATTGGTATCCGTTTAAAGAGGGCTCTTGCTGTTTAGAAATTGGGGCAGGGTGTGGTGCAATTACTGGTGCGCTATGCGATAGTTTAGATAAGGTAGTCTCAGTAGAGCTATCTAAAAGAAGAGCAACCATAAACTACGAGCGCCATAAAAATAGAGAAAATTTAGAGATTATTGTTGCAAATTTAAACGACATAACCTTTGAAGATAAATTTGATTACATAATCTTAAATGGTGTACTAGAGTATGCAGGTAGTTTTACAAAAACTACAGATCCTTATAAAGACTTTTTAAAGCAGATTAAAAAATATCTAAAAAGCGATGGCAAATTAATTGTAGCAATAGAAAACAGATATGGACTAAAATACTTTGCAGGTGCAAGAGAAGACCATACTGCACAATTTTTTGACTCTATAGAGGGCTATTTAAATGTAGATAGCGTAAAGACATTTGGAAAAAAAGAGCTAGAAGAGCTTTTAGCAAGTAGTGGCTACCCTAATCAAGAGTTCTACTACCCACACCCAGATTATAAGATGCCATTAGAGATTTTCTCTAAAGATTTTTTACCTTCTGCTAATACATTTTTACAATCTGCTCCAAATTTTGATTACGACAGATACACACTTTTTAACGAGAGCAATGCATACCAAGGTGTTATAGAAAATGGACAATTTGAGTTTTTTGCCAACTCTTTTTTAGTAATATGTGGAGAGTAGTATGAGAGTATTATATATTAAAAACAATAGCGAAAGAGATAAAAAGTTTCAGCTAAGAACTACCATTTTTGAAGAAAACAGTAAAAAAGCAGTTGCAAAAGAGGCAATTACAAAAGAGGCGATAGAGCATATAGATAATATGTGTAGCAACTACGAGCTACTAAAAGATAGCATAGTAGATAGCAGATTAAAAGTAGTACCTACAACAAAAGTAAGTAGCAAAAAGGTTGAGTTTGAGTATATAGATGGCACATCGCTAGAGAGTATGCTAAACAGAGCAGACAATAGCGAAAAATCTAAGCTAATTAAAGAGTATGTAGAGCTTATTAGCAACGGTTTTAAGTCTACTACTTTTAATGCTAAAGAGATGGTAACACAAGAGTTTAAAGAGCTATTTGGAGATTTAGACTATAGCCAATTAGATGGACTAAAGTGCTTTGATGGTGTATCTAATTTAGACTATATATTCTCTAATTTAATTTACAAAGATAGCGATATATACCTAATAGACTACGAGTGGAGTTTTAAGTTAAATATTCCTATCGATTTTGCCCTATATAGAGTTGAAATTCAGACACAAGGATTGCAAGATAAACTACTAGCAAATAGTACAAATAACGCTTTATTTCATAAAATGGAGAGAAACTTTATAGATAACTTTGTTATGAAAAATAGCTTCTATAAATATAGACATAACTATATTAAAGTTAACACTCCAATAACTAAGCATATTAAAGAGCTAGAGGAGCAAAATAGTGTCTTAAAAGTTCATGCTAAAGCACTAAAACAAGCCAACTTCGAGCTAGATAAAGCAGCCCAAGAGTTAACATATATACACCAAATTGTTAAGCTTAAAGATAAGCAAATAGACTCTTTAAGACTTAAAAGCAGACTAAAGAGATTAATTAATAAATTTAATCCTCTTAGCAAAAAAGAGATTTTTAATCCATTTGATCCAAAAAATGAACCAAAGAAAAACACTACATTTGGATACAAATGTAAAGAGCTAGAGCTAACAGAAGATATAAAAAAGAAAATACAAAACTTTAACAAAAAGCCTTTAATTTCTATAATTATGCCAGTTTATAATGTACCATCTAAGTGGCTAGAGCTTGCTGTTAAGTCTGTACAAAACCAATGGTATAGCAACTGGGAGCTTTGTATTGCAGACGACAAGAGTACAAACGAAGATACAATTAACTATCTAAAGAGTCTAAATGACCCAAAAATTAAGGTTGTATTTTTAAAAGAAAATGGTAATATATCTAAAGCTAGTAACGAGGCTGTTAAGCTAGCAAGTGGAGAGTATTTAAGCTTATTAGATAACGACGACGAGCTAACACCTGATGCCCTATACGAAATGGTAAAAGCAATCAATAAAGAGAATGCGGACTTTTTATACTCGGACGAAGACTTTATAGATACAGAAGGTATTTGCTCGAACCCTCACTATAAACCAGATTTCTCTCCTGATTTACTACTATCTCATAACTATATTACTCATCTTAGTTGCTTTAAAAAAGAGCTATTTGATAGAGTAGGGGGCTTTAGAAGCAAATACGATGGTTCTCAAGATTTTGATCTATTCTTAAGAATGAGTGAAAAGGCAGAGAAAATTTACCACATTACAAAAGTTTTATACCACTGGAGAATGCTAGAGAGCTCTACAAGTGCAAACAGCAAAGCAAAGCCAGAAGCAATTAACAGAAGTAGAGAACTTTTAGAAGAGACACTTCAAAGAAGAGGTATAAAAGCAAGTGTTTTAGCACAAGAGATGGATCATTTTTATAGAGTAAAATATGAAATTTTAGGCAATCCACTTGTTTCTATTGTTATTCCTTTTAAAGATAAGCCAGAGCTTTTAGATACATGCGTAAAGACAATTTTAAAGTTTACAACTTATCAAAACTTTGAGATAATAGGTATTAGCAACAATAGTGAAGAAGAGAACACTTTTGCACTAATGAAAGAGCTAGAAAAGCTTGATCCAAGAGTTAAATTTTATGAATATAATGTAGAGTTTAACTATGCGCAAATTAACAACTATGCAGTTAAAGAGTATGCAAAAGGCGAGCATATACTGCTACTAAATAACGATATAGAGATAATTCACGAAGGCTGGTTAGAGGCAATGCTAGAACACTCTCAAAGAGAGGAGATAGGCTGTGTTGGAGCGAAACTTCTATACCCAAATAACACTATTCAGCACGCTGGTATTATAATGGGGCTTGGTGGGTATGCTGGGCACTCTCACAAGCACTCTCCAAAAGATAACCCAGGATATTTTAATAGATTAAACTCTATTCAAAACCTAAGTGCAGTAACTGCAGCTTGCTTAATGATTAAAAAGTCTATCTATGAAGAGATAGAAGGAATGGATGAAATTAAATTTAAAGTTGCCTACAACGATGTAGATTTTTGCTTAAGAGTAAGAGAGAAGGGCTACTTAAACCTATATACTCCATATGCAGTAATGTACCATCATGAGTCGATATCAAGAGGGTACGAAACAACGCCAGAGAAGATTGCAAGATTTCAAAAAGAGAAAGACGCACTATACCAAAGACACAAAAAGATTTTAACAAAAGGAGACCCATACTACAACCCAAATCTATGCCACGATAAAGAGGATTTTAGTATATGTCCAAAGTAAAAAATTTACTTCTAAAGAGTAGATTACATTTAATCGCAATTATTGTTATCTATATTGGATTAATCTTCACTTTAGATAATAAAAATATTATGATTATTAAAATGGAGTCTAATCCATCTACTATTTTAGAATCTGAATTTTATTATACAAAAACTGGTATCGCATTTAATGATAGCAAAATGAGCAGAAGATACAAAGAGAAAAATGGATACTATTACTTTAAATTACCAAGTTTTAGCCAAATAGACTTTGCAAGATTTGATCCATCTAAATGGCCAATAGAGATTAAAATAGACAATATTAATATAATATCTACTAAATGGTTTAAGACAAGAGTATACTCATTAGATGTAAAAAAATCTAAAATTGTTAGCCAAATAGCAGACTTTAAAACTACAAAAAGCGGAGTTAAATTTAAAACTACTGGCAAAGATGGACAGCTTGCTTTAAATTTTAATTTAACTAAAATAAATGAATATACAACCTACCATTTAGATACTCTTCTTATCTCTTTTTTGCTATATTTAATACTTTTATACTTAAAGCATATATACAAAAATGAGGAAATTACAGATAAACTAATAGCTAAATTGACTCTTTATGCTATATTTTTAGCATTCTCTATTTTTAAAGTAGATTACTACAAAGAGCATATACACTACAACTATACACCAGATATAATTGCCCATTTATCATACATTGAACATATACATAAAAACAGAGAAATTATGCCAAATTTTAGAGATATGTATATGATTACAAATGCCAATGCTGGTAACTATTTGGGTCATCCACCACTATACTACCACTTAATGAATACTATTTACAATAAAAAGCTATCTCTTATGGAAAATCTTGATAATTTTAGGCTGCTAAATGAAATAATATTTGCATTTTCAATTATGCTTTTTTTATATTTAGGCTTTAGTGCTAAATTATCTATATTGGGAGATTTTGTTTACTTAAGTATATTAACCTCTATTCCAATGCATGCATATTTAGGTAGCACTATAAACAACGATAATTTAGCAATACTTGGTGGCATTATATTTATCATAGGCTTAAAAAAGATATTAGAGAAGAACTTTTCTAATAGTAGCTATATTATATTAGGTGCTGGTATATTTATTGCATTTTTTGCCAAACTAACTGCTGGTATTTTGGTATTTTTTGCATCTATATTCTTTGTGATATACTCTGTTGCAAAAAAAGAGTATATACAAATTACAAAACAGCAAATTTTAATTGTATTATCTTTTTTACTACCTACTATTATTTACCAAATTTATATATTGCAAACATATCATGCACTTGCACCTACACTTAATATTACTCATCCTAAAGAGTACTTAAGTTCTGTTTACTATGTGCCTAAAGATCAGAGGGTTTATCTAAATGCTTTTGAGTGGTTTATAAATTATATGAACAATTTTAGATCTGGCTGGTTTGGAATACACTCTCATCACTCGTTAATTAAACAGTCTATTTTTGACTTTATTGGTTTATTGGCATTTCATATTATTGCTTTAGTTGCATTATTTAGTAAATGTAGCAAAAGCCATAATAGCTATTGTAAATTAGGCAAAATTGTACTACTTGCACTTATTGCTGTTGGGGTTACGCAATATAGTTTTTCATTTAATGCGCACCTAAAAAGTGGATATATGGGTGGATTGCAAGCTAGATACCTATTGCCATTTATGTTTGCATTTGCTATAATGGCAACACTTTATATAGAAAAATTTAAAAATAATTTTTGGGTAGTTATAGGTATAATTGCTCTTTGTATTCAAACGCTATATTCAGACTTTTTCTATTTTTTAAGATATTATATATAGGAGCACCTAATGAAACTTATAATACAGATACCTTGCTATAACGAGGCTCAGACACTATCGATTGCACTTGCAGCACTACCAAGAGAGGTTGAGGGCTTTGATAAAGTAGAGTGGCTAATTATAAACGATGGAAGCAGTGACGATACAGTAAAAGTTGCAAAAGAGTGTGGGGTTGATTATATAGTTGATTTTAAGCATAATCAAGGCTTAGCAAAGGGCTTTATGGCGGGCTTAAAAGAGTCTTTAAAGCAAGGGGCTGATGTAATTGTAAATACAGATGCAGACAACCAATACGAAGCACAAGACATACCAAAACTTGTAAAGCCAATTTTAGAAGGAAAAGCAGAGTATGTAGTTGGTGCTCGCCCAATAGATAAGACAGAGCACTTCTCT
>Ga0256914_1002342_pt1 | contig 15958 bp, 13 predicted proteins | sample HulkmetaG_FD_191571 | JGI IMG/M metagenome (GOLD analysis project Ga0256914, IMG submission 191571) | Hydrothermal chimney microbial communities from Main Endeavour vent field at the Juan de Fuca Ridge, Pacific Ocean - Hulk | ecosystem: Environmental > Aquatic > Marine > Hydrothermal vents ... | reverse complement strand
GATTTTTCTTGCCGTTGAAACGTGTTCATCGGAGAGGGCGACGATCTGCAGAGCGGAACGGATCCAGCCGCGGACGAGGATACCCCTGTCGGCCATGTGGAGTTTGTAATCGAAGGCCCCGGGGGTGAGGTAGTTGTACACCCGGTTCAAGCGGACCCGCAGCAGCAGACGGTCCCCGGGTAGATAGTCCGGAGACGGGGGACCGTCCAGGGTCAGGCGGACCCGGCCGTGCACCCCTTGGCGATGTCGGTATTTTTCCACCGGATGATCCGGGAAAAGCAGAGTTTCCGCCTCCAGGGTAAAACGTGTTCTGCTGCCGTCGAATTCCGGATAGCTGAGCAGGGTGCCGCTCAGGGAGGCCATGGGGCTGGTGTCACCCACCAGTCGGGCAATATGAGTTGCATCATGGGGGGCGTTGAGCCGGTATTGGGTCAGGGTAAAGCCGGTGAAAAACAGAAAGAAGAGAATGAGGATGACCAGCGGCGGCTGTCGGCGGCGCAGCAGGAAGATGGCGCTGCCGTTGAGGGCGAGAACGGTCAGGAGGAGCGGGTTCGGGAGGTCATGGAGTCCGGCGGCAATGCTCCCCATGAGGCAGGAGAGGGTGGCCGGCGGCAGCAGGTCCCCATAAAGCGCCGCAAGCAGAGAGTGACCCCGGGACATCATGGAAACGGCTCATCGGCTGAGGAGAGTGCTGATCAGACGGACATAGCGTTCCAACACCTCCTGATGGGCGGTCGTCACCCGGGCCGCCGACCTGCCCATGGCCAGCCTCTCGTCTTCTCTGTTGAGCAGCCGCATCATCGAGGCTGCGAGTTGGCCACCGTCTTCCACCCTGCGGGCCGCCCCCTGCTCAAGCAGCTCCCCGGCAATTTCCCGGAAGTCTTCCATGTGGGGGCCAAACAGGACCGGGACGCCGGCCACAGCGGCTTCCAGCGGGTTGTGTCCCCCCCGGTTCACCAGGCTGCCGCCGATAAAGGCCAGGGTGGCCAGAAAGTAGCATGCAGCCAGTTCGCCGTAGGTATCGAGGATGACGACCCGGGCGGCCTCTGTTTGGGCCGCAGAGCGCCGGACAGCCTCAAAACCCAGCCGCCCGGCCCGCCGGCACAGGCCCCCGCTCCGGGAGATGTCCCGGGGGGCGATGAGCAGAGCGCAGTCCTCATGATAACGTGATATTTCCGCAAAGGCCCGGAGAACGATCTCCTCCTCAGGCCCATGGACCGACCCGGCGACAATGATGCGGGGATATTCTGCCAGGCCGAGTTCCGAGGCATCCGGAGCTTTTTTTCCGGTGTCGGCGACAGGTCCCCGGGCGAATTTCAGGTTGCCTGGAGTGTGGATCTTGTCGGCGGAGATGCCCAACCGTTTCAGGTTGTCGGCATCATGTTCCGTCTGCATGCAGAGGAGGGAAAAATAGTCAAAGAGCGGTTGGAAGAAAAAGCTGAAACGCTGGTATCCTGCAAAGGATCTGTCTGAGATCCGTCCGTTGACAAGCAGCAGTTTCGATCCTGATTTTTCAAGAGAAGAAAGCCAGTTGGGCCAGAAATCGGTTTCCACCAGGATGAAGAGGTCGGGCTGCAGGATCCTGAGAAAACGGTTGATGGTAAAGAAAAAATCAAGGGGAGCCCCGGTGATGAGATCAACCCGCTCCCGCAGCCGTTCTCCGGCCAAGCGCTCGCCGCTGTCCGTGGAGACGGTGAGCATGAGGACGGCGTGGGGCAGGGTGCGCCGCAGGGTTCCCACGAGGTGTTCCACGGATTTGACCTCACCCACGGAAAGGGCATGGATCCAGATACGGGGTCCGGGTCCTCCTCTTTTGTTTTGCTTGCTGATTTTTTCCCGCGTCAGTCTTAAACCGAGCCGCCGCAGGATGCGGCTGCGGTATTTTGGCCTGACAATCACAACCACCAGCAGCAGGGGCAGGAATAAGAGAGTCGCGGTGAGCTGGAGGAGGTTGTAGAGAAAGAGCATCTGCTTTAGTCGATTCGTGGAGGGCATCCATGGGCTTGCGGGTGGAACCGAAAAAGATTATCTACCGGAAACCGGGTATTTCTCGCTTTTTTTCCACCTGAATATTGCATATGCCCGCTAAGGTATTATTATGAAAGCAGTCTGGAATATTGCATAGATGGCAGCGGCAATTTTTCCGCATGGTTTGATCCCCAACGAAAATCATCATTTTCCAAACCAATCCGTAGTTGTGACACAATACAGTATCAGCTTGTTTTTCCAATACACTTGTCATCCAGGATTCAACCTTTAATTTTTACAGCAAGGAGCGACAAATGAAAACATTGATGAAAGGTGCGGCGATTTTCTGCGCCGCAGCCGCCCTGGTTGTTTCGGCCCAGTCGGCCCGGGCTTTCGACTTCAAGGTCAAGTACATCATCCCCACCATGAAGACCCAGGAGGATGCCGACAAGATCGTCAAGATGCTCAAGGATGCCGCCAAGGACGGTTTTAATTCCGCGGACGTCTATCTTGACGAGAACAAGATTATCTTTTTTTACGATGATGAAGAGTTTCAGGATGAGAAACTGGATGTGCTCATTCCCCTGAAAAAGGCGGGTTATCGGGTTGAACGTCGCGATATCCTCTACGAGGATCCCAACAAGAGAAATTAAGGGATTAAGCCCGCCCCGCCATGCAGCCGGGAGAGATGATGCCGGCTGCTGCGGCCGTGAGAGGTGAGGGCCCACTAGTTCATTATTCCCTCCCGCGGTTCTTCCAGGAGCATGATTTTTCTCACCTTATAGTTGTTTTTTTCCAGCAGGCCGCGGATTTTTTCTTCATCGGTGTAATCGTCGTCAAAGGAGAAGATGAGCGCCTGCCGGGAAAAATCGATATCCACATCAAGGACACCCTTGACCGAATCGACCAGGGAGAAGATTTTTCCGGCCGTCGGCCGATCCTGCATGGACGGGATAATAAACTTGTATTGAAATTCCAGGGCCCGGCAGCAAGAGGCACCAAGCAGCAGGCCGGCCGTCATTCCCAGAAGAGAATGTCGCAGTTGTTGCATTTTCATGGATTTTTTCATCTGTTGAGAGTAACGTCAGTTCCTGTTCATGTGGTCTTCGGGGGAAAAATGTACCCTGAAAATGGGATGTTGTCATCAATTTCATGGGTGGATTGTCCCGGGCGGGAAAACCGTCTTGAGCTGCAGGGGGAGATATGAAAATAAAAAATCAGGACAAGGTGCCGGTCATCCTGCTGCTCCTCCTCTTCTTCTCTCTTGGTTCGGTGTGGGCCGGAGAAGGGGAGAGCTGGCAGGAGGCAAACGACCGGGCCACCGGGCTGTACAAGGAGCAGAAATTTATCAAGGCCGCCGGCGCGGCCCGGCATGCCGTGGAACTTGCCCGTAAGCTGCCGCAGCCGGAAAGGGAAAAACTGGCGATCTCGCTGGGAAATCTGTCGATGATCGCCACCCACCTGGGCAACTTCGGCGAGGCGGAGGAGGCGGCCAAGGAAGAGCTTGGCCTGCGCGAGCAGCTCCATGGCCGTGAGAGTGTCGATGCCCTGAAGGCCTGGAATCACCTGGCCATTATCTATACCATGGCCCAGAAGCCGGATGATGCGGAATTCTGCCTGGAAAAGATGGTCACCCTCTGTGAAAGTCTCTACGGCGCCGGCGGCTCCGAGGTGCTGGCCGCCCTCTACAAGCTGGAGAAGTTTTACAGGATCAGTAAAAACCGGGAAAAGGAGAAGCAGGTTGCCGCCCGCATCGCATCACTTGAGGCTGCGAAAAAGAAGGCTGACTGAAGAGTTCCCGTTGATCCGGGCCGGTGCCTGATCGCCTGCGTGGTTGTTTCGGGGCCCCCTCTTTTGCCCGATTACGATTTCTGCCGGGCCAGGAATCGGTATAGCGTGGCCCGGCCCACCCCCAGCAGGCGAGCTGCCTGCGCCTTGTTGCCGTGGGTTTTCTCCAGGGCCCGGCGCACCGAGGCCTCGTTGAGTTTGCCGCGTTTTTTTTCCGGTGACTTGCGGGCGGTGATGACGCTGACCGCGTGGGCGATCTTTTTCTGAAAATCCGGGGGAAGGCAGTGGGGCTCGATCTGCTCGCCGGAGCACTTGACCAGCAGGTAGCGGATAATGTTATGCAGTTCCCGTACATTGCCCGGCCAGTCATACTCCATCAGCAGTTTGAGGGTTTCCCGGGTGAGGGTGACCTTGCACTCCTTTTTCTCCTCGGCCAGAGTGCGTTTCAGCAGGTGGTCGGCGAGCAGGGCGATATCGTGTCGTCGTCGGCGCAGCGGCGGAATAGTAATGGGCATGACGCAGAGGCGATAGTAGAGATCGTCCCGGAATCGTCCCGCCCTGATTTCCTCCTGGAGATCTTTGTGGGTGGCTGAGATGATACGCACATCCACCCTGGTCTCCTTTTCACTGCCCAGCCGTTGGAAGACGCCGTCTTGCAGCACCCGCAGGAGTTTGACCTGCATTGCCGGCGAGATATCGCCGATTTCATCCAGGAAGAGGGTGCCGCCGTGGGCCAGTTCAAAACGGCCCTTTTTGTCCCGCACCGCACCGGTGAAAGCTCCCCGGACATGGCCGAAGAGTTCGCTCTCCAGCAGAGTATCGGGGAGGGCGCCGCAGTTGATGGTCACGAAGCGGTGCTGGGCCCTGGCGCTTTCATGGTGGATGGCCGAGGCCACCAGTTCCTTGCCTGTTCCCGATTCTCCCTGGACGAGAACCGGTACATTGCTTTCGGCCACATCCCTGATCGTCCGGTAGATTTCCTGCATTTTCGAATCCCGGCCGACAATGCCGGCAAACTGGTTGATCTCGCCCAGCCGGTCGGCCAGCTCCTGTTCACGGGTGATATCCCGCATGGAGGCAACCACACCGATGGGTTTGTGCTGGTTGTCCTTGAGCGGCATGACGAACATCTCCACCAGTTTGTCCTCACCGTCACTGGTCCTGACATTGAGCGTGTAGGGAGCTGTGGGAAAGAGCGGCACGCTCATCTTCTCGCAGTAATGGCAATGGCTGGAACAGAAGCGTTCGGGGAAAACGGCGTGGCAGTCCCGGCCGAGCACCTCCTCCCGCGAGAGGCCGGTGATTTCTTCGGCAACACGGTTAAAGAAGAAAAAGCGGCGGTTGAGATCATGGGCGATGATACCCTCGCTGAGGTTGTCGAGGATCAGCTCGCTGTTGCGACGCGCCTGCACCAGGGCGTCGAGATAACCCTGATTGAGCAGGTCGTTGACCAGACCTCGTATTCTCTCCAGAATCTTCCACCAAGCCTGCTCGGCCTTTCGGGGATCGGTGTCCTTTCCCGGTTCACCGCCGATTCTCCAGTTGATGAGTACCGGGTTTCCCGGCAGGGCGGGATAGGCATGAGTGCGGTCATCGCAGAAACCGATGATGAGGTCGTAGTGAAAGGGCCGGAAGGTTTCGGCGGAAAGAATGGTCTCGGGCCACTCAAGACCGGCACGGCGCATAATCTCCATCACCCGTTTGTCGGCCGGGTCGGGGAAGAGGGCGGCGGCACGGGCGCTCACCTGATTGCCGGCCATGGATTCGATGCAGGCCGCGGCCATGGCCGGTTTATCGGGTCTGCCCTGATTGATGAAGAGAAGTGAGGTCATCGGCTCCCTGCCGTTTAACCGACATCAGCGGTCATTATCATGGATTATGCTTTTCCCCGGGTGCTCGGCTTTGTCCCGGCCCATGGAATGACCAATTACAGTTTGGAAGCATAAGATACCGCGGGGGTACATACCCTGTGATCGGTTACGTTTTTCAAGGGATCCGGGAAAACGACAAACTAAAAGATAATCTATTCAATTTTCCGGAATGAGACAAGGTTGTTTTTCCATTTCCCATAGAAAGCCGGAGGGATAGGCAAGCCGACACCATTGGGGAGCGGTCTTGATTTCCCGCTGAGACGCTCTATTGTATGGACAAAGGGGTTGTTTGCCGCAGGGGCACGGGCGGCGATGGCCGGAAACAGCATGAAACCCTTATGGCCGGTGGCGGGCACCGGAAGGCTCCATTGCCGGAGGGAGGTGAAAATGAAGCGAACTATTATAACACTGTCTGTCTTACTTGTCCTGGCGATTGAGCTGGGTGTGACAGCGGTCCGGGCCGAGCCGCGAAACGGCCGGGAGATTTTCGAGAGCATGAAATGCACGAAATGCCATCATCCTGAAAAAAAGGTGAACGGCCCGGCATTGACCACAATTGTCAAGGCCTATGAAAATCGGGAGAATTTATTGAAATTTTTTCGGGGCGAGACCGATCCCATTGTGGAGCCGGAACGCTACATCACCATGAAACCCCGGAGAAGGAAGATTGGCAAGTTGTCGGAAGAAGAGAAAAAAGCCCTGGCAGACTACTTTTTCGGTTTTCAGCAATAAAAAACCACGGACGTGGAGGAAAACCGCATCATTCATGGCCGGATCAAAGCTTTGGTATCCCGGCCCGTGAAACGGGGGGTGATGGTTCCTGTCCCACCATCACCCCCCGGTCATCTAAGCTCTAGCGGATGGCTGTCACCATGATGGGGAGGAATGCCGCTACAAAGGCGATGATAGCGATGATCCCGATGATGATGCCGTTACCGTTCGATGTCTTTTTTCCCTGTGTCATGATCTGCTCCTGTTGTTTGCTATGATTGAATAGGAGATATTTCGGTATATGTTGTAAACGATTTGTATACTATTAACCTAATATCTTTGTAAATGAGAATCAAGTATGACGTGTACTGTTTTTCATTTCCAGTCCTCTTCCTACCACACCGCCCGTAATCCTTTATTCTTCCTGAGGCTGTCCACCCTTCGTTCCAGTTCAATGCGCCAGTGGGCATGAATACGCGCCGCCGAGGGGGCGATGAGCTCCGGAAGACCGTAAACCAGCCGGTCGCTGGCCCTGCTGGCCTCGATGACCGCTTCGATTGATCTGGCGCCGTAGTTGTACCGGGCCAGGAGGAGCCGCAGCAGCAGACCCGAGGTTTTGCGGGCCGCGCTTTTCCAGTGGGTCTGCATCTGATGGGCGATGATAAAGGCCCTCTTGAGCAGGATGCGGCGCAATTCTTCAAGGTCATCCTCCGGAATGGCATCCCTCAGCAGATTTTCCGGTATCTCGATGCCGTCGATATCGAGAACGACCCGTAGCCTGCTCATGAAATCGGGAATTTTCAGATTTTTTATCTCCTGCAGTTCCCTGGCGTCGGTTTTATGGAGGAGATCTTCCATCTGTTCCCAACTGGACTTGACCCCACCGGCAAAGACGAAAATGGATCTGCCGATATGGTAGGGGATGCCGTGTACATAGGTAACTCCATCCTGCATGGCCGGTAGAAAGTAGCGCAGATAGCCGAATTCGTTATTCTTGTAACGGCAATCAAACTCATCCCAGAAGGCGATGGGAACCTTGCCCTGGGCCACTGCTGCCCGGATGGGATCAATGGCCGAGTTGATCTCGTCGGGGTCGGAGAACTGGGTGAGGTTGAACTCGAAAAAGTCGAAGGGATTGCCGGAAAACTTTTTGGAGATTTCATTGGCAACCTGGCGCACGGCAAAGGATTTTCCCGACCCGGGGGGGCCGAAAACGCCGATGCAGAGGGGACGGGGAACGCTTTTCTTGGAGACATAGCTGTCCATGATGTTATGCAGGGTGATCACCGGATCGATCTCCGCCGGGTCGGTGGTGCGCAGGTGACCCAGCTGGTAGACCGGCAGTCTCTCGAAACCGGCTCCGCGGTTCACCTCTTCCTTGAGGTTCATGAGCACCGAGACGATGACATCGAGGTAACCGAAGTCCTGGGGAGACGGCGCGGCGACCGAGGCTGGTTTGCGTCGTCTGAAAAAGGAGCGTAAAGCCTTTTTCTTTTCGGCGCTCCAGGTCTGGCCGGCGACCAGTTCCAGGGTGTTGTCGAAATCGGCGGTAAAGGGAGGCAGGTCGATGAAGGCCGGATCCGGTGGTACATCGAGAAAGGAGCAGGGCGAACCGTCCGGATAGGTGGGGGAGAAATCCAGATCGGGAAATTCAAGCCCATCCTTGAAGGAGTAGCCGTGATTGTAGAGTATCTCCCAGTTGAGCAGGACCCGCTTGGTAAAGTCAAAGAGATAGTTACGGCAGAACTGAAAACCGTTGAACCGGATGGTGTCCACGGCCAGCATAGACGGGACCAGGGTGTCGTAACAGGGAACCGATCCCTTGGAACGGGGCGAGCTTTTTTCCGGCAGCCGGCCCTTGTTGTAACGAAAATAGGAGGTATCCGGTCCCACGTAGAGGATACCGTGGGGAAACATCTCAACGATAATGTGGCAGGTGAAGCGCGAGAGTTGTTCGTCCCAGAGACCGACCTCCGGCGTACGCAGCGAGCGCAGACACATGGCGACGATGGTCTCCCAGTTGACCGAGGCATCCATTTCCATGCGGGTGGTTTCCAGGTCGGAAAGCCTGCAGATCAGAGTGAAGCGCTCCTGCAGCCCATCCGCCCATTTTTGCCAGTGAGCAACGCTTATGCCCATGGCAATGCACCAGAGACCGGGATTGAATTCCAGGATATCGTCGCAGATCTGCGGCGGCACTCCGGAGTCGTCGATGAGCAGCATTCCCTGGTTGTTGGAAATCATTTTCAGGTTGTTTTCCGAGATCAGGAAGGGTTTGTCCTGGGCGCCGCGGCCTTCCGAGGGCAGGAGCTGATGGACCATGAACCATCCCTGGTTTTCCCGGAGCCCATCCATGGACTTGCGTTGGCGAAAGACCTGGTAGACCTCTTTTTGTTTGCCGTAGGTAAGGGTTCGCAGCCGGGGAGCGAGGTCGGTGCCGGTGATATAGGAAGAAAGCCAGGTGAGGCATTGTTCCAGCCGGCCTTCCTCGACGGTGACCGGACCGGCCAGCAGTTCAATATCGTCGCCGGGGTTGTAGCCGTAGGCGGGCAGGCTGCCCTCTTCGAGCAGGCTGACTTCCTTGACGGCGAAGTTGCTGATTTTGACGTTGGAACCCAGGAGAAGGATGTTGGGGTTGCTGTTTTCCATGGTGGTGTCGTTGGCTTGAAAAGTTGATGATCTAGGATTTTGTTCGGGTGAACTCGAGAATGACCTGATCCACCTCGACGCGGTCACCGAGTTCGACTTTGATATCGGCGACGGTACCATCCTGGTCGGCCCGCAGGATGTTTTCCATCTTCATGGCCTCGATAACCGCCAGCTCATCGCCGGCCTTCACCTCCTGGCCCCGGCAAACGGAGATCTTGACCAGCAGTCCCGGCATGGGTGCCTGGAGAACCGGGCGTCTGGCCATGGCGGCCCTTGAGGGCATGAGGGAGTAGAGGCGGGCGGCATGGGGCGTCATAACCATGGCATCGAAACGCGTTCCGTCGGCGTGCAGACGGTACCAGAGGCCATGGCGTTCCACCTGGAAGCAGACGGGCCGATTGTTGATCGATCCGCGCAGCAGGGGGTGTCCCAGAGTCCAGTCGGTGATCACCGTGTAGATGCGGCTGTTGTATTCGACCTGGAAACCGCATTCCGTGGACATGGGTCGGACAACAACCATATGACTGCGACCGCGGGTGAATACCGACCAGTCGTCGTTGACGCGGCGTTCATGACCGGCAAGCTGGCCGCTGATGCGGGCGGCCCGGTCCATATAGCTGCGATGGATGACCGCGGCCACCACCACGGCGGTGTCGAAGTCGGATGCGGCATCCCGGCAGGGATGGTATCCCCGGGGAAACTCCCGGGCGATGAAGCCGGTGTCTATCTCTCCTGCCTGGAAGCGGCTGTTGCCCAGCAGGGCGCCGAGAAAATCTACATTGTGGCGGATGCCGCGGATATAATACTCGTTGAGAGCCTCGCGCATGCGGGTCACTGCCTGCCGGCGGTCCGCTCCATGGGTGATGAGTTTGGCGATCATCGGATCGTAGTGGATGGGAACCTCGGCTCCCTCGTAGACTCCGTCGTCGATGCGGACGCTGCGGGTGGCGGCGGGAGGTTGATACTCGCTCAATCTGCCGCCGGAGGGAAGGAAGTCGCGTTGCGGGTCCTCAGCATATATCCGCGTTTCCATGGCCCAGCCGTTGAGGCGTACCTGCTCCTGCGAAAGGGCTAAGGAAGCGCCGGCCGCGATCCTGATCATCAACTCCACCAGGTCCAGGCCGGTGATCATCTCGGTGACCGGATGTTCCACCTGGAGCCGGGTATTCATCTCCAGAAAGTAGAAATTACGATCCCTGTCAACGATAAACTCGACAGTTCCCGCGCTTACGTAGTTTACGGCCCGGGCCAGGGCAACGGCCTGCTCCCCCATTTTTCGGCGCGTTTCATCGTCGAGAAACGGTGAGGGCGCCTCCTCGATGATTTTCTGGTGGCGTCGCTGGATGGAACACTCCCGTTCACCCAGAAAGATTGTCTTGCCGTACGAGTCGGCAACTACCTGGATCTCGATATGGCGCGGATCTTCGATGTACTTTTCGATGAGAATACGGTCATCGCCGAAACCGGCCTGCGCTTCACCCCGGGCCCGCTCGAAACCCTCGCGGCATTGCTGATCGTCAGCGGCGATCCGCATGCCCTTGCCCCCGCCGCCGGCGCAAGCCTTGAGCATGACCGGATAGCCGATCTCCCGGGCGATGCGGACGGCATGATCCTGGTCGGTGATAACACCGGCATGACCCTCGATGGTGCTGACTCCGGCCTTGCGCGCCACCTGCTTGGAGGCGATTTTGTCCCCCATGACCTCCAGCGCATGGGGGTGTGGGCCAATGAAGATGATCTCCTCCCGGGCCAGTTCCCGGCAAAAAGAAATATTTTCCGACAGAAAGCCATAGCCCGGGTGGACCGCCTCGGCCCCGGTACGACGACAGGCGTCGATGATTTTGTCGATGCGGAGATAGCTTGCGGATGCAGGCGGCGGCCCCAACCGTACGGCCTCATCCGCCAGGCGCACGTGCAGGGCGTCACGGTCGGCATCGGAGAAGACAGCCACCGTGGAGATGCCCATTCTGCGGGCTGTCCGAATAATGCGGCAGGCGATTTCTCCCCGGTTGGCTATGAGTATTTTTCCAAACATGGTCTTGATCGAGGCGGTTATACGCAGCTAAGATCAGGTTTCCGGACCCGTCTTTTGAGGGTTGTCGGTCTCAGAGGGGAATATTGCCGTGTTTGCGCCAGGGGTTATCCAGTTTCTTGTCGCGTAACATGACCAGGGAGCGACAAATCCGTTTGCGGGTGTTGCGCGGCAGGATGACGTCGTCGATATAGCCACGGCTGCCGGCCACAAAGGGATTGGCGAATTTTTGTCGATACTCGTCGGTGCGCCGCCTGATTCTGTCGGGATGAGCCATATCCTTTCTAAAGATGATCTCCACCGCTCCTTTGGGCCCCATAACGGCGATTTCCGCCGATGGCCAGGCAAAGTTGACGTCACCGCGAAGATGCTTGGAAGACATGACGTCGTAGGCGCCGCCGTAGGCCTTGCGGGTTATGACCGTTACCTTGGGGACGGTGGCCTCGGCAAAGGCGTAAAGCAGTTTGGCGCCGTGTTTGATGATGGCGCCATACTCCTGCACCGTGCCCGGCAAAAAACCGGGAACATCCACCAGGGTGATGATGGGGATGTTGAAGGCATCGCAGAAACGAACGAACCGGGCTGCCTTGCGGGACGAGGAGATGTCCAGACAGCCGGCAAGCACCATGGGCTGATTGGCGACAATGCCGACGGTGGATCCCTGCATACGGGCAAGCCCGATAATGATATTTGCGGCGTAATCGGGTTGCAGTTCCATGAAGTCGCCCTCATCGACAATCTTGATGATGAGCTCCTTCATGTCGTAGGGTTTGTTGGGATCGTCGGGCACCAGGGTGTCCAGCGATTCGATTACCCGGTCCGCCGGATCGTCGGTGGGCCAGACCGGCGGTTTTTCCCGGTTGCTGGCCGGCAGGAAGTTGACGAAGCGTCGCAGCATGAGCAGGGCTTCCACGTCGTTTTCAAAGGCCAGGTCCGCCACCCCGGACTTGCCGGTGTGGGTCAGTGCGCCGCCCAGCTCCTCGGGAGTGACCTCCTCGTGGGTAACGGTCTTGAGGACATTGGGGCCGGTGACAAACATGTAGGAGGTGTCCTTGACCATGAAGATAAAATCGGTCATTGCCGGCGAGTAGACGGCGCCGCCGGCGCATGGCCCCATGATCAGCGAAATCTGGGGAATAACCCCGGAGGCCAGGACATTGCGCTGAAAGACGTCGGCGTAGCCGGCAAGGGAGTCGACCCCTTCCTGGATACGGGCCCCGCCCGAGTCGTTAAAACCGATGACCGGAGCGCCCACCTTCATGGCATGGTCCATGATCTTACAGATCTTTTCCGCATGGGCAACGGAGAGAGAGCCGCCGAATACGGTGAAATCCTGGCTGAAAACAAAAACCAGCCGCCCGCAGACCGTTCCATACCCGGTAACCACGCCATCCCCCGGAATTTTGCGCTCCTGGATATTGAACTCGGTGCAGCGGTGCTCCACGAACATGTCCCATTCTTCGAAGCTGTCGGGATCAAGAAAAAGTTCGATGCGTTCGCGGGCGGTGAGCTTGCCCTTGGCGTGCTGTTTTTCTATGCGTTTTCCGCCCCCGCCCTGCCGGGCGGCAGCCCGTTTTGCGTCGAGTCGGTCAAGGATTTCCTGCATGAATTATCCGTTGGGTTTTTGGCAGAATTCGGTCAGCACTCCGAAGCAGGCGGCCGGATGGACAAAGGCGACGCTTTTGCCGCCGCCACCGGTCACCGGTTGTGTATGGATGAGACGGCAACCGTGCTCTCCGGCGATTTTGAGCTGAGCCTCAATATCATCGGTGGCATAGGCGATGTGATGGATTCCCTCGCCCCGTTTTGCCAGAAAACGGGCCACGGGGCTCCGGTCGTTGATGGGCTCAAGCAGTTCGATGCGCACCTCTCCCACAGTGAAAAAGGCGGTCCTTACACCCTGGGAAACGATCTCTTCTCCCTTTTCCGGCTGCAGGCCCAGGACATCGCGGTAAAATTTTTCCGCCTGCTCGATGGAGTGGACGGCAATGCCGATATGGTCGATTTTGTCTATCATCGGAGATGGCATGGATATTCGGTTGCCCATGCATGTGCCGGAGAAGGGCACGATACCGGAGAAGCCAGGTCTTCTATATAATACGATCCGGCCGGCTGATCAATGATATCGGCAATTCCGGTCTCGGAGAAGATGATTTTTCGGGCGCGCAGGGTGGATCCGGAGCCCGTGGGAGTTTATCTTACGGCCTGTGGTCGCGTCTTGTACGCGAATCAGACATCGGTGAAATCCGCCGGCGGCTTTTTCAGATATTGGGCAAATTTGTCCTTTTCGATGCAGTTGACATAGGCCTCTTCCGGGCTGATACGTTTTTTTTCCAGCAGCTCGAGAATGGCATCGTCCAGGGTCTGCATGCCGTATTTTTTTCCGGTCTGCATGGCCGACGGGATCTGATAGGTCTTGCCCTCGCGGATGAGGTTGCGCACCGCCGGTGTGCAGATCAGAATTTCCAGGGCCGCCACCCGCCCCTTGATATCTATTCGTTTAAAGAGGGTTTGGGAAACCACGGCGCGCAGGGCATCGGCCAGGGTGGAACGCACCTGCGCCTGCTGGTCCGCAGGAAAGATCTCAACGACGCGGTCAACGGTTTTCATGGCATTCAAGGTATGGACCGTGCCGAAGACCAGGTGGCCGGTCATGGCCGCTTCCATAGCCAGGGTGAAGGTCTCCAGGTCCCGCATTTCCCCCACCAGGATAATATCGGGATCTTCGCGCAAAGCGCCTCGCAGGGCAGAGGAAAAACTGCGGGTATGGGTGCCCACCTCCCGATGATTGACGATGCAGCGCTGGCTGCGATGGACGAATTCGATGGGATCTTCGATGGTGAGAATGTGGTCCTTGCGTTTTCTGTTGGCCTCATCGACGATTGCCGCCAGAGTGGTGGACTTGCCGCTGCCGGTGGGACCTGTAACCAGCACCAGCCCCTTGGGCAGGAGGGCCAGCTTGCTGATCACCTTTGGCAGACCCAGCTGTTCACAGGTGAGGATATCGCTGGGAATTTCACGAAAGACGGCGCCGATGCCGTTTTTCTGGCGGAAAAAGTTGGCCCGGTATCTGGCCAGGCCGGTAATTTCATAACCGAAATCAACGTCTCCGGTTTCCTCGTATATCTTGATCTTGTCTTCGGGACAGATCTCATAGAGCATTTTTTTCAGCTCTTCGTTTTCAAAGACCTTGTACTTGACCCGTTCCATATCACCCCGGATGCGCAGCACCGGCTGCTGTCCGGAAATCATGTGGAGGTCGGAGGCCCCTTCATCATTCATTAACTTGAAAAATGCATCTATCCGCGCCATGATATCTTCTCCTGCGCTTTGTAAGGTGATGGGCAATCAGACCGAGGCGGCCGAAAGCATGACCACTTGCCTCCGGTTATTCAGGTCTGGAGGTGTATCCATATTATAATATCACAGTCTTGCGGATAAAGTTAATCACATCCTCAACCTCGTCGAAAACATCGAAGAGCAAAAGATCGGATTCATCGATTTTGCCTGTTCCCACCATGCGTTCTTTGACCCAGTCAACCAGCCCTCCCCAGTATTCCGTACCCACCAGAATGATGGGAAAGGGGCGGATCTTGCGCGTCTGAATCAGGGTCAGGGCCTCGAAGAGTTCATCCATTGATCCGAAGCCGCCGGGCATGCAGATAAAGGCCATGGAGTACTTCATGAACATGACCTTGCGGACGAAAAAATAACGGAAATCTAGGGGAAGGTTGGAGTAGGGGTTGGGTTCCTGTTCGTGGGGAAGGGTAATGTTGAGGCCGATGGAAATACCTCCGGCATCGGCGGCGCCGCGATTGGCCGCTTCCATGATGCCTGGTCCGCCGCCGGTAATGATGGCGTAGCCCAGTTCGGCCAGCCGGGCGGCGATTTTTCTGGTGAGCCGATAATCCGGATGATCTTCCGGGGTACGGGCCGATCCGTAAATGGTGACGCCGGGATGCTTGATACTCGATAAGGTGTCGAAACCTTCAACAAATTCGGACATGATCCGAAACATGCGCCAGGAATCTTCAATATGGGAGTTGTCCAGGCAGTATTGATAACGTTCATCAGCCTTTCGTCTGCTTGGTGTGCTCATTGTTCTCTCCTTGTTTTTCTCCGTTCAGGGATCCCGGTGTCTTCCCTTTTCGGCCTGCGGTTGTTTTGTTGCCCCCAAGAGCCTCCAGTCTCTTTCTTGCCGTGTCGAGCAGGTCGTCCGATATGTTTTTGTCTCTGAGCAGTCTTTGATACATGATGCGGGCCCGGTGGCGCAGCCCGTTTTTTTCGTAAATTTCTCCCATCAGCAGGGTGGCCGGCGGGTTGGATTTTTTCAGCAGCAGACTTTTCCGGGCCTGGTGACGCGCCTCATCGAGCTTTCCCAGGTTGAACAGGACCCGGCCCAACCGCTGTCGATAGAGCCAGTTGTTTCCGTCCATGGCCACTGCCTGGGAACAGAGACTGAGGGCGATATCGTCTCCCTGACCGCTGCGCTGATACACAAGGCCGAGCATGCTTAGGCAGTCGCCGTCCCGGGGTGAATGACGGAGCGCCTGCTGCAGGGAACGCATGGCCTTTTTGTCTTCTCCCGTGTGCATCAATGCCTCGCCGAAGATACGATGAATGATGAACTCATCGGCTTGCCGGGCCCCGGCGGATGAGGAAACGAGGGAAAGGGCGTCCCGGTATCGGCCCCGCCGGGTATAGAGCCAGGCCAGCTGGATAAGCAGGTCCCGGTATGGGGCGGCACCCGCGGCATCGGCCGGGTTGTGTTTTTCAACCGCCTGTTCATAGGCGCCGAGGGCCTTGTCCGCCTCTCCCTGCATCCGGTAGCTGTGACCGAGGTTGACAAGGGCCATGAAGTCGTTGGGCTCACCAGTGACCACCTGTTCAAACATGGCTGCAGCTTCCCGGTGGCGGTTCATTTCAGCATAGGCAACAC
>Ga0256914_1002341_pt1 | contig 15966 bp, 15 predicted proteins | sample HulkmetaG_FD_191571 | JGI IMG/M metagenome (GOLD analysis project Ga0256914, IMG submission 191571) | Hydrothermal chimney microbial communities from Main Endeavour vent field at the Juan de Fuca Ridge, Pacific Ocean - Hulk | ecosystem: Environmental > Aquatic > Marine > Hydrothermal vents ... | reverse complement strand
TGATACGGAAACCGTCAGCGAAACCATTCTCGGCATGAGAAAGCTGATGTATATCAAGTCGGACAGGCTTACAAGCGCCGGGAAAACCCTCCTGGAAGGCCTGGACCTTTTGAAAAAAATCCAGGCACACTGGGAAGAGATAGAAATATAGGCCACGTCAACAAATTCGGGAAGCGGCGGGGCGGTGCAGGTCTTGCACCTGTGCCGCTGCTTCCACAAGGTTCTTAACTGGCAGAAAGTTTACTTTCCTAGATAGTCCAGTATCTGTTCCTTCTCGTCTGTGGAAAGTTGCGCCCCGTGCCTTACCATGCGATGGACTATTTGCTGCCAGTCTTCCCCGGACCGGTGTACCTCGTAAATCCTTTTGGTACTGTGGCAGGCTGAACACTTGCTTTTTATGAGCCTCTTTGCCGGATTGGAACTGAACCCGGTAAGATCACATCCTGCAAGCCACAACATGCATGTTGCCAGGAGGACTATCGAGACCAGCTCCATTTTTATTCCATGTGTTTTTCCTGTTTTAATCATTTTCTATTCTCCTGTTGGAGGTTCCCTTTTGAGGTATCTATGAAATCATGAATTTTGTTCCAGGGCGAGGCGCAGGAAAAAATAACCACCGAGATATCGCTTATACTTCCAGGCTTATTTTCGGGGTGCAATAAAACCACTGGATAAAGGGACAATTTTTTGGCACACGTGTACCAGTGTTTAAAAAAGGCACGGTTGGTTATACACTGGAGGAAATTTCGAAATTAAAAAATCGGGAGGGGGAGGGGAACATGAAAAACAACCACATTTGCCCCAGGACGTCTCGCCTGTGTCGGCTGGCACTTATGGCCCTGGTCTTGAGCCTGTTTTTTATGGCAAATGCTTGTGCAAGGGACGTCTCATCATTCAAATTCATTTCTGATGCTGAAATCCAGAAGGTGGTGGTTGAGGCATACGAAACCTACAGAAATGATAACCGCGGGGAAAATGCCGACTATATCAAGGCCCTTGCCAAGGTGGATCCAAAGATCTTTGGTATCACGGTGGCAACGGCAGACGGAAAGGTTTTTGAGGCCGGGGATACAAAGGCAGCCGTATCCATACAGTCGATTTCCAAGGTCTTCACTGCCTCGCTGGTCATGAAGGAAAAGGGGGGCGATTTTGTCCGAAAAAAGATTGGAGTGAACGCCACGGGCCTTCCGTTCAATTCCATCCTGGCCATCGAGCTGCATGGCGGCAGTGCCAGCAACCCCTTTGTAAACGCGGGTGCCATCCAGGCAACCAGCTGGGTTTCAGCCACAAGTCCGGAAAACCGTTGGGAAAAAATCAAGGCCAACATGGATGCCTATGCGGGGCATCGTCTCACGTTCAACCACGAGGTTTACCGGTCAGAACTGTATGACAACAAGCGCAACCAGGCCATTGCCAAGCTGCTTGACGCTTACGGGCGCATGGGTTCCGATCCGATCGAGGCGACAACAGTATACACCCGGCAGTGTTCGGTAAATGTTACATCCCACGATCTGGCAATCATGGGTGCGACCCTTGCCAACCACGGGGTAAATCCCGTTACGGGGAAACGGCTGCTGGACAAGAAATCCGTACCGGGTCTTCTGGCAATCATGGCCACTGCAGGGCTTTATGACAATGCCGGGGATTGGCTTTATTCAACAGGGGCTCCTGCCAAGAGCGGGGTAGGCGGAGGAATGCTGGCTGTCATCCCCGGCAGGCTTGCCATAGGAGTGGTTTCCCCGCCTCTGGACAAGTTCGGAAACAGTGTCCGGGGACAAGAGGCCATTATCTATATTATCAACAAACTGGGACTTAACCCATACGCCCGGTAGGAGGAGACAACAGCATGAAGCATCTCTTCCTATTGGCCGTTGTCGCTATCTTCGGATGTTCTGGCGCCCTTGTCCATGCAGCCGAAAAGATAGACGCCACCCAAAACGACACCATTGACAGCGATCACGGCTTTGAGACGGTACAGCACAAAGAACCCGGGGGTTTGAGGCTGCCAAAGGGATGGAAGTTTTCCGGAGACATGCGGACAGGCTGGGTCAGTTACGACTATGGCAACTCTCCCAGCCATCCGGACCCCACCGTCAACAAGGGCCACCTGGATTCCCACGGTTACTATTTCATCCCCAAGATATCCCTGCAGACCCCTGAATTTCACGGGCTCTATGCAAAGGTTACAGGTGCGGGGGTTACTGATTTCGGTATAAACAAGAAAAAATGGGAGGCCAGAAACTTCGCCTACGGCGACAACATGGACCCCTATGCCATCTTGCAGGAGGCGTATCTTTCATATACCTACAAGGGCAACCAGGTGGTGGCAGGGGCCAAGGAGATATCCACCCCCATGGTGGATGCAGATGACTGGTATCTCCTGGCCAACTCTTTCCAGGCCGCCTATTACGTAAACAGGATGTTCAAAAATGTGCTCTTCGCCTTCGGTTATTTTTACAAGATGGCAGGCCCGTGGGACAGTGCCTCGGACGGGGCAAATTTCCGTTCCATGTCCGATGCAAGCTATGTATCGGACGAAGACAAGAAAAATGCCGATGACAGCGGCATCTTTACCGGCGCCTTCCAGTACAGCGATGAACATCATAACCTGCAGGTCTGGGAATACTATGCCCCTGACCTCTACAACACCTTTTTCGTGCAGTACGATTTCACCAGCAGGTTCAGCAAGCTCAAATATGATGCCGGTGCCCAGTTCATAAATTTCAAGGAGGTGGGAGACCTTTCCCATAATGATTTTTCGGAAATAGATTACAGCATCGTATCTTTCAGGCTGGACGGATCGTTTGACTGCGGCCTGGACTTTGCCACCGGCATGAGTTTCTATACAGATGGTCCGGGTACTGGCGAAACCCTGGGGGCATGGGGAGGCTATCCCTATTTTGCAAATGGAATGATATTCCACTTCTTCGAGGCAGGTTCCCTGAGACATACCAACAGCTACAAGGTCCAGGTAGGCTATGACTTTTCTGACATGGGCATGAAAGGCCTCTGGTTCGGCACCAGGTTCACCTATTTTGACCTTGACTCAGACTATTCGGAAACTGCATCCGGGGATCCCCAGGACTACATGTCCATGATAGGGCTCAGGATCTCCTACAAGCATGACTGCGGCCTTTATTTTACCGGGACATATGAAACCGTGGACCTTGACCATGAACCAAATGTCTCGGCCCTGAGGCTGATAGGGGGAATAACCTTCTAGGTACTGGACGCACCCGCCAGGCGAAGCCTTCGGCACCATGTCCAAAAAAAACCCCGGCCCATTTTGCAGGCCGGGGAGGGTTTGGGACTTGATGGGTTTTTTTCTGTAAGAAATTACCTCAATATGGCCTAGAGACCCGCCCGGTTCTTGGCCATATTGCCCTGGCCTGCGCCGTTTCCTTTCATGCCCCTCCACAGGGGAGCCCCGGTGGTCGCATCGCGCAGTGTAATGGTCTCGCCGCCCACGGTTATGGCTGCAGCAATGATCCTGGTGGTGCCATCTGAAAGTGTGACCTCGTATCCGCTCACTGTCACTTCCTCTCCCACCTCTGGGCGTGCAACGCCTGCAGCATCCCAGTATTTCTGGGGTCCGATACCGAATACGGTGACGATTTCAGAACCTGTATCAACTGACATGCCGGCCCCTTGTATTCCGATTTCACTAACAACTCCGGAAACCTCAACTGGTACTCCGTCTGTGATATTCATCAAGGGGCCGCTACCATCCATGGCACCCTGTCCGTTTCCGGCAAAGACCGTTGGTGCTGCAACAAGGACAAGCATGGCTGCAAGGTAAAACATCATCATAGATTTTGCGTATTTCATTAATCAATTCCTCCTGATACTCGTTTTTTTACCGGCCGGTTGACTATAACCATTACAAGTAGCATGCCACCTTCTATCAAGAAGAAAAATTCAATAATAACAGCAAGTAATATGAATGGGGTAATCGGTTAAATCCGGGGATGTTCGACAAATGCCTGTGCGGGCTCGACATTGTTGTCGAAAACGGTGCCTTAGGCGGGCCGTTTTGAAAGATGTCAGGAAAAAGTTCCAACCTTTCTTCAGATAGCAGCCACAAATGAAATTGGCCTGTTACAGATTCTTTGGCGAGGCAAGGCGGCAGGGGAGGCTTTTCGGAGACAGGAAAGCAGGCCCATAGAAGCTGTAAGGGCGGATTCCTGTTTCCAAGGCCCTTTCAGGCCCCCTCTTGCCCGTCGATCTTTACTATACGATGGGTACCCCGTTTCCAAGGGCAATGTGCCCCGGGATAGGGATCTTCTGGCTTTCCTTTTTCAGGAGTGTCGCCTCTCCATACTTGAATGTACCGGAACCCTGGCATCTTCCAGCCAGGATCTCGATTATCTTTGCGTCCCTTATCTTGAGGATAAACCCCTCAAGGTCGAATTGGAGTATCAGGTCGAAAACCATTCTTCCTATGGGGTTGTCGTTTACGTAGATCTCAAGATAAGGGTGATGGACAGATTTGATTCTGTGATGGCCCAGTGGGCACAGGATTGTTTCCTCTGGCGGATATTTTTCCCTGTCACTGTACTTTTTGATCTCCTGGTGTTTCTTCCAGGCATTCACCAGGATGTCCTCCAGCTTGATGTCAAGAAGACGGCCAGCGGCCTCCGACGCCTCGGAAAAGATATCCGTCCACTTTATGTCCTTCACCCTTTCAAGAAAGGTGTCTTTCAAAAGCAAGACGCTATCAAGTGCCTCAAGGCCCGCAAACTTCCTGCCAAGGGAACCGATTTCGTCTCCAAAAAGGACCGTTAGAGAGATATGACTGGTGTTTTCCATGGTATGCTAACCTTTTTTATGCAATTTTGCCCAGCAGGTTCCAGGGGCCAGGATTTATATGTCTTCTATTTCCTGAACGCCGGAGTCTGTCACCGGCAGTATTTTTGTCTCAGGGCCTTTCACCAGTGTGTTGTCACAGTATATCTCCTGGGTTCCAGGATCTTTATTTATCCTTACCCTCGCACCGGATAGAGTCCCGGTTGGTTTCCCTCTTTCAGATCCGGCCTTTTTTTTCATTATCTTGAAGATGCCATAGAATACCCCCAGCAAAAGGGCTGCAGCAGCCCAGAACGGCCAATCATTTGCGGTAGGCTGCCTGGTAGGCGGTTTGGCAGGCGGCGCTGGAGGCTCTTTTACGATTATGTCCAGCTCCTGGGATTCGAAAATTTTTCCTTCCGGGCCTCTGGCAAGGGCCTTCACCCTGTATACACCAGGCCTCCTGTATGAATGGCTTGCAGATGAATCCGGCGACCAGCTTTTCTCTTCTTTGAATTCTTCGTCTCCGAAGACAAAAGAAAAGAGCACGTTTGCCCTTCTCGGTGCTGTTTCAGCAGTAAAAACTACCTCCTGGCCAACCAGGGTTGAATCCTTGTCTGACTTTATCAGGACGTTCAGGTGTGGCCCCGGCCCTGGGTTTACGGTCACAAGGACCTGTTGGCTCTTTGCCAGAATCCGACGGTTTTCCCTGACCTCTGCATGTGCAAGATATCTTCCCGGTTGGTCGTAGGAATAGTCCGTGCCGGGAGCGAGGAGGCTACATTTTGAGTTCCCGTCTCCAAAAAAGAAACAGTACTCGGCTTTCACGTCTTCGGGCTGTAAGGATGCATCGAACCTGACAGGTTCCCCCACTGCAACCGAAGACGGTTCAACCTTTAAACCCACCCTGATGACAGGAGGTGGCTTCTTTTTCACTTCAATCCTTACAGGTTTACTTTCTGCAACCTCTTCTCCTCCCGAAAGCACCTTGACCACCGCCTGGTAAACACCCTGCTTTTCGTATGCGTGGACCACGCCCGGACTGTTTCCGTTGTTCTTCTGGACTCCGTCTCCAAATGAAAAGATGTATTCGAGGGAAGGGCCTTGCGGCAGGGCCTTTGCCGTGAAATGAACTTTTCTGCCTGCTTCAGTCCGGTAAGGGTTTGCAGAAAGCATGACCCTAAACGTTTCACGTACCCGGATCTCGGCGGTGTTGCTTCTTACCGTTCTGTTGCCCAGTAGAGCTTCTAGTTGAACCAAGTGAACTCCAGGCCTGGTAAAGGGGTGGCGGAACAAGCATTCTGGCCGTAAGGCTGAAACAGCCGCCCCGTCAATCAGCAACCGGTAGTTCGCTCCCGGATTTTTTGGCTGGAGCCTCCCCATGATGGTGACGGTTTCGCCCGCCTGCACCGCGTGTTTATCCGTTTTCAGTAAAAGCCGGTAATTTGCCGGCCTGACAATGACAGGAACCATGTTGCTTTCAACCATCTTGTCATTCCCAGGCCGTGCAGAGGCCTTTGCCGTATAATGGCCAGGCACGCGGTACCTGTGGCTCGTGCTGTTTTTCTTTATCCAGCCCGATGAGCCACCGTCTCCAAAATAAAAAAAGAACCGGGCATCCCGGCTGTAAGGGGTAAGGTTTGCCCGGAGATTTACCAGGCTGTTTTCCCCTGCTTGCCGGGGATCAACCTGCAAACTGAGACGAAAGGTAACTGGCGGAGGAAGGACCTCCAGGACGGCCTTGGCCTTGAGAACCTCTTGCGCCGCGGTAATGGCAGGGGAGCGTGCCATAAGGCCCACTCCGTACCTGCCGGGAGAAAGGCTTGACGTGTCTATCCTGAAGACCGGCCCCTGTGCGTGGCTTCCTCCGGGGCCTCGCCAAGAGAAGCGGTACTTCGTGTTGCTGACGGTCAGTCTGGCCCTGAAAACGGCCTCTTCCCCCCTTCGAACCGTCAGTGAAGGTGGTGAAATAGAGACTGCCGGGTGCGGGATGGAGGGGTGGATCTTCTGGATGAACCTGAAATCATCCGCGTTGATGTGCCCCCAACCTCCTGAAGAGTTATCTATTATGCGGATCATTCCACGTTTTCCCGAATATGGGTCGAGGTCCCATTCCACCCTGCGCATTGTCTCGGTATTCATGCCCGATACCTGGTAGGCAGTGCTGTAGCCCACGTCATCTCTGTCGTTCAAAATATCGAGTTCCACCCTGGTATCCGGTGAACTTCCACCCCCTACCAGAAAGCTGAGGGAGCCGGATGGTATCACAAATACGGGGGATGAAAGTTCACCCCTTGGAGCGTCGCCCTGGATGTCTCCGGGCCTCTGGCCAGGCCTGCCCTGGTATTTTTCGTAAGTCCCTATCCAGTAGCTGCCCTGGTGGTTGGAGGGCTGCCCCCTGTGCCTCCTGGCAGGGTTATCTCCAAGGGTGGGCTGAAAATGAAAGGCGCGCCCACTGGCCTGCCATCCGTCAAGAGTACCGGTTTCAAAATCCAGGGTGCAGGCTGGTGGCTGGCCCTGGACCCAAGGAGGCGCGCTCAAGATGCAGAAGGCGCATATCAACAAGAGGAGCAGCCTTTTCAATGAAATCCCCCTACTGTTTGAACCTCCCGGTATCCACCCATTCGTTTTTGAAAAGGGTCCACCAATCAACGGCAAGCCCCTGAAGGACGTATTCATAAGGCAGCCAGCCGTAACCCTGGTCTCCCCAGGAAGGGCCCCAGGAATTTCTAATGAGCAGCGCCCCCTTGGTTTCCTTGCCGCTTAGGGTATTCTTGATCTTTTTGGCATTGTCATATCCCACGGCCACTACTGCATGGCCACCATCTATCTTTTCTCCCGGTGCGGGATACGGGATCATGCCGTCATCGGATGCCTGGCGTATGGAACTGAAGACTGTAAAGCCGAACATAGATGGCAATCCATATCTCATGAGGGTCTTTATCCTGCCAAGCACTGTTTTCTTGGATGTGCCCGGGGGGTCCAGGCGGAAGTAGCGTATGGCCTGGAAATTCTGGGCGAATGCATAACAGAAGGGTGTTGGTTCCCTGTCAAAATCGGAAATATCATAGGGCCAGTATTCCTCTGGAGGGCAGCCAAAAAGCACCATTGCCCCCATGGTGCTTCTCAGGAATGCACCTGTATCCCCTGTCCAGTGCAGCAGATTTCTGGTGGCCTTGTAGAGAAACAGCCTGGAAGCATTTATATGTTTTCCAAAAGCCCTTCTTTCGTAATATTCAAGTAATCCAACCGCCGCGTTTGCCGTACATGAACCAAGGCTTCCCTGGTCCTCTACAGGCGGGCACCACTTTCTGAGATCAGTGGAGGCCGGCACACCCTTCCTGGAAGAAGGGCCTGAAAGGCCGAGCTTTTTGGCCAGGGGTTTTATTTCTTCATGGTCAAGGGTGTAATCCCTGAAATCCGGGTAATCTCTCAACCAGCCCAGTCCATACCTGCCGTCTATTGCAAGTGCCATATCCTTTTCCTCCTCTTGCTGGTCAGCCACTGATAACCTTGAAGTACAAGGATTATCTGGGGGCTTTCTTGTCTCCGTCACCAAAAAAATAACTAAACAAAAAATTAACTTTTTATTATTATATCATGAAAAATATTAAAATCACAAGACATGGACCTGCAACCCCGATAAGGAGGCTAAGTACGTGCCTCAACAAAGATGATTTTGGTTCTTTTGAAAAAAACGGAGAGTGGGTAAGGAGGAGATTGAAAAAATGCTTTCTTTTACCTTCGTCTCTTGAAAAAATCCCTCAGGATCCTGGAGCACTCCTCTTCAAGGATTCCTTTCCCGACCTTAATCCGGTGGTTGAGACCAGCCACTTCATTAATGTGCAGCACCGAGCCCAGGGCACCGGACCTTGGATCCCTGGCGCCACAGACCACGCCTTCCACCCTGGCCCACACCAGGGCCCCGGCGCACATGATACAGGGCTCAAGGGTTGTGAACATCCATGTGTCAGGGAGGCGGTAATTTCCCAGCCTTGCAGCAGCCTGCCTAAGGGCCAGGATCTCTGCATGGGCCGTGGGATCATCCATGGATATGGGGCAGTTATGGGCCTCGGAGATGATATCTCCTTTTTTCGACACCAGCACGGCACCTACAGGCACCTCGCCCTTCTTCCAGGCCCTGAGGGCCTGCAAGATGGCCTGCCTCATGAAAATTTCTGCCCTATTTTCAGAAAAATCAGTCATTCTTGCCTGGCCTTCCCGGGTTCATGAGCCCGTTTTCCGAAAAGCTGAAATATTCCGACGGCCCCCCGATGATTATGTGATCCAGCATCCTGATTCCCAGGAGTTCCGAGGCCTGGATGAGCTGCCGGGTTATGAGCCTGTCGGCCTCGGAAGGCTCCAGGGAGCCGGAGGGGTGATTGTGTGCGCATATCAGGGCAGTGGCATTTTTCAAAAGCGCCTTTCTCATGACCTCCCTGGGATAAACTGCCGTGACGTTTGCAGTGCCTGCAAAGAGTTCCTCAAGGTCTATCACCCCGTTCTTTGAATCCAGAAATACGGCAACGAATATCTCCCTTTCCCTGAAGGAAAGGGCATGGGACAGATAATCCGTCATGTCCCTGGCGGAATGGATCCGCGGCCGGGACTTCAGCCGCTGCCGCAGAAACCTCCTGGCCGATTCGTGTATGAACTTTACGGCAAATGCGTTGTTAGGCCCTACTCCCTTGACCTCCTGGAGTTCCTTGGGGTCGGCCTCAAGAACCATGGCCAGGGAGCCAAAACGCCTGCAGAGCTCCCTTGCCTGGGCCTTGCAGTCTTTTCTGGGCGTACCCATGGCAAGGAGCACTTCTATTATCTCTTCGTCAGTGAAGGAATCAAGGCCGTATTTCAGGAACCTGTCCCTGAGCCGCTGCCTGTGCCCCTCTGCCATCTCACCCCTGTCTTTCGTTTTTAATGCCGTATTTTTTCATCTTGTATCTCAAAACCCTCTCGCTTATGCCAAGGAGCTCGGCAGCCCTGGTCTGTACCCAGTCCCTGGCCTTTAATGCCTTGAGGATTTCCTCTTTTTCCACCTGCCTGAGCTTTGCCTCGAGGTTCATGTTGGCCTGGTCTTCCGCAAAGGGATCAAAGGGAATGTCCGAGGCCTTTATTACATTTCCTCGGCAGAGGGTGACCAGCCGTTGAATCATGTGCTCCAGTTCCCTCACGTTTCCGGGCCAGCTGTTTTTCACCAGCCTGTCCATAGCCTCATGGGCAATACGAACCGGCCTTGACTGGTACTTTTCCAGGAAGAGATGAACCAGGTCCGGGATATCATCTTTCCGCTCACGAAGTGGCGGCAGGTGGATCTCAAAGACATTCAGCCGGAAGTAGAGGTCCTGCCTGAACTCCCCGTTTTCCGCCATCTTCTTCAGGTTCCTGTTGGTGGCTGCAATAATCCGAACGTCCACCTCAACGGGCCTTAGCGCACCGACAGGCGTCATCTTCTTTTCCTGCAGGACCCTCAGAAGCTTGGCCTGGAGATGTTCCGGCAGCTCTCCTATCTCGTCCAGGAACAGGGTGCCTCCCTGGGCAAATTCGAAAAGCCCCCTTTTATCCCTGGAGGCCCCTGTAAATGCCCCCTTCTTATGGCCAAAGAGTTCACTTTCAAAAAGGTTCTCGGGAATGGCGGCACAGTTGACTTCAACAAATTCCGCGTCTTTCCTGGGGCTGAGCTCGTGAACGAGCCGGGCCATGAGTTCCTTGCCGGTTCCGGTCTCCCCGTAAATCAATACTGGCCACGGAGTGGCTGCAACACGCCTTGCAGTGGAGACTGCCTCCTTCATGGCGGCGCTTTTCCCTATGAATGTCAGGGGGATCTGGCCTTCTTCAATCTCACTGCTCACCTCCTGGAGGTCTGCCTCTGTCTCTATCCTGTTCATGGCAGCCTCCACCTTTTCAAGAAGCTGCTCCAGGTCCACTGGCTTTTCCAGGAAGTCTGAAGCCCCGAGCTTCATTACCTTGACGGCGGTATCCACTGCCCCGTATGCAGTGATCATGATGACCTGGACCAGGGGATTGATCTTCTTGAGTTCCTGAAGGACCAGGTCGCCATTCATGTCAGGCATCCTGTGATCGAGCAGAACCAGAGGGATGAACTCCTTTCTGAAAAGTTCCAGTGCCTGCCTGCCACCTTCTGCCTCCAGGGCACTGAAGCCCTTTTCCTCCAGGAACTGCGCTATAATACTCCTCTGGATCGGCTCATCGTCCACGATTAGAATCTTCATTTGGTCCCGTCCCGCCTCCTTCCTGCCTTTGCTGGAAAGCCTGTTTCCACCACAAAACTGCCAGATTCAACCCTGGCCCTGATAAATCCGTTGTGAGCCGCCATTATCCGCTGGCATATTGAAAGACCAAGGCCCGTGCCCCTGGTCTTAAGGGTGAAGTACGGCTCGAAGATCTGATCAAGCTCCTCTCTGGAGGGAAGATTGCCACCATTGGCTATCCTTGCGACCTGGAAACCGTTTTCCACTGCCAGTTCAATGATTATGGCCTCACCTTCCGGCTGTGCGTCCAGGGCATTTGAGAGGAGGTTTTCAAAGAGCTGGAGCGCAAGGTCGGGATCTGCCTCAACCAGGACCTCCCTTATGATCCTGAAGTCGATTCCTATACCCTGGAATTTTTCCCTGCCCTCGATATTCGCAAGGGCCTCCCTCAGGATATGCGAGATAAAAACCGGCCGGATTTCGGGCTTGAGTGGCCGTGCGTAGGAAAGCAATCCTGAAATTATCCTTTCCGTCCTTGCAAGTTCGCCTTGTATGAGCCCCAGAAGCTTCCTGTGCATTTCGGGCAAGCCCTTCTTGTCCATGAGCAATCTCTGTATACCCATGGACACGCTGTTTAGGGGATTTCTTATCTCGTGGGCAATGGTTGCAGCCGAGCGGCCAAGGCTTGCCTCGTGCCTTTCCCGGAAAAGCTGTTCCTCGTATTCCCTCATCTTCGAGACATAAGCGGCCTGGTGCCTGTAAAGCAGCCAGGTGACTATTCCTCCAGTGGCCACCAATATCAGGCTGAAAAAGAAGAGGAGCATCCAGATATTACGTTGTTTCGCCCTGAGGGAGCCTGCATCCATTCCCAGGATCAGGACTTGTTCTCCCAGGTCAAACTGCACCCGGACTACAGGTCCGGAGTCGCTATCGTAGTAGGCGACATCCTGTTTTTTATCGCATTTTTCCGGGCATCCCCAGCCATTTGCCTCTACGCAAGCCGATTCCCTGTCTGTCAGCCTTACGAATTTTACCCCGGCAAGATGGGATATCTCCCGAAGGGTATTTTCAAGGCCTATCCTCTCCTGGATGGCCATGACCTGGGAGGCATCGATTCCGGCAATAACGCATACCTGATCCCCGGGGCCGAAGGGACTTACGAAAATAAACATCCTCTTTTCCCGGTCCTCCCTCAAGGCTGGCCCGGCATTGCAAAGAGATACGGCAGGCCGGGGCAGCCAGCCGAATTTGCTCTCCACCAGGTTTCCGGAGCCTTTCTCCATTATGCTTATTCCGCTCAGTCCGGCCTCCTGGGCAAATGCAGAAAGCTCCTCCCTGGTAAAGGGCTCTACGTGCTGCAGGTACCTGATGAATCTTATCTGGCTTTTTAAGAAGGAAGAGATGATCTGCCTGCTGGTCTTTCGGGCCTGGATGGCATTTTGTGCATTAAGCCTGATTATTTCTGCTGCAAGCCTGGCATGGTCCCTGGCCTCGTCCAGGAAGATGCGGTCTAGATACCTTGTCTGCCATACCGCAACGGTCACTGCCACGGCAAATATCACGAGAAAGGCTACAAAATTGGCCTTCCACAGACTCGGAAAGCCAGACTTGGGAGAACCGCCACGCTCCTCGCTCATCTCAGCCGCTACCTTCCATGTCCCCGTCCATGGCCGTGTCTTCCTGCTCTCCCCCGGAAGCCGGCGGCCTTCCTAAGCCGTTTCTTTATGCCGGTCATGTCGTGGCCGTGACCCGGACACACACGCTCCAACTCAAGAGAACCGGCCTTGCCGTGTTTTATCCACATTCTGATATTGGAACCCTTTTGCACCCCCGCCGCCTCAAAACCGGAATCATAGGCGACTGTCATGTCCTTGCCGCTTTCCATGTCGCGGATGACCATGGTCTTGTCTGCAGGATCTATACGGACTACCTGGCCGGCAAGAAGTTCAGATGCGTATGCGCCTGAAAAGAGGGCCAGCCAGATGAGCAAGGCTCCAGCAAGGAAAGCGCCCGCGTGCCACGGGTGTTTTCCAGTTGCAAAGCCCGGAAGGCGCATCTGAAATCTAATCTCATTCCTGTAAAGAGATGTTTTACACATTGCTTTTAATATAGGTAACGTCCTTCCCGGTTCATTTTTAAACCTATGGATGCAGACTGGACAGGGTCAGCCGTGGCAGACACCTTGAGTTGTCCTGAATTTCCATCCGCAAAAACGATACCATGTTGAAACCGCCGCATAAACCACGAATATTTTAGCATTATTCGGGTTTTCTGCCGCCAGGGCCTGTTGAATTTCGACAATATTGTCGAGAAGCGGAAATCATTTGTCGAACTGCCTGAAGATGTCCGCCGTTGCTTCCGACGTTAACTTGATGATTTTAAATAAAATTTTCCAAGAAAAAAACGTGGCACGATCCTTGAGTAGTTAAAGTCCTGAAATACAAAAAACCCCAGGAGGTGATACAAAATGAAATCGATAACACTTAGAACCGTGCTGGCAGCCGGGGCGCTATTTATAGCCATTCCAGCCCTTGCCGCAGATTACAGCAGTTATTCTCTCCAGGAGCTTTCCCAAATGAGAGGCACAATGATGGACAAATCCCAGGAAGAAAGAGAGGCCTTCAGAAACGCCTGGATGGAAAAGATGAGAAATGCCACGCCGGAAGAAAGATCCCTTTATTCCGGAGCACAGGGAAAGGGCCACAAGTATGGCCAGATGCACTCAAATGGCCAGTCAGGCTTCGGCGGCGCGGGAAACTGTGACGGGTCGGGACACGGCCACAGACACGGCCGGAAATAAAAGGCCATTTTTTACGGACGGAGAAAAAAGACTTACCAAAAGGAGAAACAGACATGAAAACCATCAAGACCATTCTTACAGTAGCCTGCATAATTGCCGTGACAGCAGGTGTTGCCATGGCCCAGGGCAAGGGCCGTGGCAGTAACGGCGCAGGTCAGTTCATGGCCGGACCAGGAACTATTGTATCCCAGCTTCCATACGAGGAGTTGAGCCAGCAGGAAAAGGACGGCCTCCTCAAGATGAGGGAAGAGGAAAAGCTCGCCAGGGATGTATACATGTACCTGTACGATTTGTGGCAGAACCCGGTGTTCTCAAACATTTCCAAGTCTGAACAGCGCCACATGGATGCAGTGGGCGCTATCCTGAACAAATACGGCCTGGAAGACCCGGTGGACGGTATGGGGCCTGGTCAGTTCAATTCACCCGAGATGCAGGAGCTCTATAGCAGCCTGACTGCAAAAGGCACCTCTAGCATACAGGATGCGTTTCTTGTGGGAGCAACCATAGAGGATCTCGACATCAAGGACCTGGAAGAGCTTATGGAAACAGCGGACAACGAAGACGTGCTTACCGTCTATCAGAACCTTGTAAAAGGATCAAGAAACCATCTCAGGGCTTTCGGTTCCCGGCTTGCCAGTCTGGGCATTACCTACAAAGCCCAGTTTCTTACCCAGGAGGAAGTTGACGCCATAATCAGCAGCCCTTGGGAAAGAGGCCGGGTTGACAAGGATGGAAATCCCGTCTCCGGCATGGGCAAGGGCCGCAATAAGGGGCACAGGTACGGTTCCGGAGCCGGTCCCAACTTCGTGGATGCTGATGGAGACGGAATCTGCGACAACTGGAACAAATAAAAGATAAATACGAAAGGCCCCTTTTTATGGGGCCTTTCAGTTTAATAACAACTGAAAATTGAAAAAGGAGGATTCCATGAACAAAGACTGTGCAATATTCGTAATGGCACTGGCCATAATCGTCATGCTGGGATATCTTGCACGTTCCGAATGGATTCCGCCGGTTGAAAACAGCCCCCGGGAAACGGTACATTCCATGCCAAGGCATAGCACGGCCAAAAGGGTAACTCACCACACACCCAGGGTGAAGAGGCATCAGACATCACGACAAACATATCAAGTCCATCACGTTAGGCCCGCAACCCGCCCAGATATCAGACACGCGGTTTACAATACCTATCAGCCCCGCCGCTCCTATGCCCAGGATCTGGCCGAGTGCAAAATGCTGGCGCAGCGGGCGGCTGGATATGTCCCGGAAGAAACCATTAAAGGTGGCCTCCTAGGTGGTGCCATCGGTGCAGCAGCAGGAGCAGCCATCGGTGCCGTTTTGGGGCATCCTGGCAAGGGGGCGGCAATTGGAGCAGCAGCAGGAGGCATAGGCGGAGGTGCCTACAGGGGCCTTTCCTCTGACCAGAAGTACAGGCGAGCCTATTCAGCCTGCATGAGAAACCGGGGATGGAACGTACTGAACTAAACAGTCATGCTGTAATCCGACAGAGGGGCCTTGAGGCAATTTCTAACGGCCCTTAGCAGCTTGTCCGGGCTGAATGGTTTTTTTATCAACAGGACTGGCTTGAGGCCCTGGCGAATTTCCGAGAGGTCTGCCCTGGAACTGTAGCCGCTGCTGAAAAGTATTCTGGCAGCCGGGTCTGTCTCCAGTATCTTTTTTGAGGCCTCTATTCCATCCATCTCGGGCATTACCACATCCATCAGGACCAGGCTTACTTCGGGAAACAGGGACTTATATATTGAAACCGCCTCCCTTCCGTTCTTGGCCATTATGGTCCTGTATCCATGTTGACGCAGAATTTCACTAGCGAGATCCCTTATAAGTTCCTCGTCATCAACTATCAAAATGGTCCCGGTTCCTGACAAGTTATCATCAGATTTAATATCTCTCATCGAGCCCTTACCCGGTTCGCCAATCGGGAAATAGAGCTCAAAAGAACTCCCGCTGCCAGGAATGGTCTTGACGTCAATGGTTCCGCCCAGGCTCTCCAGGATACCGTAAACCATGGCAAGGCCAAGGCCAGAACCCTTGCCCACCTCCTTGGTGGTGAAAAACGGGTCGAAAATCCTGTCTATGATTTCCAGGGAAATTCCTGTTCCCGTATCGTTAACCTCCAGTTTAACAAATTTTTCTTCCCCGGAACGATTCCTC
>Ga0256914_1002340_pt1 | contig 15969 bp, 14 predicted proteins | sample HulkmetaG_FD_191571 | JGI IMG/M metagenome (GOLD analysis project Ga0256914, IMG submission 191571) | Hydrothermal chimney microbial communities from Main Endeavour vent field at the Juan de Fuca Ridge, Pacific Ocean - Hulk | ecosystem: Environmental > Aquatic > Marine > Hydrothermal vents ... | reverse complement strand
CAGTTTGCAAAATATCAGCGATCTTCCCACCGATAGCGAAGTTCCCGGCCTCGGCCTGCCCAGTATCCAGTTCTTTTCTCCGCAAGGCGTGTTCTCCATCTGGAAGCATAATATCCTCACGATACTGGGGGCGACCTTTTTGAGTATCTTTACCTTCGGGGTGTTGAGCGCGCTTACCATTGCGCTGCCCTTCGCGATCATCGGTTACATCACCGGCGTGGCCGCCAGCGCGGGATGGCCGCTCCTGCTGCTGGTCGCGGCAACGGTTGTTCCGCACGGCATTCTGGAAATTCCGGCCATTTTGCTGGCCGGCGCGGCGACACTCCGCCTGGGGGCGACTCTCGTCACCCCCGCGCCGGAATATACCATCGGCGAAGCCCTGGTGCGGGCCTTCGGCGATTGGGCACGGCTGATGGTTGCCCTGATCATCCCGCTCTTTTTGGCTGCCGCCGTGCTCGAAATTTATGTCACCCCCTGGGTTCTGTTACAATTGATTGGCGCGTAAGAATGTATTTTCCAGACGGATGTGGCCGCACGCTGCATCTCCCGTCCGACAGACCCGCTTCAGGAGGCCATCCATGCCTGAACTCATCATCCTCGGCTCGGCGCACGCCATCCCCGATACAAACCACGAAAACACGCATATGGTGCTGGTTGGCGAGCAGCACCGCGTGCTGATTGATTGCTCCGGCAGCCCGATTGTGCGTTTGCAGAAAGCCGGGGTTGACCCCAACAGCCTGACCGACCTGATTCTCACCCACTTCCATCCCGACCACGTTTCGGGTGTCCCTCCCCTTTTGATGAGCATGTGGCTGCTGGGGCGAAAAACGCCGCTCGACATCTACGGCCTGCCCCACACCCTCGACCGCATCGAGCAAACGATGCAGTTTTTTGATTGGAAGCACTGGCCGAACTTCTTTCCGGTGATTTTTCACCGTCTCCCGGTGGAACGCATGACCCCTGTGCTGACCGGTGACGAGTTTCGGATTTTTGCTTCACCCGTTCACCATCTGATTCCGACCATCGGGCTGCGGATTGAAGCCGTCAGCGGCGGAACGCTGGCCTATTCCTGTGATACCGAACCCTGTGATGAAGTGGTGGAACTGGCGAACGGAGCGGATATTCTGATCCACGAAACCTCCGGCGATTTTCAGGGACACACCTCCGCCTCCCAGGCAGGAAACATCGCCTCGCGGGCCGAGGTGGATACCCTTTATCTGATTCACTACGACCCCCAGGAGACGAATCTGCTCCCGGAGGCAAAAAAAGAATTCCCCGGCAAGGTTGCGCTTGCCGAGGATTTTCTGCGCATTCCCCTGTAAAACGAGACCGCACAGGTTCTGGACACCTGTGCGGTCTTTTTTTGTGGGGAACTTTTTTTACCAGCCTTCCAAAAACGGCTCCCAGGCTTCATTTCCCGTTGCATGGCGGGCGAAAATGTAGCGTGCCGAAAGTGAAGGCTCACGCGGCGTGCTGAGCAGCCGCATACCGGCCTGTTCAAGAGTACGGCCTCCCTTGCGGTGATTGCAGGCCGCGCAGGCCGTCACCAGATTCTCCCAGGAATGCTCGCCGCCCAGATGCTTGGGGATCACATGATCAATGGTCAGCACCCCGCCGCGCTCGCCGCAGTACTGGCAGGTGTAATTATCACGGCGGAAAATCTCGCGGCGGTTGAGAGTCACCCGCGGGCGCGGCCGCTTGACCATCGAACCCAGCCGGATGATCGAAGGCCGCTGGAACGTCCGGGAAACGCTCTGGATGTAGCCGCGCCCGTTCATCACCAGACTGGCCTTCCCAGTCAGGATGAGGACAATCGCCCGCCGGGTCGTGCAGACATTGATGGGGGCGAAGTTAGCGTTGAGCACCAGAACCGGCTCGTTGAGCGTACTCTCCATTTTCATCAGACCGACCTCCCACAGGACGGGAGGGCCATCTACTCGCAGGCCCCGGTTTGGGGCTGGCTTTTGTCACAACTTCGGCAAATTATAGCACGAGTTAAAAATTTGTGGGACAGTGCCGGATGCAGGGTGCAGGCAAATGCTGTAGAAATTCCTATGTGTTTCCCTCGCCCCGCACACAAGACTGGCAGTCCTGCCAGGACTGCCAGTCTTCACTTTGCGAACAGGACAGGCACCCACCTCCCCCTGTACATCTTGCACGCTCCCCCGTACAATGTGTGTCCATGAAACACCGCGGCTACCTCTACTTCACCGTCTTCTCCGCCGGGATGACCACCCTGGCAATCGAGTTTTCCGCCTCGCGCCTGCTGGGGAGCGTGTTCGGCACCAGCAACCTGGTTTGGGCCAGCATCATCGGGCTGATTCTGATCTACCTCACCGCGGGGTACTTCATCGGCGGCTGGTGGGCAGACCGCTCACCGCACCCCAAAACCTTCTACACCATCCTGGTTTGGGGTGCGCTGCTCGCCGGGCTGGTGCCGGTGCTGTCAGGGCCGGTGCTGCGCCTCGCCGCCGACGCCTTTGATGCCCTGCAAGTCGGCGTGCTCCTGGGGGCGTTCACTGCGGTGCTGATCCTCCTCAGCGTGCCGATCACCCTCCTCGGGGTGGTCTCGCCTTTCGCCATCCGTCTCTCGCTGAGGGATTCGCGGGAAGCGGGCAAAATCTCCGGGCGGATTTACGCCATCTCGACGCTGGGATCGTTCCTGGGGACGTTTCTCCCCGTCCTGGTGGTGATTCCCCTGCTCGGAACCCGCCTCACGTTCCTGACCTTCGGGCTGTTCCTCGCCCTTGTGGCATGGCTCGGCTTTTGGATTTTCGGCGAAAAACGCGCCTTCTGGGTTCATGCCTGGATTCCGCTGGCGCTGCTCGCCCTGGGGGTTTTCTGGGGACGCGCACCCATCAAAACCACCGCCGGACAAATCTACGAGACCGAATCCGCCTACAACTACATTCAGGTCATTCAGGATGGCGACTACCGCTACCTGCGGCTGAACGAGGGACAGGGCATCCATTCGGTGCATCATCCCGTCCAACTGGCCTACCACGGCCCCTGGATGCAGTTCGTCGCCGCGCCGTTCTTCAACCCGGCAATTTACACCCCGAAACAGGTCGAAAGTTACGCCATCATCGGGCTGGCGGCGGGCACCACTGCGCGGCAGGTCACCGCGGTGTACGGGGCAATCCCTATTGACGGCTACGAAATTGACCCCGAAATCATCCGCGTGGGGCAGGAATACTTCGCCATGACCGAGCCGAACCTGCATCCCATCGCCGAGGACGGGCGCGTCGGGCTGGCACACAGCGGAAAACGCTACACCGTCATCGGCATTGATGCCTACCGCCCGCCCTACATTCCCTGGCACCTGACCACGCAGGAGTTTTACCGTCAGGTGTACGACCACCTCACCGAGGACGGCGTGCTGGTGATCAACGTCGGGCGCGCCCCCGAAGACCGGCGGCTGATTGCCGCCCTGGCAGGCACCATCGGCACGGTGTTCCCCTCGGTGTACGTGGTGGACATCCCCAACACCTTCAACTCGATCATCTACGCCACTCGCCAGCCGACCACGCTCGACGACCTGTACCGCAACTATCAGGCGCTGGTCGAGCGCGGCGATGCCCATCCGCTGCTGCTGCAAGCCCTGGAAACCGCCATCCTGAACATGCAGCCCAACCCCTGCGCGGGCGAAGCGCCCGACGCGGACTGCGTGGTCTTCACCGACGACTGGGCGCCTATAGAATGGATTACCAACAGTTTGGTGCTCAACTACCTTTTCTCCCCGGAGGGGATGGAGGAAATTCAATAATCGGTTGTCAGCAATCGGGTGTCAGTTTGGGGTGCAAGCAAATGTTGTATAGAAAGATTGCCATCGACCAACAAACCACAGCATTTTAGTCCCCATCCCCCCTATGTCCCCCTCACCCTTCGGGCAGGCTTCGCACTCCCCAGGGAAGGGGGGAGCAGACTTTTCAGTGTGTGTGCGGCGCACGAAGTGCGCCGCACACACACCCGACAAACACACCCCTCCCCCGCCGGGGGAGGGGTCGGGGGTGGGGGCATACTTAACAAGGCAATATTGAATTTCACCCATTTTCTACATCTTTTGCCTGCTCTCTCAGTTTGTGCAATGGCAGGCCTTGCTTCAGTATCGAGTATAATCAAAGTATGATGACCACATTTAATTTGACCACCGAAGTGCCATCGAACCGCAAGGTACGAATTACGCTCCCGGATACTGTCCCCACCGGCCCAGTGGAAATGACGATTGTCGTGACACCACGCGGCGGGGCGGATACCAGGCGCACCTTGCGAGAGTTACGTCAATCCGAGTTTTTTGGCTTGTGGCGCGATCGCTCGGATATTGAGGATAGTGCTGCTTTTGCCCGCCGCTTGCGCGTCGATGCCTGGAGCAGAACATCGTGATGGTACTTCTGGATACAGACGTGTTGGTGGATTGCTTGCGGGGCACAGAACCGGCTCAACAGTGGCTGGAAACCGTGGAATCCGCTACCTTTTACGTGCCCGGCATTGTAGCAATGGAACTTGTTGCAGGCTGCCGCGATAAAACCGATTTGCAACACGTTCAACGGTTTCTGGATGCTTTCCCGGTCCTTTGGCCGGATGCGGCGGATTTTGCCCAAGCGTATGATTTACTGGTGAAATACCGCCTGGGGGTGGGAATCGGTATCCCGGATTGTTTAATCGCGTCCATGGCGCTCCGCCGGTCAGCACGCCTGTACACTTTCAACTGGAAGCATTTTCGGGCAATTCCCGAATTGGATGTTCAACAACCCTACGAACGATCATAACCCTGCGGAGGCAGGGGGGATATACAAAAATTCAATGAAAACTCTCCTTTCCTGGCTTGTTACCTTTCTGGTCCCTGTGGCGCTTGTGCTGTTTGGGGTGCGGCTTTTGCTCACACCCCTGTTCATGAGCATCGAGTACCGGCTGCCCTATTTCCCGCCGGACCGCTACGGCTTCACACTGGAAGAGCGTCTCTCCTGGGCGCAGCAGACCCGCGCATGGCTGCTCAATGACGAGGGAATTGCGACCCTGGCGGCGTGGCAGTTCCCCGAAGGGCAGCAATCCGCCGGAGACTGTGAAACCTATCTGCCCCCGCGGGATTGCACCTACCTTTTCAACGACCGCGAACTTCAGCACATGGCCGATGTCAAGCAGGTCACCACCTACGCCCGCTGGGCGCTGTGGGCGAGCGTGCTGGGCCTGCTCGGCATGGGGATTTGGGCAAACAGGACGGACTGGTGGGCGGATTACCGTCAGGGGCTGGGGCGCGGCGGCTGGCTGACCGTCGGGCTGGTGCTGGCGGTGATGGTGTACCTGGCGATGAATTTCCGTTCTCTGTTCACCACATTTCACCGTATTTTCTTCGAGGGAAGCACCTGGGTTTTCCGCTTTTCGGATTCGCTGATTCGCCTGTTCCCGGTCACCTTCTGGCGGGACGCGTTTATCTGGGTGGGCCTGTTTGCCCTGGCGGGCGGCACCCTGCTGGGCTGGTGGGGGTCACAGGCAAAAGAAGAACAGGAAAAGTGACGGAAATCCTGACATCGGAACTTCCGCACCGGGTGAGGGCGGGAGAAACATCGTTGTTCTACAACATTTGCGTACATCCCCCTTTGCCCGGCAGATGCTCCCGTGCAGCATCATGCTATAATTTTCCCGATGAACTTTCTGATTACAGGAGCAGCCGGATTTTTGGGTTCCGCCCTGGCGAACCAACTGGCCCGCGAGGGACAGCAGGTCCGCGGGCTGGATGACCTTTCCACGGGGAACCCCGATTCCCTGTTTGAAGATGTCCACTTCACCCGCGGGGATGTGAACGACCGCCCCAAGTTGTGGACTCTGCTCCAGGATGTGGATTGCGTTTACCATCTCGCGGCGCGGGTCTCCGTCCCGGAGTCGGTCCTGTACCCGCGGGAATACAACGCGGTCAACGTGGGCGGCACGGTCAGCCTGATGGAAGCCATGCGGGACGTGGGCGTGCGGCGGGTGGTGTTCATCTCCTCCGGCGCAGTTTACGGCGACCAGGGGCAGCAGCCCCTCAGGGAAACCGCTCCCCCGGACCCCGGTTCGCCCTACGCGGTTTCCAAACTGGCCTCGGAATACTACATCCGCACCATCGGGCGGCTGTGGGGCATCGAAACCGTGATTTTGCGGGTTTTCAACGCCTATGGGCCGGGGCAGAACCTGCCGCCCGCGCACCCGCCGGTGATCCCCTACTTTTTGCGGCAGGCCGTGCGCGGGGGGACAATCGTCATCCACGGCGACGGCAGCCAGACCCGCGATTACGTCTTTGTGGATGACGTTGTCCGGGCGATGGTGGCGGCCTCCACCGCCCCCGATGTGAACGGGCTGACCATCAACGTCGGCAGCGGCATTGAAACCAGCGTGCGGGCGCTGGCGCGCCTGGCGCAGGAACTGACCGGCCACGCGGCCGAAATCATCTACAACCCGCGCTCGGATTCCGGCGTCTCGCGGATGCGCGCCGATCTGACGCTGGCGGCAGAAAAACTGGGCTACACACCGAGCGTCACCCTCGCCGAAGGTCTGCGGCTGACCCTGGAACGGGACAAGCAGTTTCGGGAGTGGATGCAGAAACCCGGATAAATCCGTCAGGCGGCAAGGAACTCGCTGCAACCCTCCCATGCCATTCGTCTCATTCGCGGATGTTCGCACAGGTTACGACTGGCAGTCCTGCCAGGACTGCCAGTCATGAATCCGGCGGCACACGCTTTTTTGCACGCTTGCGTGACTCATCCCCCCTGAACGGGTTATAACCCTTTGACAAGAACGCGGCATCCCCGCGCAACAGGAGAACGTATGCCTTATCATTCCATCGTGCTCGTCAAACAGGTCCCCGACACGCGGCACGTCACCGGTGACGTGATGACCAAAAAGGGCACCATGAACCGCAACGCCCTGCCCGCCATCTTCAACCCGGAGGACCTCAACGCTCTCGAAATGGCGCTCCAGGTCAAGGAGCGGTATGGCGGCACGGTCACGGTGCTGACCATGGGGCCGCCCAAAGCCGCTCAAATTTTGCGCGATTCGCTCTACCGCGGCGCAGACCGGGTGATTCTGCTCACCGACCGCAAGTTCGCCGGTGCCGATACTCAGGCGACTTCCTACACCCTGAAAGCCGCTATTGACAAAATCGGCGCGTTCGACCTGATTTTTGCCGGACGCCAGGCCATTGACGGCGACACCGCCCAGGTCGGCCCGCAGGTGGCGGAGAAACTGGGCATCCCCCAAATCACCTACGCGGAGAGGGTACTCGCCCTGGAAGGGGACGAAATCACCGTGCGGCGCGCCCTGGGACTGGGCAGCGAGGTGGTGCAATGCAAACTCCCCGTCCTGCTGACCGTGGTCGCCACCGCCAACCAGCCGCGGCCGCCCTCCGCCCGTCGGCGGATCGCCTACAAATTCGCCGCCATCCCCCCGGAATACCCCGCCCTGCTGGAAAAATGGCCGGAATTCGAGGATCAGGCGCAACTCGAAGCCTTTTTGGATGCGCGCGGGTTGAAAATCACCACCTGGAGCGCGGCAGACCTGGACGTGGACGAATCCCTGCTGGGCCTGCGGGGTTCCCCCACGCAGGTGTACAAGGTCAATTTTGTGGTGCTGGAAAGCACCGAAAGCAAGGAATTCCCCCCCACTGCGGAGGGCATCCACGCGCTGGTGGACGAGTTGATTGAAGAACACATTATCAGTTGAACAGGTTGCAGGCTGCAAGTTGCAGGTTCCGGCCATCAACCGGCAGCCCGCAAAACTTTTGGAGAAGGCATGAAAAACGTCTGGGTTTTCATCGAACAGGATGACGGCAAAATCGCCGAGGTCAGCCTGGAGTTGCTGGCAAAAGCCGGTGAACTGGCGCAAACCCTGGGCAGTCAGGTTTGGGGGCTGCTCTGCGGGCAGGGCGTCACCGAACTGGCGGAGACCGCTATCCACTACGGGGCGGACAAGGTGCTGGTGGCCGATCACCCCGAACTGGCGGTGTACCGCACCCTGCCCTACACCCGCGTGGCGGTGGATTTGCTCCGCGAACATCAGCCCGACATCTTCCTGATCGGCGCGACCCCCCTGGGGCGCGACCTTGCCCCGCGCATCGCCAGCGCCCTTCAGGTGGGGCTGACCGCCGACTGCACCGACCTGCAAATCGGCGATTACAACTTCCGCCTCGAAAAGAAACTTTACACCGACCTGCTCTACCAGATCCGCCCGGCGTTTGGCGGCAATATCGTCGCCACCATTGTCAACCCCAAAACCCGCCCGCAGATGGCGACCGTCCGCGAGGGCGTGATGCAGGCCAGCGAGCCTGACCCAACCCGCACAGGCGAAATCGAGATGGTGGAGCCGCACTTCCGGCCGGAGGATTTTGCCCTCAAGGTGCTGCGGCGGGAGACCCGCGAATCCACCGTGGACCTGAAAAACGCCTCCGTGGTGGTTGCCGGGGGCGCGGGCGCCAGCCAGCCGGAAGATTTCCAACTCATCCGGGAACTGGTACATATCCTCGGGGGCGAGGTGGGCGCTACCCGTGCCGCGGTGGACGCGGGATTCATTTCGGGCGAGCACCAGATCGGGCAAACGGGAGTCACCGTCAGGCCGCGGCTGTACATCGCTGCCGGCATCTCCGGGGCGATCCAGCACCGCACGGGGATGGAGGAATCCAACAAAATCGTGGCAATCAACACCGATCCCGATGCCCCCATCTTTGAAATCGCCGATTACAAAATCGTCGGCGACCTGCGGGAGGTGCTCCCGATGATGATCCAGGCCCTGCGCGAGAAGGCGCGCTGATACGGATGGCAGAAGAAGTTAGACTCTGTTATGAACTTTTCTGTCGCCCCCACCCCCAGCCCCTCCCCCTCAGGGGGAGGGGAATCATCCAGTGGTGTATTTTCGGGCACGAAGTGCCCGAAAATACACCACTGGGCGATTGCTCCCCCCTTCCATGAGGAGTGCGAAGCCTGCCCGAAGGGGGAGGCGGGCCGGGGAGATGGCAGGTTTGCTGCTGCCTGCATCACAAAAAGTGTATAACAGCATCTAGGATGTGAGGCGGTTAGGAAACATGCCCCCTGACACCCTGAACTCAGACACTGAAACCTTATGAGCGAAAATTTTTTCACCGATAACCCCGATTTACAGTTCCGCCTGGAGCAACTGGATTTGCAAGAGGTGGTGGAACTCAAGGAAAACGGCTACGCCTACGCCCAGGAGTACCCCGAAGCCCCGCGCAACTACGCCGATGCGAAGGACAATTACCGTCTGATGCTGGAAACCCTGGGCGAGATCTGCGCCACGGTGGTCGCGCCCCGCGCTGCCGAAGCGGACGAGGTAGGCGCGCAGTTCCACGATGGCGAGGTCGCTTACGCCGAGGCAACCCAGGCCGCGCTGGAGGCCTTCCGTCAGGCAGAACTGATGGGAGCGGTGCTGCCCTGGGAATACGGCGGGGTGAACCTGCCCGAAACCATCTACCAGTTGATGGTGGACATGGTCTCGCGGGCGGAAGCCGGGCTGATGACTCTCTTCGGGCTGCTGGAAATCGCCCTGGCGGTTTACGAGTACGCCGACGAGGAATCCAAGGCGCGGCTGCTGCCAAAATTCGCCAGCGGCGAGGTGACCGGTGCGATGGTGCTCACCGAGCCGGATGCCGGTTCCGACCTGGGGGCGGTGCAGACCCGCGCCACCTACGACGAGGAAACCGATACCTGGTACCTCACCGGCGTCAAGCGATTCATCACCAACGGCAACGCCGATGTGCAACTGGTGCTGGCGCGCAGCGAACCCGGCTCCAGCGACGCCCGCGGGCTGTCGCTCTTCCTCATCGAGCGGGATGAAACCGTCAAAATCCGCCGCATCGAGAACAAACTGGGCATCCACTCCTCGCCGACCTGTGAAATCCAGTACACCAACACCCCGGCGAAACTGGTCGGGCGGCGGCGGTTCGGCCTGATCCGCCACGGGATGGAGTTGATGAACGGGGCGCGGCTGGCGGTTTCCGCGCAGGCCACCGGCATCGCCGAGGCCGCCTATCGGGAAGCGCTGCGCTACGCCGGGGAACGCGCCCAGTTCGGCAGGCCGATCCGCGAACTTCCCGCGGTTTCCCGGATGCTGCTCTCGATGCGCGGCGAAATCGAAGCCTCCCGCGCTCTGGTTGGCATGACCGGCACCTGGGTGGACCGCCTGAAGGCTTACGAAGCCCGTCTCTCCGCGGGGGACAAAGCCTACCGCAAAAAGCAGAAGAAAGCCAAAAATCTGGCGGATGTGCTCACCCCGCTGGCGAAGTATTACGCCACCGAGATGGCAAATCGGGTGTGTAACCTGGCGTTGCAGGTTCACGGCGGCGTGGGCTACATGCGCGAGTTCAACGTGGAGCGGCATTACCGCGATGTGCGCGTCACCAACATCTACGAAGGGACCAGCCAGTTGCAGGTGGTCGCCGCCATCGGCAAACTGATGGGGCGCGGCCTGGATGGCCTGTTTTCCCAGTGGATGGCGCAGGACTACGGGACGGAACTCGAACCCCAGAAGGCGCAACTCACCGAGGCGGTTGACCTGTTCCAGCGCGCCGGTGATTTTCTCAAAACCCGCGAGCAGCCCGTGATTGACTACTACGCCAGCGACCTGATGGACATGGCGGCTTACCTTGTCAATTCCTGGCTGCTGATGCAGGATGCCCGCATTTCCGAGCGCAAGGCGGATGTGGCGCGGCTCTACATCGCCGAGCACCTGCCAAAAGTCCGCGCCGCGGGTGAGATGATTCTCACGGCGGATGAAACCCCGCTCGCTGTGCGCGATGCCGTGCTGGGAGAGGGCAGGCAAACGTTGTAGAATTGCCTGCCTTGCCCCCTACCCAACCTCCCCCCATCGGGGGGAGGGCAAGATATGGGAAAACATGCGCGGTTCCTATGTGCTGCCCGGTTTCCCTGCTCCCCAATCCCTGATTCCCAATTCCCAATCTCCAAAACCCCCATGTTCCGAAAACGAGAAGAAGTTCCCCCGGCAACCCCGACCGACCTCGCCGCCCCGGCCACGCGGGTGACCTCCGTCCTCGGCCCCGGAATCGCCTGGAAAGGGGCGATCCACGGCAGCGGCGGCGTACGCGTCGAAGGCGCATTTGACGGCGATATTCACCTGCGCGGCATGTTGGTGGTCGGCGAGACCGGACGCGTCACCAGTGAGCATGTGCGCGCCAACACGGTCATCGTCGCGGGCGCGCTGCGGGGCAATATCACCGCCGAAAAGGTCGAAATCCGCGCCACCGGGCGGGTGTGGGGTGACGTGGTCACCGCCGCCTTTGCCACCGAAGAAGGCGCGTTCCTGCGCGGCACCATCACGATGGAAGAAAGCGTGGAAATCGAAGCCCCGCCGGAAGCAGACGACGAGAACGCCGGATAAACACCTTGCGCGCCGTGTCTTTGGGTCAACCGCAGGGGAACACACAATGCCGATGGAAAATACATGAACTGGCACAAGGACACCCTCGAAATTCAAACCCGCGGCAAAGGGCTTTACCCTTTTACGGAACAAATTGAACGGCGCATCTCCGCCTGGGGCATCCGGGAGGGGATGTGTTTTTTGTTTGTGCAGCACACCAGCGCGTCACTGGTCATCAGCGAGAGTTACGACCCTTCCGCCCGCATGGATTTGGAAACCTTTATGGAACGGATCGCACCCGAAGGGCAGCCCTGGCACCGCCACACCCTGGAAGGCGCGGATGATTCTCCCTCGCATCTGCGCGCCATGCTCACTGATACCGACCTGACCATCCCCATTGACGGCGGCAAACTCAGCCTCGGAACCTGGCAGGGAGTCTACCTCTTTGAGCATCGGACGCGCGGCCACCGGCGGCGGGTATTGCTGCGCTGCCTGGACGCCGGACTGCCAAGCCGTTAAATGACAAGACCGGTGAGGTCTCTGAAGACCTCACCGGTCTGTAACTTTTAGAATTAGGACTTTCGCTGAAACACCACAAACCATTGCTCAGCGCGAAGTCCCAAGAATCAACTTCAGGGGGTGGGAGTCACCGGAAGCAGGGTCGCAGACGGGGTCGGAGTGGGGGTGATCACATAAATCTGCGGAATCCAGCCGATGCGGCCCTCCTCATCCGCTACCTCAATCCACACCAGTCCGTTGGCGATCTCCTCGCCGTAGAGCACGGTCAGCACATTTCCCGGACGCAGGTGAGCGATCACCGGCCCGTCGGGGGACTGGCGCAGTTCCATGCCGGGGAAGGTCACGCGCGTCATATAGCCCGGATAGGGCGTCGCGGTCGGCGTCGGTGAACAGGTGGGGGTCGGTGTCGCGGTGGGCAGCGGGGTCTCCGTGGGGGTGGGAGTGGCGGTCGCTGTGGGCAGGGGAGTTTTTGTGGCCGTGGGACTCGGCCCCAGGGTCGGCGTGCGGGTCGCCGTCGGGGGAACTTCCGGGTCCAGCAGGCGGGCAATAATCTGGTTGATGATCAACTGCACTTCCTGGGTTTCCCCGATCAAACCGGCTTCGGAGAGTTGCAAACTGATGGTATCTCGCAGGGATACCGCTTCGCTGTGAATCAGCGGGTGCGTGGTGCGGATGACGATCTCCAGTTTGAGCACGTCATCTTCTTCGTCGGAGGTCCCCCATTCGAGCAGTTCTGCACCGGAGATGTCATCCACCGCCTGGCTGATGATCCGCTCCATCCGGATGCGCTGCTCGGACTGTTCGCGGGTGGCTACCGCTCCCTGGACAAATTGCACGCTCATATAAGTCAATGGGGCCAGCATTAACCCGGTTGCCACCGCCGAAACCACGAGGCTGCGCGGCATTCCCCAGAGATAACCGGCCTTTGTCACATCCCGCCGCGTGAACCCCAGAATAAAAAAGACCAGCATCGCTGCGAAAGCGATGGTGATTGCGTTGGTCACAAACAGCAGAAACGAACCGCCGGCCACATCCCAGCGGCCAAAAGCCAGTCCGATCCCGACTGTGCTGAGCGGCGGCATCAGGGCGGTGGCGATTGCTACGCCCGGCAGCGCAGCGGAGATATTGGGCATTGCCAGTGCGAAGGCCGCCGCCAGCCCGCCCGCCAGGGCAATGACCAGGTCAATGGGGCTGGGTTGTGTGCGCGCCATCACCGCCAGCGGGAGTTTGTCCGCCTGCAAGTCAATGAACGGCATGAAAGTGTTAACCCAGGTGAGCAGGAACGAGATCACAATGGAAAGAATTGCCCCCCGCAGCAGGGACGATAACGCGTCACGGGCCAGTGCGTCATCACCACGGATGGATGCCAGTCCCAGGCCGATGATCGGTGACATCAGCGGCGCGACCAGCATCGCTCCGATGATCACCGCCGGTGAGTTCACCAGCAACCCCAGGGTGGCGATCACGCTGGAAAGCAGCACCAGCAAAAAGAAGTCGAAATCCGGGTGCGAAGAATCGCGCAGTTGCTCGCGAACTTCCAACCGGCGGTTTTCGGTGATGGGTGGGACTATCCGCCGCCAGAAGTATCGCAGAGAGGCCCGCCACGAGGCCCGTCTTTTATGAGGCTGCTTGCTTTCCATAGGGATATTGTAACGCGAAAACCGCAGAGATGGATGTTTTTTGCCCGCACCCGTGCAGGCAAATGTTGTAGAAATTCCTATGTGTTTCCCTCGCCCCGCACACAAGACTGGCAGTCCTGCCGGGACTGCCAGTCTTCGTTTTGCGAACAGGACAGGCACCGAACACCCCGCCCCGCCGGGGGAAGGGCAGAGACATGCGGCGGCCCGATTTCCACATCTTTTGCTTGCACCCTGCCTGCACCCGCCCGCACAGGAATGTCTGCCTACAGAAAGTGATAACAGCCTCTGGGCTTTCGCTCACGCACAGGGAAAATTCGGCCCTATTCCAGCAACTGCAATACATCCGCCAGGCAGGCAGTAAAAACTTCGTCCATTATCGCGCGATTTACAACGTAAGGGCCGCCGAAGGAACCGTCGCCATACACCTGACGGGCCTCTGCTGCTCCCGTCAATCCGGGAATGTACGGCGGGGTTTTCGTTTCGTCGGGCAAGGTGGAAACGCGAGTGAAATCGAAGGCTTCCAGCCAGTTGGCATGAGCGGGCTTGATACCATGTTTGGCAAATATCGGTTCCAGGCTGTGAGATTGCCACCAGGCATACCAGGCGAGATGCAAATCTTCCAGAGTGTCTGCAACTTCATAGAGTCGTGCGCGGGCCGGATCGTTACCGCCGTGCCCGTTGAGCACCAAAACCCGCCGGAAACCGTGGCGGTACAGGGAACGCACCAGATCTTCAACGACATCCAGCACAGTAGAAATCCGCAGGGAGAGCGTACCGGGGTAGCCCATAAAGTATGGTGAAGCACCGAAGTTTAACGGCGGGGCAACCAGAACCCCGCTTTGCCGACTGGCTGCGTCTGCCAGCGCCAAAGGGATTTTGACATCAGTCAGCAAACTCAGGTACGCGTGTTGTTCGCAGGCGCCGAGCACTAGCATCACCCGGTCGTCGCGGGCCAGATAAGATTCGATATCCATCCAGTTGAGATCAGAAAAGCGCATTGGAAACTCCCAAAACGAATTTTCCAGAGCCACCGCTTAGAGCGATGGTTTGTGGTGCTTTTAGTTTTGTGCCCGCTCCACCACCCAAAAGTGCGAGAGACCGAAAATCCGCAGCGGGGTGCGCTCCAGAAATTGCAGTACCCCGCGCAGCACCCGTCCGAACGCGCCGAAACGGGCGATGAGATTGTCATACGCCCCGAAGATGATCGTCCGTTCCACAATGCGCACCGGCAGACCGCCGAACAATCGCTCCAGGTCGCCGCGGGTGTAGATTTCCACGTGGGGGGCGAGTTTGTCCCGCCAGCGGCGCGGCAGCCAGTTGACGAAGGGGATATTGCCAAAATGATATGCCCCGCGCCAGTAAATCCCGTGCGTCTCGAAGGGGTAGCCGCGGTTGGGGCAGAACAGGATGATCCGCCCGCCGGGTTTGAGGGTGCGCACCATCTCGGTGACGGCGGCGCGGTCATCCTGAACGTGTTCAATGACCTCGTGGCTGAGAATCAGATCGAACTTGCCGTCGGGAAAGGGCAGTTTCTCCCCGGCGGCGTTGAGAATGTACCGGGTGCGGGTATGCGCTTCGGCTGCGCGCTCGAAGTCGTACTCCAGCCCGATGACCGTTCCCCCCTGGGCGGAGAGTTTTTCCGCGAACATGCCGACTCCGCAGCCGTTCTCCAGCACCTGCCCGCGGACGCGGTCCCCGGCGGTGCGCAAGATCATCTCCAGGCGGCGTTCCTGTCCGGCCCGCCAGACGTAGGAGGGTTCACCGCGCAGGGCGGCTTTTTGGAGGTCGGTGGGGGGCATGGGAGTTAGGGAATCAGCGAATCAGCGAGTCAACGAATCAACGAGACGGCGAATCGGCGGGTCAACGGTTTGGCGAAACAGCGGGGCGGGGGGTCAGCGGTGGCGGAGTTTGCGGCGTTGGTGCACCAGTTCTGTAACAATGAGGGCGATGATTTCATCCAGCAGCGACATGCGTTCCTGCAAGGCGACGGCATCCATCAACTTACGGGCACGAAAATACCAGCCTTTGGTTTCACGCGCAGAGGCCAGCGCAACACGGTAATGGTACAGCATTTCCTTACCATAGCCGCGGCCAAGTCCCTCTTCCAAGTTCGCGGAAATTGAACCACAACTACGCGTAATCTGCCATACCAAATCCCGCCCACGCGGGTTTTGCAGCCAGCCTTCCGTATCCTGCCAGACCAATTCGTACAGATACAACGCTTTCCGATAGCCGGGGAAATTCCAAATTGGCTCGTCCCGCGTGCTTTGTGGAACGGTGGTCAACCAATCATCAAAAGAAACCATGGGGAACTCCCTTCTTTAGATTCAGCGAGTCAGCGAGTCAACGAGTCAGCGAGTCAACGAGTCAACGAGTCAGCGAGTCAACGAGTCAGCGAGTCGGCGGGTCGCTGATTCGCTGAATCGCTGAATCGCTGACTCGCTGACTCGCT
>Ga0256914_1002339_pt1 | contig 15971 bp, 12 predicted proteins | sample HulkmetaG_FD_191571 | JGI IMG/M metagenome (GOLD analysis project Ga0256914, IMG submission 191571) | Hydrothermal chimney microbial communities from Main Endeavour vent field at the Juan de Fuca Ridge, Pacific Ocean - Hulk | ecosystem: Environmental > Aquatic > Marine > Hydrothermal vents ... | reverse complement strand
ACTTTTTTTAAAAATAATAGTCTTTATCCAGCCTCTTCTTGCAGTCTGCTTCTTCCCGGCTGCCTTTTCATGTCTTTCTGCTATATCAGATGAAAAAGATAGAAATCTTCTTATTTCGATGATAATTCCTTTTGCCTTTGTAATGGGGGCAGGTGTAATGCCTACAATAATAGGATGGATGGCGGACTATGATATGTTTGAACAGGGATTTATGATTGCAGGCTGTTTCCTTGCATCAGGTATGCTACTTTCAAGGATGCTTCCAATTCCTAAAAAATTGGCCCAACAACCTTGAAATACCAGGAAAGAACCTGTTGGTTCTCTTGCTGTACACCTCATATTTACTGCCAAAACGCCTTTTTAAGTCTTTCTCCTCAATAGGTATTATCACCAGCAGTGCTACACACAAATCAACCAAGGCTATAAGAAACAGCGAAAGATAGCCCGTCATGACCGCAGAGCCAAAAAACATCATAGAGTGGGAAAGATAGGTGGGATGACGGCAGACATCAAAAGGGAAACCGGTCTCGAGCCTTGCCTCCCGGCCGGTCAATTCATGAAAGCCCGCTATTCTCTTTCCAAGACGAAGGGCAGTAAGTATCTGTAAAACCATCCCTAAAAATGCCATGATTGCACCACATATCTTTACAGATTGGGGCAAAGGAAGATATTCAGACAAAATTGCTCCTTTGAATGAAAACGAAAAATAGGCTACTATAAGCCAGCCGACAAAGGCCAAAAGATAGTAAAAGGACCCGAGGCACTCCTTTAAGCCGGGCCACAATCTTATAGGGATCCAGAAGATAGGTATCAGCGGCCACAAAATCAAAACCGCCAAGGCAATCCATCTGTCAATATGGCTGCACAAGACTTGGATATCTAATGGAGAATATGGCCTCCGTTAATGTCGGCCCCAAGGGCCTGCTGCTCAAGAATCTGCTGACGTTTAAAGATAAACCCCTTTGATTTCTCAAGCACCGCTGCCAGGTCTAATATAAGGGCTATAGAACCGTCACCTAGAATGGTTGCCCCTGCAAAGCCAGGCTGATCCATAAGATAATCTGAAAGGGGTTTTATAACGACCTCCTGCTGGCCTACTAAGGCATCCACACCAAGGCAGGCTTCAATATCCCCTGTCCTGACCCGTACAGCAAAGAATTTTTTGCTGTCTTTAGCTGAGCCAGTTCCCCTAAAAATAGAGGCCAGTCTAATCAACGGGAGAGTCTCCTGCCGCCTGGAAATTATCTCATAACCTTCTACGTGACTAATATCATTGCTACTGATACGAAAGGTCTCAAATACACTCGAGACAGGGATAACCATAGACTGATGCCCCACTTTTACTATAAGCCCTCTTACGATTGCAAGGGTTAGAGGAATTCTAAGAAGGATGGTGGTACCCTTGCCCTTTACTGAACGAACAATAACAGAGCCTCCTGCCTTTTCGATGTTTTTCTTCACTACATCTAGACCAACTCCTCGGCCAGAAAGATCAGACACCTCTTCAGCAGTAGAAAATCCAGGAGCAAAAATAAGCTGATAGATCTGATTTTCAGTAAGAGAAGCGATCTTTTCAGGTGGAATGAGTCCAAGACCACTGGCCTTTCTGACAATTTCGTCCCTATCGAGGCCTTTGCCATCATCTGAAATAGAAATAACAACAAAATTCCCTTCTTGGGATGCGGCTATAGCAAGCCTACCCTTTGAGGGTTTACCAATACGTTGCCGTTCCTCAGGACTTTCTATTCCGTGATCTACTGCGTTTCTTATAATGTGCTGCAGCGGATCAACCAGCTGCTCCATTATCTGTTTGTCTAAAGCAGTATCTGCACCACTAACCACAAATTCCACATCTTTATGTAGTTTTTTGGCAATGTCCCTTACCATTCGCGGAAATCTATTGAAAAGATGAGACACTGGCAACATCCTTATCCGCATGACTCCGTCCTGAAGCTGATTTACGATCCTCTCAAGGGCTGAGACCTTTTCAGAAAAACCAAGCAGAATCTCCTTAAGATGCCTGAGCTGCTCGGTGGGAAGTATTCTCCCGTCAGCACACCTTGAATAAAGCGCCTCAAGCTGGGCCTTATCTTGAGCCATAGTAGAACGAAGAACTACAAGCTCTGCTACATCTTCTAAAAGATGTTCGACCTTCTCTAAATTGACCCTTACCGTCTTACTTGAAGAAGAAGTTTGTGAGGCAACAACATCGTGAAGACCCTGCACGGAATCGCCTTGATTGAAAAAAACATTTGCCTTGTCAACTCCTTGAAGGTCTTCACTCTGCCTAAGCAGATCCCCAGGCTGGGGAAATACAGCATCTATATCTGTTGCATCAGCCGGTTTTGCCTTCCCTTCTATAAGGTTGTCTATTGCACTATCCAAAACATCCAGATCTCTTGGATCAAGTACCGGTGCCACATCAGCCTCTATATTCTGCTGGGTTTCTTTATCATTTCTCATGTTACCCTGTCCCTCTTGCCGCCTAAACATTTCGGAAAGACCGGGCAAAACGGCTGTTAGCTGTTCCCACAAAGATCGAAATACGCTAGGAGCATAATTGCCAGAGCTACTAAGAAGTTCAGCTAGCCTCTCTTCCCATTCTTCAAGTATTCTTACAACTTCCATATAGTCCATATAGTTGGCAGAGGTTTTTAATTTTTCTATAGCCTCCTGACACTGTGAAGCCCAATCCTGCTGAAACTCGTCAGGGATGTGTGATAAAGAAGATCCAATCTCCTTGAAAAAATCCAAGAATATCTCATAAAGCTCCTGATCCTCTTCAAAATCTACAGACAAAAAGGAAACCGTGACACTGCCTTCCGAATCAAGTTTGGTGTAATTCCCTAAAATCTCTTTTAATCTTTCGATCATTGCCGAAGCATCGGACTCTCTCAGCACTACTGTTGAGTCTTTACAAAAATCTGTACGAATAGCCTTTATCTTAGACAGAATCTCCTCATGCCCCATATAGTTTGTAACTCTCTCCATATCTTCCAATATGGCCTTTACCGTATTTACTGGAGCTTCATTTGCGCCTAAGAGAGAGCGCAGCTGATTGAACAAGCTCTTCATCTCTTCCTGAAAGATAGTAAGAAGCTCTTGATCTTCTTCAGGTTCTACATCTGTGGGAGCCTCTGCAAATGTTGTTATGGGCTTATCAGTTAGCTCTTTTTCTGGACCAAGAGACAGGGAATCTATCTCTTTTAGCAGCTCTGATGTATCCAAGGTCTCTGTATGATTACTTTCTATATCGTTCAGTAAATTTCTGAACAGGTCTACTGCCTTAAAAATCACATCAAAAGCAGCTTGATTAAGGGGTGCTTTACCTTGCCTAGCCATGTCCATAAGATTTTCTATCTTGTGGGCAAGTTCGGCCATCTTTGAAAAACCCATGTAATTCGCAGCACCTTTTATGCTATGCATGTTACGAAAGCAGTCATTGAGAATGGATAGGTCATCAGGCTGTTGTTCAAGGAGAAGCAAATTGGGCTCAAACTCTTCAAGATTCTCCTGGACCTCTATAACAAAATCCTGCCACATTTCTTTATCAAACCTTGCCATGATTACTACCTCTGTACGTTTTCCTGTTCTATAATGGCAAAAAGCTGCTGGTGATCCTTTTTTTCTATAAAACCAAGGCTACCTATCCGTTTTGCCTCATCAATAACATGGGGATCTCTGACCAAACTCATAAACACTATTCGGGCATCAGGATGGGCCTTTTTGATCATCTTGGCCCCTGCAATCCCATCTACACCTCTCATAGTTACATCCATTATCACAAGGTCCGGCCTTAAAAGTCCATACAGCTCGAATCCTTCTTTCCCATCCCTGGCAGTTCCAACTACTGTATGGCCTGCATCTTCCAAGAGGCCTTTAAGGCGTTTCCTCATAAAACTAGAATCATCTACTATCAACACCCTGAGCACCTGTCCCTCCTATCAAGAGCTTCCAGTTATCCACTTGGTAAGGAACACTGCTATGTCCTCTGGTGCCATAAATTCTGTTGTCAACCCCATGTTGTCAATTTGTCTCAGAGGCATCGGATAAAGACTAGTGTCTGGCAGTTGCGCTATTATCTTTCCATCTGACATTGCAACGTGCTGCAGACCTTCTACAATTGATACATCTGCACCAGACAACACCACCACTGCAAGATTACAAGAAAAGATCTCTGAAAGGACTTCAAGGACTTCGCCTACATCAAAACCTTGTCCTTCATCTCCCACACTATAAATACCCGCCCCTGATTCATCCGCCTTGATTCTCCATTTGCCTTTAGCAGCAGACAGCCAGGCTTGATTGCTTAACAATGGCGCTCCTGAACCTAGCTCTTTAACAGAAAATGCACAGTGTGGCTCCAAATAGTCTGCCGCTGGAGAGGCAAAGAGCGGACACATTTGTTGAAATATCACCAGTCCGCATCTGTCCATTAGATCAAGACAAGGAAGTATTTTTTGTATCTCCAGAAGAGCCCCATAACCTCCAACAACAATTATGATTTTATCTGCTGGCATCCCTGGATCTCTTTTATGAACAGCAAGTTTTGGATTTCTAGCCCTTCTAACATTTCTTATTCGGAAATGGCTGGCATTCCTTACCACTTCGGCAAGTCTCTTTGCAAAAACCTCCCAGGGCTGCCCTCCCATAGGTTTTGCAATAAAATCCACGGCTCCAAGCCTCAAAAATTCCATCACCTTGCCTGCATGACGTTCGTTAAAATTGCTCACCAAAACAACAGGTGCTGGAGATTTGATCATTATGTGCTTTAAGGCTACATCTCCAGCCATAACAGGCATGTTAATATCTAGAGTTATGAGATCAGGTGTAGACTTTGCCAGAAACTCGATTGCTTCCCTTCCATTTGCAGCCTCGCCTGCTACCTCAGCAGCAAGCTGTTCCTGAAGAAAATCCCTCAGGCGCGACACAAAAAATCTTGAATCATCCACAACCAATACACTAGCCTGGGCTGGCTCTCTGTCTGGATATTTTGCTTTGTTCTCATCCTTTAGCCTAAGGGCTTCTATGATTAGAAAATTCCAAGGGGTTTCAATTGTTCTCTGCTCTGTAGCTCCCTCTAGAAACTTGAAAGAACCATATTCCCAAGACATCACCTCATAAAATGCATCTTCTCCTGTTTTGTCTCCTGTTTCGCAATGAACAACCTCTCCTTTACTAAAAAATAATTGGGCTGAACGGTGTCCTGACAAAACTACAAGTTTTCGATCTCTATTTTCAAGACAGGCAAGTTGAACAAGATCTGCCAGATTTAATCCTGCCACAAAACCACTAAAACCAGGGGGCCCTGCTTGGCCCTGGCAAGCTGCTCCGCAATCAGAAACGTTTAGCTGTGGAGAAGAAGTGATTTTTAGACCTGTCATGTCATCCAACTATTAACAAATCTAGATAGTTCGTAAGGTTCTGCTGAATCTGCAGCAAATCTTTCTATCATCATCTCAGGATTATATGGTGCCAAGCATCCTGCAGGTTTCTGCACTATCAACTTGCCCTTGTTTCTAATAACCTCTTCGGCTCCAGTTGCCCCAAAAGGGCTATCTCCAGACACAAATATAGATAATAACCCATCACAAAAGGACTCACTGGCAGACAACAAAGTCAGATCTATAGCTCCCTCCTTTGAAGACTCGATTGGTCTTTCTTTTACGCTCATTTCCCAGCCCTTTCCTGCCTTGTCAAAGTGAGCTGCATAATCTGCAGGAATAAAATATACCTGTCCTGGCCGAAGCTCGATCCTTTCTGTAATCATCGACAAACAGGGAACAGAATATGGTTTTAGGTAATCCACAAAAGCTGCCAAGTTCTCTTTGTTCACTGCCAGAGAAATCACTACTGCTCCCTTTGGGAGCCCCGTCAAAAATGGCACTATTGCAAGAACTGAGGAGTATCCTCCTGTTGAACCGTGAATAATACAAACCCTTTCCAACTCCTCGGGCCTGTATTCTGTTTCACCCTTAACAGATTCCTTACCAGATACAGGTCTAACCCTTAAGTAACGAGCTGCTTTGACTTGTACCCTAGATGCCCTTTTTAGACTTCTTATTAGCAGGTCTGCCTGTTCCTTAATCTCTCTATCGCCATTTCTTGCCGGTTTTTTGAAAAAATCAACTGCCCCAAACCTGAGGGCCTCAAAAGTGATCCTGGAACCATCCCCAGTAAATGCGCTCACCATCAATGTAGGAATTGGATATTTGACCATTATGTTTTTAAGAACAGAAAGCCCGTTCATACCTGGCATGTGTACGTCCAAGGTACATACGTCAAACTGTTTACTAGACAAGGCCTTCAGAGCCTCCCTGCCGCTAAGTGCCTTGTCAGCAACCTCTATCTGGTCGTCTTGTACAAGTATTTTCTCGATCGCCTTACACATCATTGGCGAATCATCTACCACAAGCACTTTTATGGGACCGTTTCTATTACTGGATAAGACATCATTCATTGATTAATCACCTATTTGCTCTGTCTCTTGTCTTCAAGAAGAAGTCTTCTTGAAAATCCACGGATTCTCTCCCACAACTCCATCTCGTCTGCCACCACATGCCCCACGCCTTTTCCCTTGATAAACTTTGGGAATTGGTCACATGCACACTTATCCGGCTCCAGACAAAATACTTGCCCTTTATTTATCAGAATCTCTTTTATAAAGGATGTATTATCAGGCACCTGCCCTCCAAGCACCACTAGGCAGAGCCTTTTACCAGACTTTTTGGCAAGCCTGCTGACAAAGCTGTTGAGAGAAGACGAATTCCCCGAAAGCTCTATTGAAAAAGAACCCTTTGCCTTCTTAATACCTGGTAAATTGGCCTCGCTTACCAAGACACAGACGCCCGCATGAACAATAGTTGACTGACCTGAAAAATGTATACATTCTATGACGTTATCTAGTTCTTCGCTGTAGGCACTCAAAACCGTCTCTGAAATATCCTGGACACATATAAATCCTACGTTGTCTAGATCCTTAAGGGCAGATACCAACCTTATAAAACTGCTAACGGCTCCTTGCCTAGCCAAGATCAATACAAGCCCGTGAACACCTCTAGAGACACTCGGGCGTTCCAATTCTTTGCCCCTGTTTTTAGATATAGCCCGCTTTATGGCCTTTGGGTTTGCCCTTGCCGCAAGCCTCAGCGTCTTTATCAGCTCGGCAGACTTGTCTTTTATATCCTTAGAGATGGTGCCAGAAGGCTTTGGGAAAAAATCTATAGCTCCAAGCCGCAAGGCCTCAAAGGTGATTCGCCCCTGATCCGCCAAACCACTTACCATCACTACAGGAACGGGAGACTTCACCATTATATGTTTTATAGTTGTAAGACCATCCATGACAGGCATGTCAACATCAAGAGTTATTACATCAGGTTTAACGGTCTTTATTGCCTCCAATGCCTCTGCTCCGTGACGGGCCACAGCCACTACCTCGATATCGCCAGAATGTGAAAGCACTTCCACAAGCTGTTTTCTCATAAATGCTGCATCATCAACCACCAAGGCCTTTATAGGTCTGCCTTCCGCCATCTTATCCTCCCATGGCCTGAAACCATGATTTTTCTAGGGCATCCTTTTTTTTCTTTATGTCTTTAGCCAGGTCTTGAACATCTTCCTTTTTCAATGACAACGACTTCGGCAACATTACTCCTTTGGGAAGCCACTTATTTGACCATCCCACACCAAGCCTATGACAAAGCTGATCGGCAAGATATACAACCGCACATAAGGGTTCGTCTTCGCCAGCACTTTTAGGTGTATGATGATAGCGCACAACACTCGTTATCTGCTCGCTAAGTTGCCATTTTTTGGCTAAAAAAGCCCCAACTTCAGCATGACTTAACCCCTGTTTCTCTTCAGCAACAGCCAAAGGACACCTCTTGGCTTCCTGTATCTCTAAAATCTTGTTCACCTCTTCTTTAAAGGCCTTGCACAAAACAAATCGGCCTATGTCGTGCAGAAGCCCCATGGTAAAACATTCCTCAGGATCAAACCCATTACCTGCAACCTTTGCAATCAACATAGAGGAGGTTGCAACACCCATAGAATGAAGCCACAAATCTTTGGTAGAAAAGCCCTTAAAACTTGCATCCTCACCAAAGGCCTGCATTAAGGATAGACCTATAACGAGATTTCTTACTTCATCAAAACCAAGAATAGTAATGGCATGAGAGATGGTATTCACCTGACCCGAAGTGCCATATAAAGGGGAGTTGGCCACCTTTAATATTCTGGCGGCTAACACTGGATCATGCATGATAATTTTTTCAAGACTTTTACTGTTGGCTGAAATAGACTCCATCTCTTTTAGGACCTTTTGCATTGTGTTAGGCATAGGCGGCAGGTCCTTAAACTTTTCCAGCCTCTTTATAAGGAAAGGAGGCATAATGATCTCCCACTTTTTTTATAATTTCTTATTTATATATCGACACACCATGCCTACTCCTTAACTATGGACAAAAAGAGAGGACATTTTTTAATTAATATTTCTCTGACCCAATCCGATAAGCCCTATAGAATAAGTTTTATTCCTATATCTTCTTAAGACTTTTGGGGTTAACAAATGGCAGATCTTGTATTGACTGGTCCGGCATTAGAAAAAGCCAGGTCTCAGATAAACGACGCCTTAATAGAAGCAGGAGTACACACTGTCCTGTTAATTGATCAAGCCGGAAATGTAGTAGCAAGCTGCGGTCAAAACAGGAAAGACCTTGATGTCACATCTCTTGCTGCACTTGCGGCAGCAAACTTTGGGGCAACTTCCCAAATGGCTAAGCTTATAGGTGAAGACGACTTTTCACTCCTATTTCACAAGGGGAAAAGAGACAGCATTCATTTTGCCAAGGTGGGCAACGAACTAATTTTGGTGACGATTTTTGGTGACGAAGTATCCCTGGGACTTGTTAGACTTCGAGTAGCAGAACTGACAGACAGCATAGAAAAGATCTTTGGGCAGGGGAATTAGTTAAATGGCTTTAATCGATCTCAGCAAAAGAGAAGTTCATTGCAAGATTGTATATTACGGACCAGGCCGGTGTGGCAAGACTACCAATCTCCTTTATATCTATAATTCAATGAATAGCAATGCCAAGGGCAAACTGTTAACAATTGAGACCAAGGGAGACAGGACATTGTTTTTTGACCTCCTGCCCTTAAATCTTGGTAAGATTAACGGTTTTGACATACGCATTCAGCTGTATACAGTTCCCGGCCAAGCCATTTACGAGGCCACCAGGAAGCTAGTCTTAAAAGGTGTGGACGGGCTTGTCTTCGTTGCCGACTCGCTACGGGTTAGACGGAACAAAAATATAGAAAGCTTGAAAGACCTTATGCACAATCTAAAAGAATACAACTTGGATATACATACAATGCCACTGGTCATTCAATACAACAAAAGAGATCTAACCCAATCACCTATCCCTACTCTTACTGTTGAAGAGTTAGAACAGGACCTAAACCGAGAACTAGGTGCTCAAACTTATGAGGCCGCCGCTACCAAGGGAATAGGCGTATTTGAAACGCTGAAAGATATTAGCAAGAAAACAGTCAGGTATGTGGCAACAAAGCATTTGCTAAATCCCAAAAAACAAATGGAGAAGGCACTGTGAAAAACAACGATAATCTCCCAGAACCAGAAGTCTTTACCAGCAAAATAGAAGAAACCATAGATGACCTGTTTAAGCCAGCAAAACAGATTGAAATCGATCCCTTAACTCAGGAAGTTAAGGAGGTTGCTACAGAACAGCAAAAAGTAGAGAGCAAATCAGAGATATCTCTAGAGCTGGCGATTGAGGAACCGTTGACAGAAGAAGGCAAAGAGGTGCAACAGGAACCCGAAATAGAGGTAACAGGATCCAAATCAACCGCTGTTAACAAAGATGAAATTGTTCAACCAGAACAAGAACGCCAGGCACTGGAAGCTGATAGAGAAGAAGAACCCCAGATAGAGCTAGAACTTGTGGAAGAAGAACCTGCGATATTGGAAGTAGAGGCGGATGAGAATAAGCAATCAGATGAGGTCTTGTTAACACTCCAACGGTTACGCGAAGACATCTATACAATAGAGTGGGAAATTTCCAGAAAAGAACTCTTAGACAGCGTATCAGAGCTTCAAAAGATCATAGAGCTTCCCGAGATAAAAAGTGACTCCATAGCCCTTACAATACTTTCTTTAAGCGCAGAGGTCCTGAAAAATGCAAGTAAGGCACCAAATGAAATGAAATCCAATGCTCCGTCGATCCTGAAAAGGGCTATAGAGGCGGTTATTACTTTGCGATCTGGAGCCAGCTTAGCAAATGATGAAATAGAGACTGTTAAACAGCACTTGCACAGCCTTTTAATACCCAAAGCCCGTAAATCTCCCAAGGCACCTATACCGCCCCAAACGGAACCAGAAGCGCATCAAAAGTTCGAAAATACATGGCCTGAATTAGAATCAACCATTTCAACAGATACGTCAAAAGAGCCCGAATGGAATGAAGAAGCAAACAAGCTTCTTCTCTCACACCTGAAAGAACTTCAAAAACAAGTAAACAGAATAATCCCTCTGGAACAACTCCTGTTAAAGACTTCTGGAATGGAGAAACTATATAAGTTTCAAAAAAATGTCCGTCAAGATCTTGAAAAGGAAATAGAAAGACTTTCACGCTTCTTTTTTAAGGATCTTGACATTAACCTTCCAAAACCAGAAAGAACATACAAACATGAAGATTACGAATCAGAAATTGCCAGCAACAGGTGTCCATGGAGCCAACTCTTTACCCTTTCGATAAACGGCTTGGAAATTGGCATCCCCGTCGAAGAAGTCGTTTATAATGCCCAACCGCCCTGGCTATCGAAATCATTTATAAAAAAAACCAATATACTTCCTCTTTCAAAACTCAAACCTTGGCCGTGGTCAAAGCTGTCTAAACTTTTTAAAAATCGTCTAGCGAAAGTAACAGAATCAGAACTCACAAAAATGAAATTTCCTGTGGTAAAGCGGCTTGGAAACACTGAACTGACAGTAGCTGCCAATTTTTATGTCATAGTGCTTTTCAATGGAAACAAAGGCGCCGTACTCCGTACCCAGGAATCTCCTATAATGATAAATGTACCTCAAAACGCCAAATGCCAACAGGCCACAGATGGCTCCTTTGCCGGTGAAATTGAAATAAATGGCAATAAAATTTCTATAGTAACTGCAGAGTCAGTTAACAGGTAGGGGGCGTTTATGTTAGATCTAGATACGGGCCATCAAGTTCTGACTACAGAAAATATAGAGTACAAAATAGAAGAGGCTGAACTCTATCTCAATCATGGACTTTACGAAGAGGCAGAAAACATCCTTAAAGAACTCTTACACGTTGCAGGAGAAGAACTACCTGACGATTTAAGGAAACGAATAGATAGTAAGCTCGAAGAGCTATCGGCCAATAGTTGCATAGACAAAACCAAGGAAAAAAAAGAACAGCTAGAAAGGCCTGATGAAGACAAGCTGCAACAAGATTTTGAAAACTGTTTAGGGCTTATTGAGGCCGGATTCTTTTCCGAAGCCCTTGAAGACCTTCGCCTGCTAGAGCAGTCTGGTTACAAAAAGGGACTTGTACGAATAAAGATGGGGAAACTCTATCTAAAGCTTGACATGCCCTTTGACGCCATCGAATATCTGGAAAAAGGCCTAGAAGATCCAGAGCTGCCAGATAATATAAGACAGGAGGCATTGTATCAGCTTGCCCTTACATATGAACGCACTGGCTCTGTTACAAAGGCGGTTTCTGTATTAGAAGCCCTGGTACAGCTCAATGAAGACTTCAGGAACGCAAAGGCAAAACTGGACAGCTTAAACCAGACTGCTCAAAAGTACGGGAGATTTTACTATCTTATAAGAAACGAACTATTACAGGAAGAGCAGTTAGAACGGGCAAAGGAAATTGCAAGGCAGTCCAAAAAGCCCATTGAAACTATTCTGATGAATCAATTTGGCATAGAAAAGGATGAAATAGGTAACTCCCTTTCAGAATATTATAGATGCCCCTTTATAGAATTCAATGAACTAGAAGTAGGTACTACACCAAAATGTATTTCTGGCATAAAGGAGCACTTTTTCCGCACCACCCCTTGTGCCCCAGTAAAGGAAGAAGGCAACACCTTGCTGGTTGCCGTGGACAACCCCCATGACCTCAGCAAAATTGACAACATTCAAAGGGTTCTCAAAGCCAGAAACTTCGAATATGCCGTAGCCCTGAAAGAAGATATCGATAAGTTTATTGACTATTTCTTTGGAAAGTACAACCTAGGAGACGGAGAGGACGACGTCTTTGAACAGTTGGAGCTGATAGAGGAGGAAGACGAGGATCTGGATGAAGATGACGGGCTTGCCTCTGATGCCGACAGTGTCGTTGTCCAGATGGCCAATAAAATAATAGAAGACGCCTTTATAAGAAATGCTTCTGATATCCATATTGAAAGCCTTACAGGCAAACGGGGGGCACTTATCAGATATCGAATCGATGGTGACTGTCTAAAATATCAAACCATCCCCTTCAACTATAAAAAGGCCTTGGTATCGAGAATCAAAATAATGGCAAACCTCGATATTGCAGAAAAGAGGTTACCGCAAGATGGCAAAATCAAATTTAAAATGAGGAGTGGCAAGACCATAGAATTGCGTGTAGCCACACTGCCCACTACTGAAGGTAACGAGGATGTAGTGCTTCGTATTCTTGCATCTTCAGAGGCCATGCCTCTAGATAGGATAGGGCTTTTAGAAGAAAACCTCAAAAATATCAAAAATTGTATAGAAATGCCTTACGGTCTGATTTTGGTAGTGGGTCCAACGGGCTCTGGTAAGACTACTACACTACATGCTGCCCTTGGACATATAAATAGACCAGAGAAAAAAATATGGACTGCAGAAGATCCAGTAGAGATCGTACAGGAGGGTCTGAGGCAAGTTCAAGTCAAACCTGGCATAGGCCTGACCTTTGCCAGGGTTCTACGGGCCTTTTTAAGAGCAGATCCAGACGTTATAATGGTTGGAGAGACAAGAGATGAAGAAACGGCCAACACTGTTATCGAAGCATCTCTAACTGGTCATCTCGTCTTTTCAACACTTCACACCAACTCGGCACCTGAAACTGTAACCAGGCTTCTTGGAATGGGCATGGATCCATTTAATTTTGCAGACGCACTTTTGTGTGTCCTTGCCCAAAGGCTTGTAAAAAAACTCTGCCCCAAATGCAAAGAAGCCTACGAACCAGACGATGAAGAAAAGGAACGCATTCTTTACGAATATGGAGATAATCCCTCAAGACCTCTTTCAGAGACAGACCTTCAAGGGATTACCCTATATAAGCCAAGTGGTTGTCCGGCCTGCAACAACATAGGCTATAAAGGCAGAATGGCAATACATGAATTGCTGGTAAGCGATGATGGCCTGAGAAAACTCATCCAGTCTAAAAAACCTGTTATGGAAATCAGGGATTATGGCCTTTCTAACGGCATGACTACATTAAAACAAGACGGCATCCAAAAAGTATTGTTGGGAGAGACAGACATGAAACAGGTATTGGCTGCCTGTATCAGGTAGCCTGTTTTAAACGCGGACAAGAAGGAGCCAAACAGGGAGTGTTGACAATATCTTCCAGAGGAAGCACCATGGTTGAAATTGCAGCACATTCAAGTCCAAAAGGGAGATAACCCCAATAGCCAAGGAGAGGCATTTCAAATATCTTAAATTGCCCCACATAAGGTATGGAATATATCCATTTAGGATAGCTCCAAAAATTCCACATTTCCCAGAAAAAACCACACAACAGCCCGCTTGCCGCTAACCTTGCAATCGCTCCTAATCTTCCCTGACCTGCCAGTTCAGCGAGATTCTTTAATCCGCACATTATTTGCATGCTACACACAATCAAAAGGGGCGATATCCATAAAAATGGAAAAAGGTAGTCAGGCCATAACCCTATAGACAAAAGACAAGTCCCTGAAAAAATAAGCATAACAATGGCAAATGGCCTATCAGGCTGAAAGTGCCAGAAGGGTCTATCAAAGGCTCTTTCAAAAGCGCAGGAACACTTTAATAACTCGTTGACAGATAAAACTGCTGGCAGAACGGTGGAAAAAGAGAAAGAGGCCATCAGGCTATATCTCCAAGCCCCTATATGTGAAACACCTACATAATACCAGTTTTGAACAAAACGATTAAGAAATTCAAAATACCACCAAAAGACACAGCTAATTCCAAAAAGCAGCAAAAATGATATAGGACGCCGTTCTAGCACACATGTTCCAAGGCGCCATTTAGAAATAGCATTGAGACATACGATAAAACCTATCCACAGTGGGCTAAAAGCCCACATACGGATCGAATATGGAACTTTTATAATATCCCATGAAATACCCCAGGAAGATAATAGAATAGCAATTCCTGCAAGCCCCCAGACAGGAAAGGTACCCTTGGCAGGACCAGGTGGATAAGTACCTAGGTATTTAAGAAATCTTAGGATCAAAGGAACCCCAAAAACAAGAGAGGTAATCAAACCCAACAAAAAAACAAAATTGTTCTCAGGTGCGTGGGAAACGTATCTCGTCAATGGAGGAAACTCTAAAAACTTATCTACAGGCTCACCGGTCATTACAATGCCAAGAAGCGGCATACTGATCAACAAGAGTATGGACAAGAAATAGCACACAAAAAATCTGGAGTTGAAATTGAGATCGTTATCAGAGTAAAGTGCCATAGGTCTCAAAAAAAGAAAGTCTTAAAAAAATAAATATACCACAGAAAAAGGAGAAGATAAAAAATATGCAGCAAAATCTGCTTTCTAAAAGTTTTTTTGAAAGGGCAAAGACACTGATACCAGGAGGAGTCAATAGTCCTGTCAGGGCATGCAGATCGGTTGGCACAGATCCAATTTTTGTCGAATCGGGTAATGGAAGCTGGATATGGGACGTAGATGGAAACTCTTATCTAGACTTTGTATGCTCATGGGGCCCGCTTATTTTAGGCCACTGTCATCCAGAAGTCATAGCGGCCATAAAAAAGGAAGCAGAAAGAGGTACAAGCTTTGGCATTCCCACATGGAACGAGGTTAAACTGGCAGAAATGATTGTTGATGCAGTACCATCTATTGAAAAGGTACGGCTTGTGAACTCTGGCACAGAGGCTACTATGAGTGCGGTTCGCTTGGCCAGAGGCTTCACCAATAGAAAAAAAATAATCAAATTCAACGGCTGCTATCATGGACATGCAGATTCGTTCTTAATAAAGGCCGGCTCTGGAATCGCCACACTAGGCATACCAGGAAGCCCAGGTGTACCAGAGGAAATCGTACAAAACACCATTGCTGTTCCCTTTAATGACAAAGACATCTTGAAAGGTGTATTAGACAAGGAAGGAGATGATGTAGCATGTATAATAGTGGAGCCTGTTCCTGCAAACATGGGCGTGGTGCTACCAGATGACGACTTTCTTCCATTCCTTAGAGAGATAACAGAAGACAGGGGAATTATCCTCATATTTGATGAGGTGATAACAGGTTTTAGGCTTGGTCTCGGAGGCGCACAAGAATATTTTGACATAATTCCCGACCTGACATGTTTGGGCAAAATAATAGGGGGGGGATTACCTGTAGGCGCCTATGGTGGCAGGGCAGATATAATGAATCATATTGCACCAGACGGCCCAGTATATCAGGCAGGGACACTGTCTGGCAATCCAATGGCCACAGCTGCCGGCATAAAGACCTTGGAAATACTTTCCAGACCTGGCACCTATCCAAAACTAAAAGAAAAAATGGACTACTTGGTAGAGGAACTAAAAATTCTTTCAAAGAGATACGGAATAAAATGCACTATCCAAAGTATAGGCTCCATGATGACATGTTTTTTTGGATTGGATGGGAAAATCAGGAATTTTGACGATGCGGCAGGATCTGACACAAAATTTTATGGTAAATATTTCAGGCAAATGCTAAAAAATG
>Ga0256914_1002338_pt1 | contig 15974 bp, 7 predicted proteins | sample HulkmetaG_FD_191571 | JGI IMG/M metagenome (GOLD analysis project Ga0256914, IMG submission 191571) | Hydrothermal chimney microbial communities from Main Endeavour vent field at the Juan de Fuca Ridge, Pacific Ocean - Hulk | ecosystem: Environmental > Aquatic > Marine > Hydrothermal vents ... | reverse complement strand
ATCTTGAGTAGCAGGTTTTCGGCCGGCTCTGGGAGCGGCCCGAAACGGTCTTCCAGTTCCTGTTTGAAAGCCGCGATCTCCTTGAGCGCCCGCATGCGCGCCAACCGCCGGTAGGCGCCCAGGCGTTGGTCGATGTCGGGGATGTAGTCGTCCGGCAGGAAGGCCGACAGGCTGACGTTGACCTCGGGTTCCAGAGGCTTGACGCGCACCTCTCCCTTGAGGTCGGCCATGGCCTCCTCCATGAGCTTGAGGAAAGTGTCATAGCCCACGGCGGCAATATGTCCGGACTGGGAGGCGCCCAAGATGGTACCGCCGCCGCGGATCTTCAGATCGTTCATGGCGATCTGGAAGCCCGAGCCCAGGTCGCTGTGCTCCATGAGCACCTTCAGGCGCTTGACCGCGTCGCGCCCCAGGGCGCTCTCGCGGGGGATGAACAGGTAGGCGTAGGCTTGCTGGTCGGACCGGCCCACGCGGCCGCGCAGCTGGTACATCTGCGAGAGGCCAAAACGGTCGGCGCGGTTGACGATGATGGTATTGGCGCCGGGAATGTCCAGGCCGGACTCAATGATGGTGGTGCACACCAGCACGTCGATCTCACGGTGCATGAAACGCAGCATGACCTCCTCCAGGTCCTTTTCGCGCATGCGGCCGTGGGCCACGTCCAGGCGCACCTCGGGCACCAGCTCGGCCACGTGGGCCGCCATGGCGTCGATGCTGTGGATGTTGTTGTGCACGAAATAGACCTGACCGCCCCGGGCCAGCTCGCGGCGCACGGCTTCGGTGACGACGGCGTCGTCAAACTCCGAGATGTAGGTCACGATGGGCCGCCGCGCCTCAGGTGGCGTGGAGATCACGCTGATGTCGCGCACGCCGGTCAGCGACATGTGCAGCGTGCGGGGGATAGGCGTGGCCGTCATGGTGAGCACATCCACCGTGCGACGCATGCGCTTGATGCGCTCTTTGTGGCGCACCCCGAAGCGCTGCTCCTCGTCGAGCACCAGCAGACCCAGGTCGGCGAACTTCACATCCCTGGAGAGCAGCCGGTGGGTTCCGATGACGATGTCGATGGTACCGTCGGCCAGGCCTTCCAGGATCCGGCGCTGCTCCCGGGCGGTGCGGAAGCGGCTCAGGCCGGCGACCCGGACGGCGTAAGGCTCGAAGCGGCGGCTGAAGGTGGCGTAATGCTGCTCTGCCAGTACGGTGGTGGGCACCAGCACGGCGACCTGGCGCCCGCCGCTGACGGCCAGGAAGGCGGCCCGCAGGGCCACTTCGGTCTTGCCGTAGCCCACGTCGCCGCAGATCAGACGGTCCATGGGGGTGGGCTTCGTCATGTCCTCGATCACGTCCTGGATGGCGCGCAGTTGGTCGGGCGTCTCCTGAAAGGCGAAGCCGGCCTCGAACTCGCGGAAGAGCCGGTCGGGCGGGTCGAAGGCGTGGCCCTGCAGCACCCGCCGGGCGGCGTAAAGTTTGAGCAGCTGGCCGGCGATGCGCGCCACGGATTTCTTCACCCGCGCGCGCACCTTCTGCCAGGACTTGCCGCCCATCTTGTCCAGGGTCGGCACCACGCCCTCGACGCCCATGTATTTCTGGATGACGTTCATGCGCACCACCGGCAGGTAGAGCTTGTCGTTATCCCTGAAGTGAATCAGCAGGAAGTCGTTGGTCGCACCGTCGACCGCCAGCTTGACCAGCCCCTCGTACCGGCCGATGCCGTGGTCGTCGTGCACCACCAGGTCGCCCTGCTGCAGGTCGCTGAAATCGATCAGCGGGGCGCGCTCGCGCGTGGGCGCCGGCCGGCTGCGCCGGGAGCGGCGCGCGAAGATCTCGTCTTCGGTCAGGATGGCCAGTTCTTCCTGCGGCCAGACGAATCCCGCCGACAGGCGGCCGCGGCAGACGCCGGGGCGCCGCTCGTCACCGGCCGCGGCCTCGGGGAAATCCGCGGCCGGGCGCAGGTCCACCCCGTAGGGGGTCAGCAGGCCGTCCAGTCGCTCGGCCTGTGGACGGCTGCGGCACACGATCACCACCCGCATGCCGCGGGACTGCTTGTCTGCGATCCACTCGGCCACCGGCGAGAGCAGACGCTCCCCGGAGCGGGCCTGTTTGAGGCGCACGGCCAGGGCGCTGTTGTCCTCGACAGCGAAACAATACTGCAGGCGCTGCGGCGCCTGCCCGTCGGCCGGCGGGGCCACGTCCAGCGCTTTGACCGTCAGCGGCCTGAAAGCCGCCGCCCGCTCCCGAATCTCTGTCCACGAAAGATAGATCCGGTCGGGGTCCAGGCACAGCCGCGATTCCTCGACGGCTTGGCGGTAGCTGCCGGCGGCCTGCTCGCGCAGGTCCCGGGCGGCCTGTTCCAAGGCGGCCGGCTCCACCAGCACCGGCAAGGCCCCTTCCGGCAGGTAGTCGAAGAGCGTGTCGGGCTGCGGGTACACCAGCGGGATGAAACTCTCGATGCCCGCAAACTCCCCCCGCTGGCGGACATCTTCGACGATTTCACGTACCTTGGTGACCGGAAGTCCCAGCAGCGCCGCCTGGCGGCGGATATTCTGAATGATCTCGGCCATGTTGCCCTCGTCGATGACCGACTCGCGGGCCGGCAGGATCACGGCCTCGCCGATCTCGGCCTTCTTGCGTTGGCTGACGGCCGAGAACAGGCGGATGGAATCCACCTTGTCGCCGAAAAACTCGATGCGCAGGGGGTCGCTGTAGAGCGGCGAAAAGACGTCCAGGATGCCGCCCCGCACGCTGAAATCTCCCGGCTCCTCCACCAGTGAAGTGGGGCTGTATCCCCCGCAGACCAGCCGCTCCACCAGCCGTTCGCGGTCGGTCTCCTCGCCGCTCATGATCAGCTCGGCGTAGCCGGTCAGCACCTGCTTGGGCAGCAGGCGCTGCATCAGCGCCCCGACGGTGGTGACCACCACGTCCGGCGGGTGCAGGTCCACGAGCCGGTAAAGCACCCGGATGCGCCGGGCGGCGGTCTGGCTGTGGTAGCTGATGAACTTGAAGGGCAGCAGGTGGTAGGCCGGGAAGGCGGCCACCCGGTCTTCCCCGAAGCCGGTGAAGAAACGGATGTCCTCCTCCAGCCGGGCGGCCTCTTCGGCGCTGGGGGCGACCACCACCAGCGGCGTCGCTCCGCCGCGCGCCAGGGCGGCGATCAGGTAGGCGCGCTCGGCGCCGGACAGTCCGCTGCACACCACCGGTGAGGGCCGCCTGGCGAAGCCCGCGATCACCTGCTGAAGGTCAGTTTTCTCTTGCATTTGGCGGTCAAACCAAGTATGGGCGTACTCATTCGATTCGGGCGGCCAACCCGTTCGCGGGCGGTCCCCGAAAGCCGGAACAGCCGGCGTAGCTCAGTCGGTAGAGCAGCTGATTCGTAATCAGCAGGTAGTCGGTTCGAATCCGACCGCCGGCTCCAGAACGTTCACAAGGGAATCGGGCAGACATGCCGATTCCCTTGTTGGCTTTCAATATAACGGCGCAGGCGTGGTTGTCAAACCAAACCGGCCCGCCCTTTTGCCCTTCCCCCGGCGGGCCGCAGCCCTGCCTTTTCTGCATGAAACGGCATAAAACCAAATAGTTAAACTTGACATCCACCCGGTTCCTATTTAGGTTGGGGGCAATCCTGCCGGCGTCGAATCCAGCGTGGGCGGCCGTTGCAGCGCAGCGGGTGCCCGGCCGGCAATGGTTTCCGTTTAACGGTTGACACGTTTCGGCCGAAAATCAACCTGAACGCCATCACCCGAGAGCCGGCCATGCAGACAGCCATCGACGTCATAGAGGGAAACACGCGGCAGATCATCACCCGCCTCTACATGCTGTTCTCCGAGCAGGGCCAGCAAGATGACACCGAGTACATCCGCACCATCCGCACGGTGGTCGAAGCGGCCGCCGAATACGCCGACGACCTCGGGGAAAGCGCCGACGCGGCCGGTCGGCTGAAAAAGGAACTCTTCGCCTTCTCGCAGCAGGTCTGGCTGGAACGCCTGCTGGAAAAGCGCCGTCAGGAGGGACTCTCCGCCGATGAGGACCAAGCGGCCTACTACACCTACTACTACCAATACATCTACGAAAACGACCAGTATCCCCGGTGACACGGCCCCCTCTACACGGCACCTGTACGCCTTGTTCCCGTCGCCCCCCGCACCGTCCTCTTCCGATCCATGCCTCACACGCGGGCGCCGTCACATTTCAGCAATCGCATTTCTAAAGTTTCCCGATTATTTGCCCGATGAAAGCACTAAACCGAAAGTAAACCTGACCTGCTTCGTACCGATTCAATGCCAGGAGACCGCCCATGAAAAAAGTGATTTTGACCATGGTTGCCGCCGTATTCTTGTCGACCGGCGTGGGGCTGGCCGGCGAAACTTACAAAATCGGCGTGCTGGCCAAAAACGGTCCCGTCAAGGCCATGAAGATGTGGAAGGCCACCGGCGATTACCTGACCTCCAAGATCCCCGGCAAAATCTTCGAGGTCGTGCCCCTGGATTTCGAGGCCGTGTTCCCGGCCGTGGAGTCGGGCCAGGTGGCCTTTTTTCTGGTCAACTCCTCCATGTTCGTCACCGCCAAGGTCAAGTACGGCGCCACGGCCGTGGTCACCATGATCAACTCCCGCCAAGGACAACCCTTGAAATCGTTCGGCGGCGTCATCTTCACTTCCGCTGAAAACGGGGACATCAAAACCCTCGCGGATCTGAAGGGCAAGACATTCATGGCGGTAAAGAAGTCCTCTTTCGGCGGCTGGCAGATGGCCTACAAGGAAATGCTGGATGCCGGCATCGACCCCAAGAAGGACCTGGCCAAGCTGACGTTCGGCGGCAAGCACGACAACGTGGTGTTGGCCGTGCAGAACGGCGCCGTGCAGGCCGGCACGGTGCGCACCGACACCCTGGAGCGCATGGCCGCCACCGGCCTCGTCGACATGGACGAGTTCCGCATCATCGCCAAAAAATCCCACGCCGGCTTCCCCTTCGTGTGCAGCACGGCCCTGTACCCGGAGTGGCCGCTGGCAAAAACCCGCGGCACGCCCGACGCGGTGGTGCAGGAGGTCGTCCAGGCTCTCAAGCAGCTCAAGGCAGATGACCCGGCCGCCAGGGACGCCAAGATCGTGGGCTGGGCCGACGCCCTGGACTACGGACCCGTGGAGGAACTGCAGAAATCACTCCAGGTAGGCGCCTACGGGGGCAGCTGATGCCCGCTACGGCCGCTCTTGTGACGAACCGCGCCTGAAAAGGCACCGCAACCCACTGCCGGACGGATTCAGTCGAGGAAAACATGCTTGAAAAAATCATTCGCGGCAGCTTGAGGCAGAAACTCCTGACGCTGAACACCCTGATCCTGGTGGCAGCCGTGGGGGGGCTGACCCTGATTCTGCTCAGCGTGCAGCACCGCAACCTGGCGACCCTCGAGGGGGAAATCATCTCCCAGCTGGAAAAGAACAACGCCCAGTCCGGGGAGAGCCTGAAGCAGCTCAACGCCAGCCTGCAGCGCAGCCTGCAGCAGATGTCCCGCACCACGGCCGACGATCTCGCCCGCGCGACCCGCGAGTCGTTGAAAACGGAGGCGACCAAACTGGGCTCCCAGTGGGAGCTGTCCATGCGCAAGAACGCCTTCGCCACGGCCGGCCTGCTGGCCAAGGTGTCGGCCGGCGCCATCATGGCCAACAACTTCGTCGAGCTGATTTCCTACGCACGCTCGGCCAGCCAGAACCCGGACGTCATTTTCGCCGCTTTTCTCAAACCGGACGGCAGGCCCATCGTGCGTTACCTGGACCGAAAGGACGCCACGGTCAAGAAGTACCTGTCCACAGGCAGCGGCAAGAACAAGATCCTCAAGGTGCTGGACGCCGCCGGCAAGGACGACGGAGTCTTCATGGTGCGCAAAGCCATCGAGTTCCAGGGCAAGACGCTGGGCAACGTCGTCCTTTGCATCAGCAAGGCCGCGGCCCAACGTGAGATCGAGGCCATGTCCGAGGGATTCGAAGCGCTCATCGCAAGCAACCGGGCGGTCATCGACTCGGTGCTGGCCAAGGGATCGGGCAAGATCCACCAGGACGTGGAGAACCTGGTGAGCACTTTCATCCGACGCGGTCACGCCTCGCTGGAAAAGGTGAAAGCCTCGCTGACCGAGTCGCAGCAGCGCATCGGTTCCCAGACCCGCAGGATTGTCATCGGCGTGGGGGCGCTGGCCATCTGCGTCATGGCGGCGCTGCTGTTCCTGGTGCTCTCGAGGATATCGAAAACCATCACGCGGGTGGTCGAGGAACTGCGCGCCAGCGCCGGCGCCAACAGCCGGACCTCGGAGCAGATTTCCGACACCAGCCAGTCGCTGGCCGAAGGAGCCAGCGAACAGGCCGCTTCTATTCAGGAGACCTCCGCCTCGCTTGAAGAAATGTCCTCCATCACCCGCCAGAACGCCGACCACGCCGGCCAGGCGGATCAGTTGATGAACGAAGCCAACCGGATCATCGACAAGGCCAACGGGTCCATGAACCACCTGATCGGCTCCATGGCCGAGATCTCCAAGGCCAGCGAGGAAACCCAGAAAATCGTCAAGACCATCGACGAGATCGCCTTCCAGACCAACCTGCTGGCCCTCAACGCCGCCGTCGAGGCCGCCCGCGCCGGCGAGGCCGGGGCCGGTTTCGCCGTAGTGGCCGACGAGGTGCGCAATCTAGCCATGCGGGCCGCCGAAGCCGCCCACGACACGGCCGCGCTGATCGAGGGCACTGTCAAGAAGATCGGGGAGGGTTCCTCGCTGGTGGACAAGACCAACGGCGCCTTCACGGAGGTCTCGGCGGCCACGGCCAAGGTGGCCGAACTGGTTTCCGAGATTTCGGCGGCCTCGCGCGAACAGGCCCAAGGCATCGAACAGATCAACCAAGCCGTCACCGAGATGGACAACGTGACCCAGCAGAACGCCGCCCACGCCCAGGAAACGGCGGCCTCATCGGAGGACATGCGGGCGCGGGCCGAGCGCATGCAGAACCTGGTGTTGGAACTGGTAACCATCGTCGAGGGGCGGCGCGCCGCAGCAGCGCACCCGGACGGCGCCGTACCCGCCAGCGACGCCGCGGCTGCGCCACAGGCACCGGTGCCGGCGCCCCCTGCGGTTCAGCGGCGGCCGGAAAGCGAATCCCCCGTCGCCATGAAACCCGAACAGATCATTCCCCTGGAGGACAGCGACTTCAAGGATTTCTGACCGGCCTGATTTTCCGCTGGCGTGGCGAAAGCCTCCTGGATGTCAACTGGAGCGGACATCCGGGAGGTTTTTCGTTTGATGCCGTCTACGCATCCAGCACCGCACCGCGGTCGGCGGAGGTCACGAAACGCGCGTAGCGCGCCAGCCAGCCCCGCTTCACGCGGGCCTCGAAAGGCGGCACGGCCTTCAGGCGGCGCTTCAGCTCGGCCTTGCTCACCAGCAGTTCCACGCTGCGGCCGGCGGCGTCGATACGGATGCGGTCGCCGTTGCGCACGGCGGCGATGGGTCCGCCGGCGGCCGCCTCGGGTGAAACGTGGCCGATGCACAGGCCGCGCGTGCCGCCCGAGAAGCGGCCGTCGGTGATCAGCGCCGCCTGGATGCCGGCCCCCTGGATGGCCGCCGTGGGCGAAAGCATCTCCTGCATACCGGGTCCGCCGCGCGGCCCCTCGTAGCGGATCACCACCACGTCGCCGTCGTGCACCCGGCCCTTCAAGATTCCCTCCAGGGCCTCTTCCTGGGACTCGAATATCACGGCCGGCCCCTCGAACTGCATCATGTCGTCGGCCACACCGGCGGTCTTGACCACCGCCCCGTCGGGGGCCAGGTTGCCGAACAGGATGGCCAAGCCGCCGTCCGGGCTGAAAGCGTCCGGCACGCGCCGGATGACCTCGCCGTCGGGTTCCGGGGCGGCGTCGATGGTGTCGGACAGTCTCCCGGTCACCGTGGCCACGTTGCCACGCAGCCCGGACTTGCAACCCCGGGCGATTTCCCCGAGGATGGCGGGGATGCCACCGGCGCGGTGCACGTCTTCCATGTGCACTTCGGGCCGCGAAGGCGACACCTTGCAGATGCAGGGCGTACGCGCCGAGATGCGGTTGATCTGGTCCAGGTCGTATTCGATGCCCCCTGCGGCGGCCAGCGCCAGGGTGTGCAACACGGTGTTGGTGGAACCGCCCATGGCCATGTCGGCCACGAAGGCATTGCCGATACTGTACTTGTTGACGATGTCCAGCGGGCGGACGTCCTCCTGGATGCAACGTTTGAGCGCCCGGCCGGCCCTTTTCACCAGGTCCAGCCTCTTGGGGTTGATTTTGGTGCGGCGTTTTTTTCGGTCCGCCCACACCTCGGCGGTAATGGTGCCGTTACCCGGCAGGGCCAGACCCACCACCTCGGCCAGGCAGTTCATGGAGTTGGCGGTGAACATACCGGCGCACGACCCGCAGCCGGGGCAGCTGCCGGCGGCCAGGCGGCGCAGGCCGGCGTCGCTCAGGCGCCCCACGCTGTGTTTGCCCACGGCCTCGAAGACGGTGATCAGGTCGCCGCCGCGGCTGCCGGCCAGCATGGGCCCGCCGGAAACGTAGACCGCCGGGATGTTCAGCCGCACCATGGCGTTGAGCATGCCGGGGACGATCTTGTCGCAGTTACCGATCCCGATCCAGCCGTCGCAGGGATGCGCCCCGATGATGGACTCGATCTGGTCGGTGATCAGCTCTCGGGACGGCAGGGAGTACTTCATACCGTAGTGGCCCATGGCGATCCCGTCGCAGATGGCGGCGCCCACGTTAGCGTACCAGACGTTGAAGCCGAGGCGTTTGAGTTCACGTCGTAGTACTTCTCCCAGCACGTCCAGGTGGGCGTGCCCCGGAATGTGTGTGGTGTAGGAGTTGACGATGGTCACGTAGGGCTTTTTCAGGGCCTGCAGCGACCCGATCACGCCGGCGGCTTTCATCAGCGATGCGGCCGGCAGCATGGTGGTCCCTTCGGCGATGATGCGGCTGCCCTGCCGGCGGACGTTCTCGATGCCCTCGTTGATGTAATTCTTCTTCCTGCGCCGCTTTTTTGCCATGACGGACTCCTTGTTTCAGTTGACGGTTGGGGGAAACACGATGACGCTTGGACACGACCGCCGACGGGGCCGGCGGCCTGTTCAACATCCATTAAAAGCCCCCTGCTTGTCAACGGCAAAAAATGCGTGCAGCCGGGAAGTGGTGGGCAACGACCGGTCGGATGCCGGTCCTCCTCCAGGTCTGCGTATACCCGGGTTCGAGGGGCGGGCAGGCCGGGCGACCTGCAATCTCCCTGAATGCGCATGAAAGGATGATCACCCTCGGCACCCGCCAGGCCTGTTGGGGCCGCTGCCGGCCGCCCGGATCCATGGGCGCGCGAAAGGTGGGCGTCACAGATCGATTTCGTAGAGCCTGATCTTCTGCAACAGGGAGGGGTGGCTGATCTCCAGCAGCCGGGCGGCCTTGGTGCGGTTGCCGCCGGTGGCCTCCAGCGCCCGGCTGATGAGCCGCTTTTCCATGATGCGACGCGCCGTCTTGAGGGAAAAGCCGCCGAAGATGTCGTCCATGCGCCGGTCCCCGGTACGGGCCCCCAGTTCGGGGGGCAGGTTTTCCGGCAGGATGATGCGCTTTTCGGCCAGCACGGCGGCCCGTTCAATGACGTTCTCCAGCTCGCGCACGTTGCCGGGCCAGTGGTGCTTGACCAGCATGGCCACCGCGGCCGGGGCGATGCCCTCGATGTCCTTTTTCAGGCGCCGGCCGAGCAAGTTCACGAAGTGGCGGCTGAGCAGCGGGATGTCTTCGATGCGCTCGCGCAGGGGCGGCAGGCGGATGGGCATCACATTGAGCCGGAAGAAGAGGTCTTCGCGGAAATTTCCCCGTTGCACTTCCGCCTCCAGGTCCCTGGCCGTGGCCGCGATGACCCGCACGTCCACGCGCCGCGTGGCGGAATCGCCCACCGGACGCACCTCGCTCTCCTGGAGCACACGCAGCAACTTGACCTGCAGCGCCAGGGGCAGTTCGCCGATCTCGTCGAGAAACAGCGTACCGCCGTCGGCCTCCCGGAAGAGCCCCTTCTTGTCGCTGACCGCGCCGGTGAAGGCTCCCCGGCGGTGACCGAAGAACTCGCTTTCCAGCAGGGTCTCCGGGATGCCGCCGCAGTTGACCGCCACGAAGGGCCGCGCGGCCCGGCCGCCGGCCTGGTGGATGGCCTGGGCCATGAGCTCCTTGCCGGTGCCGCTCTCGCCGGTGATCAGCACCGTGGTGTCGTACTGCGCCACCTTTTCGGCCAGGCGGATGACCTCCATCATGGCGCGGCTCTTGGCCACCAGGCGCCCGAAGCGGCAGTCGCCCTCGATGTCGCGGATGCGTTCGCGCAACACGAGGTTTTCGCGCTTCAGGCGCTCGCGCTCCTGGGCCTTCTTCAGGGTCAGCACCACCTCGTCGATCTTGAAGGGCTTGGAGATGTAGTCGTAGGCTCCGTGCTTCATGGCCTCGACGGCGGTGTCGATGGTGCCGTAGGCCGACATCATGATGACCGTGGTGGCCGACAGCTGTTCGCGGGCGCTTTTCAGGAACTGCATGCCGTCCATGTTGGGCATCTTGAGGTCGCAGAGCACGAAGTCGTAGTGTCCCGCGGCCAGCCGCTCCAGGCCCTGCCGGCCGTCGGCGGCCGTGTCCACGCGGTAACCGGCACGCTTGAGCAGCCGCGAGAGCATGTCGCGCATGTTCGCTTCGTCGTCGATGATCAGCAGCCGTGCATTGCGGGCTTCATTCCTGTTTTCTGATGCCATACCCATCCTCTTTCGGGCGTCGTTTATCCACGGCTTCCACGATATGCCGACACGCCAACACCGTGCAAAGAGCCAAAAGTTCGACAACACGGCAACTGGGGGAACAGCCGCTTTACCGACGGCTTCTCCCTTTCGGCTTCAAACTTCTTACTCCTCACTTCTCGTTTCCAGGGGCAACACGACGCGCATGACAGTGCCCTCGCCGGGATGGCTGTCCACCGCCATGCGGCCGCCCATGTTCTCGACCAGCATGATGCTCACCGAGAGCCCCAGGCCGGTTCCGCGGCCGGGCTCCTTGGTAGTGAAAAAGGGGTCGAAAATGCTGTCCAGGTGCTCCGGCACGATACCCGGCCCGTTGTCGACGAAGCGGATCTCCAGCATGGCCGCCGCGCCCTGCCCCGCCGCCCGGGTCATGATGTCCAGCCGTCCCTCCCGGCGTCCGGCGGTGTTGACGGCGTCGGCGGCGTTGATCATCAGGTTCAGAAAAACCTGGCGCAGCTGCCCTGCGTCGGCCCGCACCTCGTCGGCGGGGGCCGCCAGGTCCAGCTGCAACCGGATGTCGGCCGTCAGGGGCTGCATGCGAAAGACGTCGGCGATCTCAGAGAGCACGGCGTGCACGGACACCACGTCCGTCGAAGACTCGCCCGCCGGACGCGAGAAATCCAGCAGCTGGCGAATGATGGTGTCAATACGCGCCAGCTCGGCCTCGGTCTTCTCAATGCACTCGCCCTTTTCACCTTCGGGCAGGTCCGGCTGCTTGAGCAGTTCCATGTAACCCATGGCGATGCCGATGGGGTTGCCGATCTCGTGGGCGATGCCGGCCGAGAGGCGGCCGGCGGTGGCCAGCTTCTCGGCCCGCACGATCTCGTTCTGCATTTGCTTGAGTTCCCGGTTGGCCTTCTCCAGCGAGGTCACCGTGCGGCGCAGCGTGCGGCGGTCGTCCTGGATGCGCTCCAGCATGCGGTTCAGGGCCAGCGAGAGGCGGTTGAACTCGTCGGCCCGCTGATCGGGCAGAAAGAAGGTTTCGTCCTCTCCCTGGAACGCCTCGGCGCGCCGCACCAGGCGCTGCAGCGGCGCCACCGTCAGTTTCGAAAGCTTGTAGAGCCCGAAGAGTGTCAGGAACAGCGTGTTGACCAGCAGGTACGCCATCAGGTAAGGCTGGCGCTTGCGCAACTGGCTGTAAAGCCCGTCCAGTCCGCCGGCCACGGCCACGGCGCCCAGCAGCCGGCCGTCGCGCACCACGGGGGCGCTGACGACCAGGTAGCCGGGCTGCTTCCACAGGACCCCCCACGTGCTGCCCACGAGGGTGGCGGCGTCCCGCCTGTGCGCCATGGCCCTTTGCACCGCCCCGTCCATGGCGAACCGCCGGGCGCAGTCGGCGCTGCCCAGATTGAGCCGCCGCCCGCGCTCATCGCGCACCAGCAGGCAGGTGTAGCCCGAGCGGTTCAGCATTTCGCGGACGTGCATGATGAACCGATGGTCGAACAGGAAGTCGTCTCCGTCGGCCGCCAGGTCCACGCAGGCGTCGATGGCCGCCACCAGTAGGTGCCCGCGCCGGGTCTCGGCGCGCACCAGCTGATCGCGGGTGGTCATCACCGTGACCAGGCAGATGAGCACCATGCCCACCATCAGCAGCAGGGCCAGGTAAACGGCCATACTCAGTTTTAGACGCAGACCAAACACGAAGCGCTGTCGACAACCTCCCCGGCGCGGCCGACGGTCGGGCGCTGGCGCGCAGCGGTGCCCGGAGGCCATCGGCTCAGTATCTATCTACTGGATTTATCGGCACATTTTCGCATCACTGGAGACAAATCTCGTCCGGCGGGCGGACACCGGGGGAACGGCGACCGTCCTTTACCCGGCGCCCGTCTTGGCGCCCAGGTACCGCCGCACGATGTCGGCCAGGCGTCGGGAATTGCCGCGGATGCGCACCCGGGCCAGCTCTCCCACCCGCAGGGCCTGCAGTGCGGACGGAGGTGCCTCCACCTCGGCTGCGAAGCGCGGTTGAAAAAACTCGTAGGCCGCCGGTGCGGGGGTCCCGGGTCCGCCGCCGGTGCCGCCGGGCCGCACGTCCAGCGGCCCGCCCCAGGCGGCGCTGAAGGCCGGGTGCGGGACCGCACGGCTGGCCCGGGGGTCGACCCGCACCAGCCGCCCGGTGAACACGCCCCGACACCAGTAACGCATGTCGACGGTCACCGTGCGGCCCACGGCGCGCCGGAAGGCGTCCACATCCTGCTGGTCCACGGACAGCCGGATGACCTTGCGGTTTTCACCGACGATCCAGAGGACCTCCTGTCCCCGCCGGATGTAGGCGCCCGGCAGGTTCTCCAGATCACGCGCCACCACGACGCCGGCGCACGGCGCTGTGAGCGTCAGCCCGTCCAGTTCCGCGGACAGCTCCGCGGCGCGCTGTGCCAGCACCCGGATGCGTTCGCGCGCCACCTGGAAAGCCGAAATGTTCTCGGCGTTGAAGTACAGCCGGGCCTCGGTCTCCAGGATGCGCATCTGCAGGCGCGTGTCGGCCAGGTCGTTGCGCAGCTCGTCGTTGCGCAGTTCCACCAGGGGCTGGCCGGCCACCACCGTCTCGCCGGGCCCGACGTACACCCGGCGCACGAAACCGGCCGTAGAGGAGCGAACCACCTCCTGGTCGCGGTATTCGACCACCGCCGGCGCCGCCACGTGCCGGCGCCAGTTCAGCTGAAAGACGCCGAAAAAGCCGATCGCCGCTACCAGCACGAGGCTCAGCGCCAGCCGGCTTCCGGCCCGCGGGTTCTGTTGCAGCACGGCCGGCAGTCGGCGCAGGAAATCGGCCGTCGGCAGCGCGACCCACAGCACCACCGCCGCCAGGGCGATCAGCAGCCCCATGCCGTGAAACAGCCGGCTGGCCGCGATCGAGAGTCCCACCAGCACCAGGATGCGCCAGCACCAAGCGGCCATGCCGTAAACCACGATGAACCCGCGCCGCCAGCCGATCTCGGTGGGCGGCGCCGGGCGGATCCCCAGAAAGAGCCTGCGCAGCCAGCCGTTGACCACCCCCAGTCCCTTGGCGTAGAGGTTGGGGATGTCCACCAGATCGCTGAGCAGGTAGTAGCCGTCGAAGCGCATGAGCGGGTTGGCGTTGAAGAGGAGCGACCCCACCCCGGCCACCACGATGACGTTGCGCGCCATGACGCCGATCACCCCGTCGGGGAAGCGGGCCCAGCAGATCGCCGCCAGGGCGGCCGCCAGCAGGTCGGTGTAAATGCCGGCCGCCGCCACGTGGGCGCGCTGCCAGCGGGAGGTAAACTTCCACGAGGCGGTGGCGTCCACGTAGGTCAGGGGAATGAAGACGATGAACAGGATCCCGGCCTCGTAGACCCGTCCGCCGTAGCGGCGGCACACCAGGGCGTGGGACAGTTCGTGCAGGATCTTGAGGGCGAACCAGCAGGCCCACAGCCAGAGCAGGTTGGCCGGGGCCAGCAGGCCCCGGGACTGGTGGACGAACTGCTGCCAGCCCGACCCCAGTTCCCAGGCGGCCAGCACCACGGCCAGGCACCACAACAGGAAGTAGGGGGCGCCGGTCGTCCAGCGCAGCCAGGGGTACAGGCGGTCGATGAGTCCCGCCGGGTTGAGCAGCGGCAGGCGGAAGGTGATCAGGTTGAGCCGCTGCAGGCGCCGGCGCTTCGCCTGGCGGCGCTCCAGGGCCAAGCTCCGGACCAGGGGCGCGCTGTCCGCGTGGCTCAGAAGCTGCCCGGCCGCCAGCCAGCCGACGATGCGCTCGGCCTCCTCGGCGCTCAGGGCCTCTTCCCCCAGCGCGGCCCGGCTTTCGGCCAGCGCCTGATCCAGCGAACGGCTGCCGTCCAAGTGGGTGATGAAAACGTACTCCCGGCCGCCGACGCGAAAGAAGCGGTGCCGGGCGGGATCCTCAATGACATACGCCGGGCCCCGGCTCCCGGGCCGCACGCTGAAACGCAAATCCCGTCGGATTTTCGGCTTCTGCGTCATGAAGGTCACCGCTCTCAGAAAGCCATGGCGTCCAGCAGGGCGTACCACGGCCGGTGAAAGTAGATCCAGACCAGGGGGCGCTGACGGGTGGCGATGGCGGCTTGGCCCCGCATGCCGGGCCGCAGGCTTCCATCATCGTTGGCGAAGGTCACCTGTCCCACGAACACGCTGCGTCCGTCGCGGATCTCCGAACGCGGCAGGATGGTCTGCAGATCGCCCTGCCAGCGCCGGCGCGGGTAGGCGTCGAAGGTCACCTGCACCGGCATGCCCGGCCGCACGTAGCTGATGTCCTGCTGGTCGATGGACACCTCCACCCGCATGTTCTTCAGCGGGGAGACCTCGAAGAGAAACTGCCCCTTGCGCACCGGGCTGCCGGCCCCGTGGGCCAGGCGGCCGGTCAGCACGACCCCCTCGATGGGCGCGACGATGTCCAGCTGATCCCGGCGGCGCTGCATGAGCTTGATCTTCTGCTCCAGGCGCCGGCTCTCCAGCGCGGCGATCTGGGCGGCCGCCGTGTTGCCGGAAGCCAGCTGCACGTCCTGCGTCTTGCGCGCCTTCTGCAGCTCGGCCGCCAGGGTGCCCAGTTCCAGGTCGATCACCCGGCCGTCCATGCGCGCCAGCACCTCTCCCCGGGCCACCAGCGTGCCGGGTTCCCGCAGGATGGTCTGCAGGATGCCGTCGAAAGGCGCGCTGACCACCCGCGCCACCACGGGGGTCACGCTGCAGGGGCCCTTGACGCGGTAGGTGACCGGCACCAGCGCGGCGGCCGCCAGGGCCAGGACCAGGACGGCGGCCGTCAGCGCCCGGCGTTTGCCGGCGGGCCGGGCGGCGGCCTTCCACCGGCGGCCGGGACCGCGCGCCAGCGCCGCCAGCGTGCCGGCCACGATCCCGGCGACCGTCTCCAGGGTGCGGGGATGCCGGATGGGCCCTTCCGGCTCCCGGGACCACGCCAGCATGCAGGCCCCCTGCAGCCGCTGCGCGGCGTCCACCAGCGGCAGGCAGAGGCCCGACGCGGCGTTCAGGATGCCGGTCAGCCGGCCGCAGATGGGCGACGGGATGCTCTCCGCGGTCCACTTCCGCGGCCAGCACAGCACCGCCCGCTGCAGGGCGCACTCGTCGAACACCCCGCGCGCCGCGGCGGCGTACTCTGCGCGCTCGTCCACGGCCGTCAGGTCCGACACGGCCTCCAGGCGCAGCCGCCCCCGACGGTCGGCGGTGG
>Ga0256914_1002337_pt1 | contig 15974 bp, 15 predicted proteins | sample HulkmetaG_FD_191571 | JGI IMG/M metagenome (GOLD analysis project Ga0256914, IMG submission 191571) | Hydrothermal chimney microbial communities from Main Endeavour vent field at the Juan de Fuca Ridge, Pacific Ocean - Hulk | ecosystem: Environmental > Aquatic > Marine > Hydrothermal vents ... | reverse complement strand
TAGCAGCCTTGTTAATATCTGTAGCAACTACCTTTCTAGCACCTAACTTTGCGGCATAAAGAGCCATAACCCCACAACCTGTTCCTATATCCAATACAACTTTATCTCTAAATAGTTCGGCATGCTTTTTCATAAAAGGGAGGACCTTCTTTTCTGCCTGATAAGGTGATGCTGTACCTTTAAAATAAACAATTTCAGCCTGTAAATATTTAGAATAAAAACTATTGGAAAAAGTCGGTTGGATAGATTCCTTTGAATAACATGATGTAATAAAAAAAAACAAATTTATTAGAATAGAATAAACAACAAAAATTGCCATATAAAAAAATATTCCTTTTTTCATCTAAAATTCCCCCCTTTTTAATACCAACAATAAGGGTATTCTGCAAAGATATCTCCTGTTATATTATATGCTGCAGCTCTACACCCGTAACAATCAAAATTATAATTACAATCTTTACATTTACCTTTAACATTCTCTCTTATATTTCGTATCTTCTTCGTAATATCTTTATTTAATATTACAGATAGCTTTTCATTTTTGATATTACCAAGTACTATATCTGTAGCAGGACATGGTTGTACATTACCTGATGCAGTAACATATATCGCTGAATAATAATAATTACAAGGTGAAACTGCTATAGGAGGTCGCGGTATCCATGTATAACCATATTTGTCCTGATCGATTTTCAACAAACTATAAAATACCTCTTTGGCCATCTCTGCTGAAAGTATGCCAGAATATTTCTTCCCCCTCCCAGAAGGAGTAACCAATTCGAGAAAAGGATATATATTATTATCTCTTGCATATAGAAATATCTTCTCAATTTGAGAAATGTTATCTACTGTTATCACTGACTCAATACCCATCCTCGTTGGATTATGCTTATTAAATCCAACATCTATCAAAAAAGAAAGGGTGTTATGTATTTTTTCAAAAACCCCATCAATATTTCCTGCCAACTTTTTTTGAATACCAGAATCATCCATACTATTTACCTTTACTATAATAGAAACATTCTTTAATAACAAAAACATAGCTAGTTTCTTATTCATTATGGTCCCATTTGTAAATATTAAGGGGATCAACCCCTGTTCATCTATAAAGGATACTAATTCTTCTAAGTTAGGGTACAATAATGGCTCTCCTCCTATTAAAGTAATGGTGATAACCCCTATATCTTTTGCCTGTAAAATAACGTTTTTGATATCATTCAAAGAAAGTTCATCATCTATTTTAGAATTAACATAACAATAGATACATCTTAAATTACACTTTCTAGAAAGCTCTATCGATAATCTCTTAAGTGTAAAGTCAATCTGATAATCTAAACCTCTTAATGTGGGTGGTTTCTTATACCTCACTTCTTTTATTTTCTCCATTATTCTTCAGTATTTTATATTCAAACACATCTATAAATGCCTTTAAAAATGCGCTATAAATATCATAAGAAATTCCAATAGTACAATAAGTTTCATTTAAACTCAAATCTACCGCCTTTAATACCAAACTAACTCTCTGTGAATCACTATGTTCATAAAAATAATCCGATTTTTGTATCTTAAAACCTATTATTTTAATATAATCTACAAGATCCTTATAATACTTCCCAACTATTTCCTTAACTATCCTGCTTAAAATCATAAATGGATTGGTTTTACAAATAACAGATATTTCTTCAATTTCTTTATTAATAATCAATCTCAAAAAAATATTCATATCTATAATTTCCTTCTCTTCTTCTAAATGGGTTAAATCCCCTCTCCATTCCTTATTTATGCTTAAACTAAAATCTTTTACTTTTATATTAGGTTTATAATTATCTATAAAATATTTGAATAAAATAAATCTACTAGCATCTGCCTCATCAAATCGTAATCCTTTACGTTCTTGTTTTTTAATATAATTAAGCAAATTAACAATTCTCAAATCATTTTTATCGATATTAATCCCATATCTTGAAGCCCAATAAAAAATATTTGCTTTGCCAGACAACTCTGATACTGTTGTAGTATATTTATTCCCAACCCATTCAGGAACTATATGATTGTACGTCATAGGATTTTTTAAAACAGCATCAACATGTATTCCTCCCTTGTGGGAAAAAGCACTTTCTCCCACATAAGGAGAATACTTATAAACATCAAAACCTCCACATTCAGCTACAATATAAGCAATCTCTCGCAATCTTTTAACTTGAACCCCTGATATACAATTTATTCCCATCTTAAACTGCAAATTAGGTATAAGAGTACAAAAATCTGTAATCCCACACCTCTCTCCAATTCCATTAATAGTCCCGTGAAGTATATCTGCTCCACATTCAATTGCTTTCATAGTAGCAGCGATAGCTAAACCTGAATCTTGATGGATATGAACTGCTCTTACTAACTTCGAAATTTTTCTTGTCTCTGTTAATATCCTATAGACCTCATCTGGTAAACAGCCACCATTGGTATCTACAGCTCCCACCCATATAGCACCCGCATCTTCTGCTACTTTAATAAGTCTAACTATATATTCAGGATTAGCCTTATATCCATCAAAAAAATGTTCTATCCCAAGAGAAACATTTGGAATATAACGTTTAAGATATTGAATAGAGTCATAAACCAATTCTAAATTTTGCTCTAACGTTATTTTCAAAACCTCTCTTACATGAAAATCCCATCCCTTAGCAAAAATATTAACATGTTCTACTTCTGTTTTAATTAATGCCTCTAAAAAGGGGTCATCTTCTACTTTATTATCCACTCTTCTTGTCATCCCGAATGCTACTAAGACAGCATTATCTAATTTTTCTCCTTTCATAATATTATATAAATCAGTATCCTTAGGATTTGTCCCCGGCCACCCCCCTTCAATATAATCCATACCTATCTCATCCAAAAGATGAATTATTTTTAACTTATCCTTAATAGAGAAATAAACCCCTTCAGCCTGTGATCCCTCTCTTAAAGTAACATCATATAGTTTAATTTTTGATGTAAAATTTTTCTTATTCATATATATCTTTTCGAATCTTTAAAGATACTTAGTCAAAAATAAAAAATACAAAATCTATTTTTATTAAATTAACCTAAAGATTATACGCCTGCATAGATAAAAGACGTGATGACCGCAGGGCCTATATAAAAGGCTATCAAAGATAATATAGCTAACAATATAAAAATCGGAAATAAAACATACATTTTATATCTTCTTACAACCAGTAACATCCCTTTTAGCAGATAAAAAAATTTCCTAATAACTAACATAATGCTACAATAATCTTTATTGATTGAAGTGTTAAATTTACAAAGGTAGTTTACAATTATCTATATCCAAAATATAATCAGAAGTATTCAACCAATAGGTATCACTTTTTTGGGCATATTTATCTTTATACAAAAAATGTCTATCAAATAATAATACAACCAAAAAAGTAATCCCAAAACCAATAATATAGACCCCTGAAAAGCATATAAATATAATAATCTGATGGATTACCCTAATTAAAAATTTAATACTTTTACTATACCTATATTTTATTTCCTTAAATACCTCTTTCATCGTTTACCTTCTTTTAGTTCTCCTTAATAGGTAAATCATACCAAGAAATTAATTTCCAGTTCTCATTTTTCTCAAATAATAGAAAATAATATTTATGTGCTTCTTTTTTCTTATGTTCAGGTAAAAGTTCTCCTTTAAGTCTACATCGTAACACTACCCCAGCCTTATTTGCTATAATATACATCTCCATCTCTATATTATCCAAAGAAGTCAAAGCAAATTTTTCCCATAAAGAAAGTACTTCCTTTTTAAAACCCAATTTATCAACAAATTTCCCATCTTTTGAGACCCTCATGAAACTATTCGAAATATTCTTCATAAATCTGTCGATATCTGCTAATCTAATTCCTTCTAAAAAATCTTCAACACACCTCTGTATTTGTTCTTCATCTGATATTTGTGACCAACATATCTTTACACTTATTACCATATTCAATAATATACAACTTATTATTATAATAAAAAACTTATTCAGATATACTCCCTTGTGTAACATACCCCTCCCTTTTAAAAATAATATTATATTTATCCTTCATAGAATAAAAAAATATAAGTTAAAAACGACTATATAAAAAAGGTCCTGGCTGATATTTTAAACAATATAGTACTCCTATTGTAATAAATAGAATCAAAAATAAAAATACAAGCAAAAAAAAATCTTTATATTTCTTATACTTCTCTTTCCTCTCTCTCATCTAAAATCTCCTTTTATATTCTAAAAAAGACACTTATTGTCTATCTCTGCCTCCCTAGATATATATTCCTTGTCATAAAATATAGATGAGTAAAATCAGAGAACTGACAAAAGTCAATATTACGATAAACATCCTTCTCATCTATAATATCATATAGTTCATCTGCCACTAATTCTGAAAATACAACTGCTCCATTTATATTCAAATGGTTTACATCATCAAAAAATTCATGATGTTTTGCAAAGAGATCCAAAAAATCTAAAATTTTATAAATATATTTACTATATTTAGGATTCTTTAATATTTTCTTATAAAAAATATCTCTTGTTATATAATTTGAAGCAAATTGCAAATACGAATCCGTTACTGGACATAAAATCACAATTACTTTTATATTATGATTATGGCACAATTTTAATATCTTTTCAAAATATATCAAAAAAGTCTTATCAAATACCTCATATCCTTCAAAATGATGTCTTACTCTTTGTCTTGCAAATTCCTTTGTGATATTCCCCTTTCCAAAAGCAGGGGACCAGCCATCCAGAACAACTCTATCTGGATAAAGATATCGTACCAGGACCTCCCATTTCTCCAACAAAAAAGCCATATTAGGTCTAAATAATACAGGAAAGATGTGGAAAAATTCTCCCTTAACAACCGTCCAAAACCCCTCAAACTTCCCAAACTCCCAAACATCCTTTAATTTCATATAATTATAAATATAAAAAATATCTCGTCTAAATACCTTATTTTTATTATAAAAATGCCAAAGTGATGAAAAAATGGATAAAGGCGTCCCCAACACAACTACCTTCAATTTAGGCATTCTATTTATACAATACTTTAATTTATAGTAAGACTCTGTCATATCCTCTGCATTAGGAGAAAAATTAAATGCCTTAAATCTAAACATGCTAGGAATAATAGCAAACTGAAGTTCAGAGGGGCCACTGAATAATATTTGAATATCCTCCTTTTGCCGTTCAAAACTTTTCATAGTTTGAAACAGATATCCTCCTGCGATAAAAGACTCTTGAAATAAATAGTTTAAAAAAAGGATACACACAATTAATATAACTGCTGTAACACATAAAGCACCAAAAACTATCTTCCAATTAAAATTTTTTCTCAATATATAAAATAAAGAAAAAACGCTCAAACTAATGATTACATAACATAATAAATACATTTTCTGCTATCTCTAAGGGGAAATATCCCAAATTAATCACAAATAAAAGATTTAAATAATGATTCCATATTTTGAAAATCTTCCTTAAGACTACAAAAATACTTAATAGTATATAATTCTTTTCTTTTAAAACAATATAACCACCCTATTAAATGTTTATAATAGATACTATCTTTAGTACATGCCCCTAATCCAAACCGACTCGTACTATACAGAAGAAGATATTCATATACAAAAGTACTTACGGTAAATACCTTATGGCGAGGTTTATATTGGTCATCACAAACTATTTTATTCGACAATTCTCCTGGGTAGGCAGAAACTGAATCCATAAATATACCTTGAATTGCGGTAATATCATCATTAATAAATACATCTGCTTCTGCAGGTTCTACATCAACCCGTTTCTCAATCTGTAAAATCTCCTCTCCCCTCTTAAAAACAAAAATCTCTAATCCATATTGTTTGAAACTTTTGACAAAAATAAAATCTCTAAATTTATCTGACCTTATATGTATAATATCTCCCAATAAGGCAAAACAAAAATTGACATTTGTAAAAATAAAAAAGAAAAATAAAAAAGATATAAATATTTTTTTATTTAAAAATTTCATTTAAAACTCTACCATCACAATCTTTATCAACCTTCGCTCCCAATAAAGTCATAATAGTGGGATACTGATCTACGTGGCGAATAGGTTGTTTTATTTCATACCCCTTCTTAACTCCTGGGCCTACAATAATAAAAGGAGTCCACATTCCCTGTTCCCTATCAGCCAAAATAGCTTGTTTATAGCCTGTCTTCAAAGGAATGCCAAAAATTTCACCATCTTTTGTCAACTCTTCATCCCAACCATATCCTGCTTTATTTACTATAACCAAATCTCCTACTCTATCTATTGGTAAAGAAAGGAAATGTGGGACATCTTCCCAATTATAGGCTTCTATAACAGGCTTTATCCCTGTCTTAGGATCTTTTAAATTTAAAAGGGTTTCTTTTACTTCTCTTCTTAAGACCTCATACTCTGGACCAGATGCCCTGTACCAATTACCACCTAATCCCTTTGGAGAAATAAAAACATTCATCATTTTAAGATATATCACCTTAGAATGCTCCCAATCTATTTTAGGAATACCTGTCTTAGGATCTATCGTAAATTTAAGCCATCCTTTCTTAGCAAAAAGATTATTTAATCTTACAGATCTATCCAAAGGAACAGCCCCATGATCAGAGCTTAATACAATATATGTATTATTATCTGCATGCTTTATCAAATCACCTACCATTCTATCTATATATTTATACATCTGCTTAACTTCCTTCCATAATTGTCTTCGTTCAGTATCAGACACATCTTTATATCTAGCACTTGATGGATCTATATATCCCATCCACCACCGACTCGTTAACATCTGATTAGGGGTATATATATCATTGATAAAAATATCTGGTCTATATTTATCAAGAATAAAAGAAATAGCTTTATGATGCCAATCAAAAGACATTTTAGCTTCTTCTAAAAAAGTTTCTTTATCTTCTTTATAATAAATTAGTTGTGGGGGGAAATTATCTACAAAATCTACCATAGGACCAACATTATCTATTAACTCCTCTGATACTGCACCCGGCTTTGTTATGTATTTATTGAGGGTGTTAAAAACCAACCTAATCCTAAAAAAACCGTCCTCATCTAACTTTATTATTTTAATCTTAAAAGCTGTCTTAATTGGAATATCTTTATCTTCAACATACCAAGTCGTAATTATGGGTATCCACTTACTCCACTCTCCCTGCTTTAAATCAGCAACCACATTAAATTTATCTGTAGAAAAAGCGACTTTATCATAATTTACTTTTTTATCATCTGTACTGTCATAAATAAAAGCGTAAATTTCTGCTCCAAAACTATCACAACGAACTTCCTTAACAGGACTAAATGAAATAACAGGAGCGTCTCTAACTATTTTTGAACCTACATATTTTGTCAAGGGAGGCCCGAAAAAAAACAATTGGGCTGCCCTGCCTCGTTTATATCTCATATTATTATCATAATCTGGTTCGAAATTAAGACTATAAAAATCTGCACCCCACCCCCCCCATCGACCTCTAATGGTAATACCCATATCTAACTCTGGGGGAGTAGAACCTGGAATAGATAATAATACAATTCTTTTACCATAAAGTTTTTCTAAAGTAACCCATATAGGAGCCCTCTTCTTTGCTGCAGAACTAAATCCTCCAATAGAAACCCTATTCAGGGGATTTCCTTCCGTATGCATAGGACCGTCTGCAACCCCATGTTTTAAAGGATATCTCCCTGTAAAAAGTGTAGCAAAATTTGTGGGTGTATGTGAAGGAAAAGTTGGTATAGAATACCCATAACTTCCATGTTCCATCATCCATTTTATATTTGGCAACTCTCCTTCCTGCGCCCATTTAAACACGTTAAATACCTTAGGGTCCGCCCTCATACCATCGGGGATAAACCAATACAACTTTACATTTTCCTTTTTTTCATTATTATCAAAACAAAATCCCAATGACTCATAAAAAAAGACAAAAATGCAAAGAAAAATAAAAATATTATTGACTTTCATTCGATAAACTCCTTTTTCCCCTTTCTTTATTCTTTATTTCATTAATAAACCATATATTTACAATACCACTCAGGTCTTCTAATTGTTTAAAATTAGTATAACTTAAATTGTTTCTTTCACAAGAATCTTTATTGATATCATATAGTTCATACCTAGAGACACAATTATGATTTTCACCGCAACTATGTTCTATTATTAATTTCCATTTCTTATCCCTTGTTCCCATAACTCTAAATTGCCGTTTAAAGAGAACTTGCTCTTTAGAAGGAGTATACTCTGCTCCAAAAAAGATCCTTCTATTTAGCCTATCCTCCTTTATAGCTCTAATAACATTCTTACCTTCAAAATCTTTAGGTATATCTATAGTTAGGAAATCCAATAAAGTGGGCGCCAAATCTATTAAAGATACTAAACTCTGAATTCTTTTTGGTTTTAAATGAGGATGATAAATCAACAAAGGTACATGCAGCACATCATCGTAAAAAGTCCCTTCTAAAGGCATTCCCCTCATAAACTGTCCATTCTTACCTAACATCTCCCCATGCTCAGACAAAAATACAATTATTGTTCTATTCATTAATTTTAATTTTTTTAATGTACGTAAAATATAACCGACATATTTATCTGCATTATAAATCTCTCCGTCATATAGAGCTACCATATGATAAATATCTCGTTGTGTTAATTTCACAAAAGATGAAGAAAACAAAAAATTTTTCTCATTATTATCTAAAATTTCCTTTCTACGTAATACGCGTAAAATATAATATTTTTCTTTTCCTTTTTTCATAAAAGGAATTGTCTTTCCATATGTCCAATATAAATCATTAAAATCAAAATTACCATAATAATTTGGATCAAACATATCATTCCGTTTAGGATATGCATGGGGACAATGAGCATCATATCCCTGGATATGAATAAAAAATTTTTTATTTCTATTTTGCCGTATCCATTTAATGGCTTTAGGGATAACCTTTTTTATTGACTCATATTGCCAATAATCCGTGTGAAGAAAAAACGATCTTTTAAATCGATCTGTTAATCCATATTTAGGTAAATAATCCTTACCACAACTGAAAATAGCGGTCTCATACCCATTATTATTTAAAACATCAACTAATGTAAGCATCTTTTTATCTAAAGCTTTTTGAGATCTCATCATCATTCCATGATTAAAAGGATATCTTGAAGTATAAATAGATATTAAGGCAGGCAAAGTCCAACTGGCTACTGTAAATGCATTATCGAAGATTATGGCACTTTTGGAGAAAGCATCTAAATTAGGAGATGTATTTCGAGTATATCCATATACGCCTAAATGATCTGCCCTCACATTAGTTAAACTTATAAGTACGATATTACACCCTTTACATATAGGTGTATCATTTAAACCTTTCCCCATATGAACTTGATATGTAGCACAAGAAGAAATGAAAAAAATAATTAATAGTAGAAATATGCTCCATCCTATGTTTTTATACTTGCCAAATATCATTCTTAAAACAATTTAATAAAATCTATAAACAGAGACTATTTACATACTACCCTACAATATTTACATACCGTAGTATCTCCATAGGCATCAAAAGAAGAAGAAACCAAAGAATATTCTTCACCCGGAGAAACACAATTAATCACATCTACACAATCTAAACGACAGGAACAAGAACAAGTTCCCATCTCATCTGCTCTAACCGTTGTTTCAGAAAAAATAAAATTAGATAAAATAAAATAAAAGCAAAAAGAAAAGGGAAAAAATAAAATTATCAAAATTTTATAAATAAAATTTTTAGATTCTTTTCCCAATCTCTTCAAATACATATTATTTTTACCTCCTTAAAATACAAAAATATACTTCTAAAAATTTCAAATCATTCTTTCAATAATATCCCTAAATAATTAACTTATATTTACTAGTGCCTCTCTGTCAATCTTACCTGTGGGCAAACGTAACAAAGAATCTTTAAATATTATTTCCTCTGGTACCATATATAAAGGAAGTCTATGGGCACAAAAGGAACGCAAATCCTGCTCATTTATAACTGCACCATCAAAAAGAACAACAGCTGCCTTCAAATTTTTTTTTATACTATTATCCCCTAAACAAAAAACACAAGCCTCTTTTACTGCTGGATGGCTCAATAAAACCGATTCGATTTCTTCCGGCTCAATCCTGTACCCCCGCAATTTTATCATATTATCATATCGGCCTATATATATCAATTCTCCTTTATCATATCGCACCATATCTCCTGTTTTATATACCTTCCCTTCTGGACACAAACGGCTATTCTGTAAAATAACAGAGTCTGTCCGTTCTCTATCATTCCAATACCCATCCATAAGTGTCGGAGTTTTAACATACAATTCCCCAATATCAGTACCTTTAACAAGATTTAAAGACTCATCCACTACAAAAACCTCTACTCCCTCACAAGGCCGACCAATGGGCACCGGGCCTTCTAATTCAGGTAAGGCCTTTAAATGATAGCAAGTAACAACATTCGTTTCCGTAGGCCCATATAAATTATAATAACTAGCCTCTGGGATTAGTTCCATAAGTTGGCGTAAATACCGTATAGGGAAAACCTCACCGGCAAAAAGTATGCTCCTTAAAAAAGGAAAATTTATCTTTTTTAATTCTCCATATAATGCCAACTGAATTAAAGGATAAGGGACTGAATACCATATACTTATCTTTTGTTCATGAATAAATCTTGCTAAAGATACAGGGAAAGAACTAATCCCCGATGGAAGTAAGCATAATGTAGCAGCAGCCATGGCACTTACATAAATATCAAAAATAGAAAGGTCAAAATGAAAAGGAGCATGGGAAGAAAGGATATCCTCACTGGTAACTTCAAAATATTTATAAGCCCATTTAATAAAAGATAAAGCTGCTCGATGTGAAATCATCACACCTTTTGGATTCCCAGTAGAACCAGATGTATATAATATATATGCCAAATCTGAAGCTCTAATAGTTGGATAAGAAACTATCTTTTTAGCTGCCATTATTTTATTATAAGAAATAATTTGTATTCTATCACATATCTTATCTCCGGGGGGAAAACCAGATAAAACAAAAATAAACTGTAATGCATCTATCGGATTCAATTGACCTTGAAGTTTCTGTAACTTATCTGCAGAAACAATTAAATAACGTGCTTTACAATCAGAAATTATCTTTGCTTGCCTTAAAGGGGGGCCCATTGGATCAAGTGGGACATAACATCCCCCAGCCTTCAATATCCCCCAAATAGCAATCAATGCCTCAATGGATTTGTCTATATAAATACAAACCCTGTCTCCTGAAACTAACCCATTTGAAATTAAACAAGATGCAACTTTATCACTTAAAAAATGCAGGTCATTATAACGAATTTCCCTATCTTTATGTCTTACTGCAATTTTATCTGGTACAAAATCTACAGATTTTAATAAAATCTCGTGCAATGAATGAAACATTATCCTCTCCTATATCCCTGCTATAATATTTTTCTGTATCTCAGAGGTTCCTGAATAGATAGTGCTGGCAATAGCATCCCTTAATTCTCTCTCCAATTCCATCTCAACAGTATAACCGTATCCACCATGTATTTGAATAGCATTCAAACAACTATACACATAAGACTGACTTACGTATAATTTTGCCATGGCTATATCCTTTACAGCTGTTTTCCCCTGCTTTAGTAACCATGCAGCTTTATATAACAACAATCGTGAAGCCTCCAACTTTAATTTCATCTCCGCAATCATACCTGAGATGGACTGAAAATCCTTAATTGGCTGCCCGAATTGCCTTCTTTCTTTGATATATCTATCACATATCTCTATCTGCCTGGCCATGCTACCTAAAATAGGGGCCATCATGCAAATCCTTTCTATATCCATTACGGTATAAAATATACTCATTCCCATCCCCTCACTCCCAAGAAGATTTTCCTCCGGCACAATGCATTCATCAAAAAATATCTCTGAAGTAAGATTTGTCCTCAACCCTGACTTATCAATATTTCTTCCTATAGATAAGCCTATTGTTCCTTTTTCTACTAAAAAAACACAAAGCCCAGCCAATCCTTTTGATGTATCTGTTGTAGCGAGTACTAAAAACAAATCAGCCACAGGCGCATTACTAACAAAAGTCTTGGCTCCATTCAAAATATAACAATGTTTATCTTTTTTTGCTGTTGTTTTTAAACTAAAAATATCAGAACCCGCTTCAGGTTCAGTAGCTGCAAAGGCCCCTATATACTCACCCTTAGATAACTTGGCTAAATAAATATCTTTTTGAGTCCCGTCCCCGAACCTATATATAGGTACAATACAACCGCACATATGGGCAATTATCGAAAAAATTAGTCCTCCATTCCTGCAGCCATAACCGAATCCTTCCAAGGCATAGGCCGCTGTTAAAATATCCAGTCCCATGCCCCCATAAGAGGCAGGGCACAATAATCCATGAACACCATAATCACCACACTTTTTCCAATCATCCAAACAAAATTCTGCCTTTTCATACTTCTCACAAATATTATCATTTAATTCCCTTTTAGCAAACTCCTCTAGGCCTTTCCTAATATCTTCTTGCATACTATTCCAGCTAAAATCCATATTACCTCCTAGTTATCTTTACTATCGAATCATATAATCCTTTACAAAAACCACATTCTTTGCAAACTTTATTACAATGAATCTTCTTCTCAATTAATCCATCTAAAGCCCTATTAGGAATATTAAATATAGAACTTAATCCCGTATCAAACAACTCAACATAATTGCCGTCAAAATATTGTGCTTCATATGCCTTTATTCTGTTAATCAAATCGTTAACTGGAACCAATCGACCAACAATCTTAAAATCATTTGTAATATCCTCATAAAAACATAAATCCTCTGGACGAATAACATTATTCGTCAACAAAAGATAAGGATTATTAAGATATGTCCTTTTACAATGGACATGATAATCTATTTCTACATCAGAATGGGAATAATGTGCATGGTGAAACCGTCTCCAAGGGCAGTCACCCAAACAATGTTCATTAACTATTAACCTAATATGGGCAGTTTTAAGGGATGTTTTCATTAATTTTAACTCTGTTATATTCATATTTAAATTCATTGATGGAATTATAACATCTGCCCCCAACTCTTCATAAAATAAAGCTGAACGCGTACTCATTATCTCACAAATCGTAGATGCTGTTATCTTAAGTTGTGTATATGATTTAATTAAATCCATTAAAAAAGGATGGCTAACTATAACCCCATCAATACCCATGTCTTCAAGTTCCTTAACATACCCCTTCAACATCTGCCACCAGCGCTTATTTGAAAAATCCCTAAACCCACAAGGGGCATTTAAGGCTAACTCAAATAGCACTCCTCTTCTCTTTGCCAACTTTAACTGATCTTCTAATACCTTTAAACTATCTACATACTGAGGTCTACCCCCGCGAATAATGTCAGATACGCCTCCGGTATATACACTTTTAACCCTATCAGAGGAATCTAAAATTCTTTTAAGATCCTCTATATTGCCATTATAACCAACAGATAGATATAAACTCATCATTCTTTCTTGTTAAGTTTCTGTTTTATAAAATCAGCTATCTTTCGTACAGAATCAAAATTTTCTATTGTAATCTCACTCATATTCACAGCTACACCAAGCTCTTTCTCGATAAATGAAAGCAAAAGAATAAATCCCATCGAATCTACTATGCCAGACTCAAAAAGATTTGTGTCCTCAGATAAGTGACCTTCACCATTCATAAAATTTTTTATAATGAAATCTGTAATTTTGTCTTCCATAAGAACCTCTCTTTTTTTATGTTCAAGAAATTCCTAAGACATATTTACATACCATAAATCCTGTCTTTATAGGTAAAATTAAAAAAATCATACCCAAACTTACAATATTAAAAGTAAAAAATGTCGTGCAAACTCTAATAAACCGCGGACTGATATACCCTCTCTTAAATCGAAACCTTCGTTTTATTGCCTGCCACAATGTCCACATAACCAAAATAAACCCATGATAAACACCTAACAACAAAAATTTCACAGAAAATCCATGCCAAATATGAAATATTATCATGGAAAAAAATATCCCCAAATATAAACTATAAATAGAGGCGTTCTTGCCGAAAATCGGCAGAAAAAAATAATCCCGTATCCATATATACAAAGATATATGCCAATTCCTCCAGAACATAGCTATATTTGGTTGAAAAAATGGAGAATTAAAATTTTCCATAATTTTATATCCTAATAATCTTGCACTCCCAATTGCAATATCTGTATATCCTGAAAAATCCATATATACTCTAATAGCTAAAGCATATATACAAAAAATTACAATATATTTAGGGTATTCCATCGGAGAATATAAAACAGAAACAATAAATTTAGCCATAACATCTGCTATAAACGCCTTCTTAATAATTCCCTTTATGATTCTGTATAATCCATAATTAATCTCTCGCATATCAATATCTTGTCTGCTAGCAACAGAAACAGTCTCTTCATAAAATTTATGAAATCTCTCTATAGGACCTGACAAAAATATAGGGAAGAACAACATATAACATAGAAAAGACCATAAGGAATGTTGAGAGAATGTTCTCCTATAACTCTCTATTATATAATGAATGGTTCTAAAAATAATATAAGAGGTACCCCAAAAAAATAATCTACCATGTAACCCATCAAAAAAAGCTGCATGCCCACTGTCTGCAAAAATTTTAATAAGGCATAAAACCATTATAAGACTAAAGAGTACATACTTTAATAGCTGTCCTCTATATTTTTCTGAAGGAGTATATGAGAGAATAATCCCACATCGATATGATATAAAACCCAATAAACACAAAAGGCATGCTATCCTAACACTATAAGTACATATAAAAACAAAACTACTAGTCGTAAGAAAAGCTACACGAAATCTATTTGGAATAATTTCCCAATATAGTATTACTACAAAAAATAAAAAAATAAAATAAGTTAAACTGATGAGTGGCATCTAAAATCTGTCTTTACATTAAATATTATATCAAACAATTATAGATCTCTTTTTAAATAGCGTTTCCCTGTATCCTTTCCCTATTCACTTTACTCCCTTAACAATAACAAATTTCATTGAATCATAAATATCATCATTACTAAATTCTATATTATGCCTTTCTATAAAACATTTTGAAGCATTATGATAAACCTCTTTTATAGCTGCCATCCTTTCTTCTGATATAGCACCATTATTAATCCATTGATTAACTGATTCTCTGCTCATATATTCAGTATATTCTATATTTTTAAAATTCAACCGTTTTAAAATATTAGGGAAATAAGTGGGAACAAAAAATTTTTTCCTAGCAGGATTACGTAACCGCTGTATATAAAAAGAGGTATCTTTATCTTCCTCTCCATAAGAGGTTAAATGACATAATACTATTCTACCCCCCAATCTCAAAATCCTGAATACTTCTAAGAGAACTTTTTCTACATTCATAAACTGTAATCCTTGCCTACACACACATACATCAAAACTATTGTCCTTAAAAGGCATACATTCCGCCTGACTTAAAATAATATTATCCGCTGTACTGAAAGCCTTTGAAATCATATCCCAACATATATCTATACCTATAACACGCCTTACCCGTCCATAAAATGCTTCTGATATCTTTCCCGTACCAATTGCTATATCTAAAACAATGTCATCCTGACTAACTGACGACATACTATATATCTTATCGATTAAAACATCATCCTGAACCCAATTAGAGGAATGGTTATATATCCTTGCCCTTTTTATAAAGTGAGTCTCTGTCTTTTCTTTAAAACAAACTGAACTATCTCTATTCATAATAAACCTCTCGTTCTTTTGTAATATTCCAAATCTTCCTAAAATACTTACGTAATGTCT
>Ga0256914_1002336_pt1 | contig 15975 bp, 9 predicted proteins | sample HulkmetaG_FD_191571 | JGI IMG/M metagenome (GOLD analysis project Ga0256914, IMG submission 191571) | Hydrothermal chimney microbial communities from Main Endeavour vent field at the Juan de Fuca Ridge, Pacific Ocean - Hulk | ecosystem: Environmental > Aquatic > Marine > Hydrothermal vents ... | reverse complement strand
TGTCTGCAAGAACATCAGGTGGCTGCTGCGCAGCCGGTCAGAGGTCAGTAGTCAGAGGCCAGTGTGTCAGTAAGCAGTGGTAAACCGCCAGCTCCTCCCACCGTGAGGCCCAGCCGAAACGGGGGGGAGGCTGGGAGGGGGGCAAAGCGCCCGCTCAACCGACATCAACCGCCACCAATCTCCCCTGAATTTCCAAATCCCCTCCAAGCCCCGCCTTTCCGCCGCCCGCGCCGGGCGCCCAACCTCCAAACCGCGAACTGCGAACCGTCAACCGTGAACCGCGAACCCCCAACCATGAAATCATTTTCGCTTATTCAAAAACTTCTATCTGCTGCGGCGAATGCAGCACCATTTGCGGCGTTCCGCGGTAGAGACTGATTTCGCCAGTAGCCCACACCTTTTTGCCATTGTAAAGCTGGGCCGGAGCCTGGGGAAAGTTGGGATAGTCCTGCGCCCGCACAATCAACACAAAATCGCCCCGCTTTTGGCTAAAATTAAGAAAAGTGATGGTGCCGATATCCTTGGCGCGCACAATTTGCCCTTGCACAGTCACACGCTGTCCCACAAAAGCACCTGCCTGCTGCCACGACAAAATGCCCGATGCGATAGAGGATGGCGTGGCTGTGGCAACTGCGCCCACCATTTCGATTTGCGCAGGCGATTCTACAATTATTTCAGGGGCGCCTTTGTATTCCTTGATTTTGCCAGTCACGCGGATGGCTTGGTGCAAATACTTTTGCTCGGGGGGCGCATCGAAGTTGGTAAAATCGCTGGCAAAGATGACCACGCTGAATTTTCCCCGCCAATCTTCATCGAAGTTAAGAAAGGCTACTTTGCCCGAGTTGTAGCTGCGCACCACCTCGCCACTGACAATAACTTGCTGCCCCACGTAATCCCCCGCCTCCTGCCATGCAATCTCGGGCAGCGGGCCCGCGGGGATGGACGCGGGTGCGCGGGCCTGAGGAGCGGGCCCATCCCCCAAAACCTTGATTTGCTGTGACGACTCGATGACAATCTCGGGCTTGCCCTCGTACATTTTTACTCGCCCGATCACTTCGATTTCCTTATTGCTGAAGTATTGTGCGGGCTTGGCCGGGAATTCGGCGTAGATGCTGGGGAACAGCACCAGAGTCAGGGTGTTGTGGTAATCTTTATCGAAGTTGAGGAAGGTGACTTTGCCTGAGTCGTAGGTATGAACAATGACGCCGCGCACAGTCACTTCCTGGCCAGCGTAAGCCTCGGCATCCTGCCAGGCAATGCTGCGGACCGGCCCGGCAGAGGGTGGCTGCCCCAGCATGGTACCAGTTGCTGCCTGCCAATCGTGCGCCAGTTGCTGGCGTAACCGCGCCACCACCGCGGCCTCGGTGGTGATGATGCCCAACTCGCGGCTGCGTTCCAATGAGGTGTAGGTGAGGTTTTGTGAGCCGATAAAGGCTTGCCGGTCATCGGCCAGAATGATTTTGGCATGGATGAAGGGTGTTTTAAGATGGGCCACCTGCGCACCCGCGCTTTGCAAACGCTTCAGGTTATCGGCGGCCACATCGTTTTGATCGCGCTGCGGGGCCAAAAAGGTAACGGCCACGCCTCGTTTTGCCACAGCTACCAGCTCTTGGGTTATGTCCTCATCCAGCAGCGTGGCTTCTTCGAGGATGAGGGTCTTTTGGGCGCTGCGAATCAACTGGGTGAGGCGCTGGCGGCTGTTGACCGGACTCAGCACCAGTGGGCTCTTTTGGCGCAGGCTGGGCTTTTTATCGTTCCAGTCGGCATCAAAAATGGCGGCGACCTCAGCCACAACATCGGGCCCGGTGCTAAGCAGACCATATTCCCGATTGCGGGTAAAGGAGCTGTGCGTAAAGTTGAAGGTGGCAATCAGCGCTATCTTGTCATCTATCACCAATGATTTTTCATGGGTGTGGCGAAACGCATCAGAAGACCAGCGCACAGCCACGCCCGCAGATTCCAGCATTTGGTAGCTTTCGATGTTGCTCTCATTGCCGCCCACCGGGTCGGGGTCGATGATGATGCGTACATCCACGCCGCGCCGGGCTGCGTTCACCAGGGCTGTACGGGCCTCGCGGTAGGTGAGCAGGTAGATTTTGAATCGAATGGTGTCCCGGGCATTGTCGATGAGTCCCAGCACTACGTCTGCGCCATCATCGGGCAACACCAGCAACTGTTGCTGGCCTGTGTCCACGTCTGCCACGGGCCGCGTGGGGCGCACGGTGGCTGGAGCGGGCGCAGAGGGTTGTGCTGCATCTTTTGCATGGCAAGCGGCTAACAGCAGCAGCGGCAGGAGTAGCAGAGATAAGAGGGCGATGCGTTTTCGGGGCATGAGGTTTTGACTATTGGACGTGGGGGGCTGCACGGACATGCCTCGGCGTTAAGTCGATGCACATTTTGGCGAAGGTGGATGAAGCGTTTCTTTTCTTTGTGACTTGGTGCCTTGGTGGTGCACAATGAACCGTTACATTTCAATTTTCACAGCATCACCTACTTAACCTTACGGTAGAATCATCTCAAAGGTGGCGATTTCGCCGGGGTTCACATGCACACGCTGCCGCCAGGTTTTGCCGCTATATTTGAGCACGATTTCATAATCACCCGCGGGCACAGCTCCCAGGACGGCATTTTCGGCCAGCACGGGGTCAGGACGAATGCCTTCATCCAGGGCATAGCTGGAGAAGACGCGGTAAAGATGGGCATCAGTACCAGAAAGGCGGTAAACGTGCAGACGCAGACCATGCCAGGCCAAGCCATCAGCCGTAAGCACACGCCCGGCAATCACGCCGTAGCCAGAAAATGGCCTCATCCACAATGAGGTGTTGTAAACGGCGGTGTAATCTTCGGGGGTATCCAGCCGGATTTCTACGTGCACGTGCGGGCCCAATGCAATGCCGGTCATGCCGGTAAGGCCAATCTGCTCACCCGCGGTTACATGCTGCCCGGTGGTTACCTGCACGTGCTGCAAATGGCCGTAAAGTACAAAAATGGTGTGTCCCTGCCAATCCTGATCAAGCTGAAAGATGATGCTATTGCCGTAAAAATTGGGATAGGGGCCATACTGATGCGCTTCGTCATCGGGCCCGGCATAGCGTATGGTGGCTTCGGCAGGGGCCAGCAAGGGCGTGCCCGTGGGATTGGCAATATCCACACCATGATGCACCCGATAGCGTCCCCCCGCGGTGCTGCCAAAAGCATAGCCCAGGTCTTCCATACGATTGTAAATGGGCCCGGTGGGGCGGGAAATCAGAAAATGGGATGCGGGCCCTGCTTGTGGCTGGGGCCAGGGTAAAACAGCGACACCGGCAGGGGGTGGTGTGGGCTGAGGATGTGGGCTGGTGGCAGGCTGGACGGGCCGGGGTGTGGCGGTGGGCTCGGGCTCAGGCGTGTGTGCGGGCGCGGGCGTGGAGATGGATGCGGGCGTGGCGGGTGGGGCGTTTCTGTCAGGTGCAGCATCAAAAATCGAGCGCAGGATTTCAGTGCGCTCTTCGGGCGTGGCCCAACGCGGTTGTGCAAAATCTTCCAGCACGGTGGTCAATAGCTCGGTGCTGAGCAGTCGCCCCTGGTAGATGGTGTGCCGGGGAATCAGTGCGGTGCGGGTTTCCCAGCTTTGCATTTGATCAAAAAAGAGGTTGCCCAGGCCATAAAGAATGACCGCGGGCCCGCCCGGTGCCTCATCCCCATAAACTTCGACAGCCTGGGGCACGTGGCTTTGCACGCCAGTGACAATGTCGGCCCCAGCCTCGTGCAGAGCCCTGAATTCAGCAATCTGATCTGGGATGGGCCAGGGATCGTAGGTTTCGTGATATTGTAATTCCACCGAAACAATGTCCACCTGCTGGCTCATGCGCTGAATCATATCCAGGATTTTGTCACGGTTGCGCCAATAGTAGCAGGCTCCAGGCTCGGTATCTGTGGCCCAGGCTTCTTCGGGCCACCAGGCCAGCGCGGCCAAAAAGGCGTAGGTGTTGCCATTGGCTGTCCACAGCAAGGGGTTGCAAGCCTCATCTTCGTTCAGACCGCTGCCGTAGATGGGAATGTGATGCTCTTTGTAAAATTGCAGCGATTCCCGGGCTCCTTCTCGACCAAAATCGTTGACATGATTGCCGCTGAGTCCTACAATGTCTACGCCCACAGCTTCCAGCGCCTGCAAATAGGGATAAGCGCTGCACAGAATCAAGTTCATGTAGGTGTTGTTCACCTGACAATCTTTAAGGAAGGGTACTTCGTTGCTGATGTGGGTGATGTCCGCGGCGCTGAGGGTATCGGAGATGATTTGAGCAGGATAAAGATAGCCTTTTTGCTCCATTTTCTCGGCTGTGCCTCGCGACATGGCGGTGACGCCGGTCATGATCAGGGTGCTCATGCGCTGGGTATCGCGGTTGGTGGCAGGCTGGATGGCCTGGGCCAGCAGTGCTTCGGCCTGTTCGGCATCGGGCCCGGCAAGGGTCATGCCCACGGCCAGGGGGTAAGTTTCCAGCTTCATGCGCTTATCCAGCACCTGAGCGCCATCGATGCTGAGTACCTTGTAGCCGGGATGCAATTGCTCAAAGGGAATGATGCCCCAGGCGCCATCCGTTGTGGCTAAAGCAGCATTCATGTCAGAGGCGGCGATGGTGTGTGCGGGCATGGTGCCAAAGATGACGCTCAAAGGTGCGGCAGCGGTTTTATCCACCAGCAAAGGCTGTCCCTGTCCTATCCAGCGAGCCTGCAATTCAGCCATCGAGACATCATCCCGCAGGGTGGCAAAGGGTGCGACCACGGCATAAAAGCGCTGGGCCAGCACCGGGCCCGAGGTCATGGACAAAGGCGCCAGGCCCAGAATCATGCGGGCGTTGGCTTTCTCTTCCACGCACATCACCGGCAGTGTCTGCATGGCTTGTTGCGCCTGCTGCCGCCACTCCGGGGGCAGGTTGGGATCACAATAAACCACCAGCGCCGAAATTTCGGGCGTGGGCGTATGAGTAGGTGGGACCACGGTTGCCGTGGGCGCGAGCAGCGTCGGTGTTGCGGTCAGCTCGGGCGTGGGTGTGGGCGCAACTGGCTGGTTGCGGACACATCCGGCCAACAGCAAGAGCAGCACCAAACCAAATAAGAAGATAGAAAGGTGTTTAACTTTTGGCATAGGCAAGAGCGCGGGAGTCCTTTTTATTCATCCCCCGGCAGCCTATTCTACCCGCAAAAGCAATCGAGACAAAAGTTCGGCACAACGAAAGGTCAGAGCGGCCACAGCATTACAAACAACGACCCCTCCATACCGTGTGTCCAGGCGACTTTGAACCTGTGGAAAACAGGTGGGAGCCTACATCTGGCTTCAGTCTTGCCAATCAGGGGCTATCACATCGGCCAGGATATGACCCGGCTCCCCTGGGTCTGGTGTTGGCTCAAAACGATCCTGGGGAATCACGCATACGGAAGGGCGTCTTGAAACAAGTTTAGCACAAAGCCAAAAAGGGAGCAAGAGATGATTTGACGAATGCTTTTGCAGTCCTGTATAATCATCGTGTTGTAATATGTTGCTTTCAGTTTGCGCTCAGGAGGATGCTTATCGAAGAAACCCCTGCAAGTTCAAACCAGCTCTTATCAATTTTTCGGCTTGTTTAGTAGACGGTATTGGCGTACGCCCGCAGGCAGATCAGCCAAGGACGCAAAGGCCACAGTGGATCCAGGGCGAGTAACCCTGCCCCCTGACGCCCGGCCCTGACCTGTTGACCGAACAGTTCTGCTGCTGAACAAGCTCACATCTCACAAGGAGATTTCTAATGGCCAGTGTAAAATACGAACATGTAACCAAGCGTTGGGGCGATGTCGTCGCAGTCAACGACCTGAATCTCGACATCCAAGACAAAGAGTTCATGGTCTATGTCGGGCCTTCCGGCTGTGGTAAATCGACCACGCTCCGTCTGTTGGCGGGCCTGGAAGAAATTAGCGACGGTGTCATCAAAATTGGCGATCGCATCGTTAATGATGTGCCGCCCAAAGATCGCGATATCGCCATGGTCTTCCAATCTTACGCACTTTATCCGCACATGACTGTGTACGATAACATGGCATTTGGCCTGAAACTGCGCAAAGTGCCTAAGGAAGAGATTTCCAAGAAGGTGCGTTATTCTGCCGACCTGCTGGGTATTGGCAGTTTGCTGGATCGCAAGCCCAAAGCGCTTTCGGGCGGGCAGCGCCAACGTGTGGCGTTGGGCCGCGCCATTGTTCGTAATCCTAAAGTCTTCCTGCTGGATGAGCCGCTTTCCAATCTGGATGCGAAGTTGCGCGTTGAAACCCGTGCCAACCTCACCCGCCTGCACAAGCAACTGGAAGCAACCTTTATTTATGTCACGCACGATCAGGTGGAGGCCATGACCATGGCTGACCGTATTGTCGTGCTGCGCGATGGCATTTTGCAGCAGGTTGATGCTCCGCAAACCCTCTACACCAAACCGACCAATGTTTTCGTGGCTGGCTTTATTGGCAGCCCCAGCATGAACTTCTTTGATGCCACGTTGGTGGAAGAGGCAGATACTAAAAAGCTGTTCATCGACAGTGGTTCGTTCCGCTTGGAGCTTCCCTCAGATAAAGCTGACCAAGTTCGCAAATACAGAGGCCAGCAAGTCATCTTCGGTATTCGCCCTGAAGATATTCATTCGGCAGCGTTCGTTCCCCCGAACATCATTGCAGCCCCGCTGCCTGCCAAGGTGGATTTCTATGAATTGATGGGTAACGAAATTTTCGTTTATGCTCTGGCTGGCGGTAAGCAGTTCATCGCCCGGGTTGATCCTCGCACCAAGGCCGTTTCGGGCCAACCTATCGACTTGGTTGTGAACATGGGCAACATGCACCTGTTTGACCCGACCAATGAAAAAGCCCTGGTTTAAGGCCGGTTCTTCTACTATTTTCGGGGATGGGCGTTCATCGTCCATCCCTTTTTCTATGGTGATTACTGTCACTTTTGCTGCACCCAAAAAAGTGTGCAGCCAGATAATCATCACTTGTTACTACTAAGGTAGCCCGGCTAGAAACCACTAAGACACGAAGACACGAAGCCACAAAGGCACAAAGAAAGAAAAAGTTTTGAAATGCTTGGTGTTCTTAGTGTCTTTATGCCTTTGTGGTGATTGAAGTCGGGTACGTTAGTCGTTAGCATCACTTTATGAGGTAACTATGTTCATTACAGATCACAAAATCTATGAATCGCTCATTACCAGTAATCAAAACAAAATTGTCATGCTGGTGATGGATGGCCTGGGCGGGTTACCGCTAGAGCCTGGTGGCCAAACTGAGCTGGAAAGTGCTAAAACGCCTAATCTTGACAAACTGGCCCGAGAAGGGATGAGTGGGCGTTCGATTCCTGTGCGCCCGGGCATTACGCCTGGGTCCGGGCCCGCACACATGAGCCTGTTCAGCTACGATCCTATCCAATTCGAGATTGGGCGAGGCGTGTTGGAGGCGTTGGGTATCGGCTTTGAGCTGGGGCCCGATGATGTGGCGGCCCGCGGCAATTTTGCCACCGCAGATGCGCACGGTTTTATCATCGATCGCCGCGCCGGACGTATTCCCACTGATGAGTGTATTCGTCTAACAGCCAAGCTTCAGGCCAACACCAGCTTGGTCGAAGATGGTGTCGAGGTGATTGTCAAGCCAGTGAAAGAGCATCGCTTTGCAGTCATCTTTCGGGGTCCGGGCCTGGGTGGCGATCTTACCGAGACGGACCCCCTGGTAGCCAACAAGTTGCCGCTGCCTGTAGAGGACCTGAGCAACACGCCCGAGGGCCAGCGCACAGCCAGACTGGTCAATAAATGGGTCGAACAGGCCCGACAAGTGCTGGCGGATGAAGAGCGGGCCAACAGTTTGAATTTGCGCGGCCTGGCCAAAGACCCGGGCCTGCCGCAATTCCCCGAACGCTTCCAACTTAAATCAGCCGCTATTGCCGCTTATCCCATGTACAAGGGCGTTGCCAAGCTGGTGGGCATGGAGGTCATCGACTTCGAAGGGATTCGCCCCCACCACGAAATCGCGGCGCTCAAAAAGGTGTGGGAGGATTACGACTTCTTCTTCATCCACATCAAGAAGACTGACAGCTACGGCGAAGATGGCAACTTCGAGGCCAAAGTGCATGAAATCGAGGCAGTGGACGCAATCATTCCCGATATTCTGGCCCTAAACCCTGGCGTTCTCATCGTAACAGGTGATCACAGCACACCCGCGGCCCTGCGCAGTCACTCCAGTCATCCGGTGCCCACCCTGTTCTGGGGGCCCAACATCCTGGCCGACAGTGTAACCACCTTTGGCGAGCGGGCCAGCGAGCAAGGCAGTCTGGGACGTTTTCATGCCACCGAAATCATGGTGCAGGCCCTGGGCGCCACCGACCGGCTCAAACGGTACGGCGCTTAATCTCTGTAATAAAAGACCGGGCGAGCTTAGTGCTTGGCCCGGTCTTTGCAATACTCATCGCTGGACATCTACGGCCAAAGGCAGCACATTGGTCTCTTTTACCTCTCGCAGTACAACGCTGGTGTGTACTCGTCCCACGCCCGAGATGCGCGAGAGTTTATCGACCAAAAAGCCTTCCAGATCGCGACGGTGGCGCATCACCACCTTGAGCAGATAATCATAATCGCCGGTCACATGGTAGCACTCGATGACTTCGGGCATCGCTGTGACGCAATCATGAAAATTAGCTACTGTTTCAGATTGGTGCTTTTCCAACGTGACGTGCACAAAGCAAAGAATCTCAAACCCCAGCATCTCCCGATCTAACAGCGCCATGTAGGCACGGATAATGCCGCTTTGCTCTAAACGTTTGAGCCGGGCATGGGTGGCTGGCTGCGAAAGCTCGATGCGGCGGGCCAATTCGGCATTACTAATGCGCCCTTCCGCCTGTAAAATCGTTAGGATTCGAAAATCCATGGCATCCAATTTTTGTTGATTAGGCATAAAGCAACATCCTGAAATAAAAGGGACTGACTAACACTTCACCTCATCCATTACAACGACACAGCTAAAATCATCAAATTTCGTCATCAAAAAGAGGTCTCGTGCAAATGGATCGTAGCAAAGATTAGCAGTTGCAACAAAAGAAAATAACAAAGATAGCGACCATGAAAAAAGATTCCATATCACAACCGTGGTCTATCATAAGATAATACCGAAGATTCGTCAAGTTGAGAGACCTGGATTACACACGAACAGCTTGGTCGCTCCTTTGCTCTTTTAACAGCAGGTTGCTATAATGCGCGTCGGCTCGCCTCCGCAAGCGCATACTTCCCCATGAAACTAGTTATTGTTATTCCCACATACAACGAAGCAGCCAACATCGAAGCGATTACCGCTGAGCTGATGGCTTTGCCGCTCGATATAGAAGATCGTCACATTCTGATTGTGGATGATGACTCACCCGATGGAACCGGTGATATTGCCGAAGCCTTGTCGCAGCGAAATCCTGGCAAAATCTCAGTTCTGCATCGCTCTGGCATCCCCGGCCTGGGTCGGGCCTACCTGGCCGGATTCAAAAAAGCGCTGGCAATGGGCGCTGATGTCATCATTCAGATGGATGCAGATTTCTCGCACTCGCCGCAATACATTCCTACCTTCTTGCGCATTTTACGTGAAAACCAGACCGTTGATGGCGTCGTGGGCTCGCGCTATGTTTCGGGTGGAGAGCTGGATGAACATTGGAGCTGGTGGCGCCGTTTTTTGAGCTGGTGGGCCAATGCCATTTACGCACGCCTCATCCTGAATTTACGTGTTAAAGATGGCACTGCGGGCTTTAAGGCCTGGCGACGAGAAACACTTGAAGGCATCGGTCTGGAGCGCATCAACTCTAACGGCTATGTTTTTCAGGTAGAAATGGCCTACGTGGCAGAAAAGCTGGGCTACAACATGATGGAAATTCCCATTTATTTTGAAGACCGCCGGATTGGAAAATCGAAAATGAGCGTGCCTGTGAAGATTGAGGCAGCCTTTCGTACCTGGCAAATACGCATGAGACATCGGCATCTTTCACCACAGAATCGGGCGTGATGGTGAAATTTGTCATTTTGCAGTAGAATAAAGGTACGGTCAGGCTGATAGCGTCATGCGCAGATGTGACGACGCGGCCCAAAAAACGTAAAATCCTCGTAACTGTTCACGGCCATCCAGAGAGAAGCACTAAGACACTAAGAACAGCAAGCATTTCAAAACTTTTTCTTTCTTTGTGCCTTTGTGGCTTCGTATCTTGGTGGTTTCTAGCCGGGCTACCTTAGTAGTAACCAAAGAAAAAGGAAGGACTCCCTTTGTGTCTGCCACTTTTTGGTTTCTTCGTGGCAAAAAAGGACAGAGACCTGCACAGTTGCGAATCCCCCACCATTACCATTCCCCCACGAGAAAATTCTATGGCGTTGAAAGATTATCCCCGCCCACCGCACGATACTGGCATTGGCATTCATTGGAGCCCGGGGCCTGCGGGCGCTGTGGGTGCCGGCGACCTCCGAGATAAATGGATTCCCCTGCTGCAAAAAATGGGCGTCAAATGGGTCAAGCTGCTGCATCTGGATGGCATTGATTTTTCGGAGATGCTGCTAGAGGCGGGCATCATGCCCATTGTGCGCCTTTACCGACATCGCCCCAACTCGCGCGATTTGCGCAAAGCGGTGCTGGATGAAGATGCCATCAGCTACATCAAAGATTATCTGGCCGCGGGCGTTCGCTATTTCGAGTTCAACAACGAACCGGAGCTTTCCAGCGAGTGGGAGGGGGGCAACCTGCCCGAAGATGCCATCGATTATGTGGCTCGGGCAGCTATCGTCGACATGGAAACTATTTTGGGATTAGGCGGCTATCCTGCTGTGCCTGCCACGGCCATTAGCACCCAATGGGATTTAATTGGCAAAATCATCGAGCATGGGGGCGATTATCTTTTTGATGAGCCGGTATGGTTGGCCATCCACAACTACGACATCAATCACCCTCTGAATTATCCTTACGACCGGGTGAATCGTCGCGGTGAACAACTTTCGCCGCAGGAATACCGCGCTTTGGGAAGCGATGCCTGGACCGGTTCTTCTTGGGAAACCCGCACGCTGGCATTTGTCAATACTCGTCGCAAAAAGGATAAAAATCCCCGCACCTCCATCCATAAAGATCCCAGCAGCTTTTTGGCTTATCAGCGTCTGGCCGATTTGAGCATGAAGCATCTGGGTAAACATCTCCCCATCCTCAGCACCGAAAATGGCCCCATCGTGGGCGAAGACCCCGATCCTCGCTATCCCACCACTACGCCCGAAAGTCACGCCCAAAAAGTGGTAGAGATGGCCAAAATCATGATGGGAAACAGCCAGCGCTACGATGCTGCGCCCGATTATTATTTCTGCACTGCGTTCTGGTTGCTGGGCGCCTCCATCTTGCGAGCCAAGGGGTGGGATAGTCATGCCTGGTTTTCGCCGCGCTGGCCCGGCGGCCAACTGCCCGCGGTCGAAGCCCTGATGGCGTTGCCTAAACAGGTGCGAGAATTCAGCTACGACGAAGATGAACACCCCAGCATCCCTCACCTGGGAGAACGGGCCCGCAGCGTGGTTAGCGGCGTTATTCACGGCTACCCCAACATGCGTGTCATCCTGCGCGCCGCGGGCCACGCAGCCGATACCTACACCGATGCCAAAGCCCACTTCCGGCTGGAACACCTGCCCGCGGGCCGCTACCGACTCTCGGTTCCCGGCGCCGACATTGTGCATCTGGGCATCGAGCTGGATGGCAAAAACCATGTCGAGCTGACTCTGGGGCAGCCACCCACACCCGCACCGCCGCAACCAACACCTTCCTCAGGCTGGAAGGTACAAATCGAAGACATGGGAGCCAGCCAGGGACTGAGCGTGATTCGGGTCAGCGTTGAAAACAGACGCAACCTGCCTGTACACATCAGCGCAGATGGCTGGATGGGATACAGCAAGAGGACGGGCAGCAAAAAGGAATATGGCCCCTTCGCACTGGAATTTGCCCCTCTGGGCCCGGGCGATTACCTCATCGAGCCGGAAGGACTGGGAACCCGGGCCCAGGTTCGGCTGGAAAGCAACCAAACACTCATGGTCACATTCCATCCTGCCCCTGCACCCAAGGAGGGGCCCAAGCCCAAAAACATGACAGCTCAGGGGCAAATTAGCGGTAACATTCATAATGGCGCAGGTTTACGCGTTGAGCTGAGCGCACCAGGCCTGCTGCACCGCCAAAACATCGCCAACGGCAAAGGCATTTTCAAATTCAAGGGATTGCCCGCAGGGGAATACACCTTGCGTCTGCCCGACCTGGATTTAACCCAAACCATCACGCTGGCGCAGGGCCAAAAGAAAACCATCACGCTGGATGCGCCCAAAGTTGATTTACCCCATTACAGCACCCTTTCCGGACGCATTACCCACGGCGCCGGACGCACAGTGCTGCTCAAGGGCGCGGGCCTGGAGCGCAGCACTCAGGTCGGCGAAGATGAATGGTATCGATTCGAACACCTGGGCCCGGGACAATACTACATCCGCGTGCAAGATACCCTGCTGCGCCGCGGCGGCTTGAAAATGACCGGGCGCAACCATCGCCAAGTAAACTTTGCGCTCCCCGCTGCCGATGCCGCAGAAAGCGTCATCTTTGGACAAGTGCCCCAGAGCCAGCACTGGCAACTTTATGTACGCGGGCCCCATAATCTAGAAATCGTGCAACCATTGGATGAAACGGGCCATTTTGAAATCGACAACCTGGAAGCGGGCGACTATGAACTCATCCTGCAAACGCCCGAAGCTGACTACATCGAGCATGTGACCGTGGACGGCATGAATCGTCAGCAGGTGCAATTTGCCCTGAGCCCCGAGCCAGTTTTGCGAGCTACGCAAATCGAAATCGGTAACGCACCAGCCACCCCATGGCACTACCAGGTGCAAGAAGCGGGCCCGGGCCCAGGTTTCGGCGTCATACGCGTACGCGCGCCAGGACGTCCAGGCCTGGCGGTACGCCTATGGGCCGACGGCTGGACCGGTATGATCCGCCAATTGGGCAGCACCTCAGCCCTGGAGCCCGATAGCTGCGACTTCTCCCCGCTGGGCGCAGGACGTTACTATCTACAAGCCGCGGGCATGGAACAAATCATCGAGCTGGACATGCCGGGCGGACACGAAATTTGGGTGACCCTGGCCCCGGAACCAACCCCCGAAAAAGAGGAAAAAGCGTAGTCATGGCTGACACCTTGCAAGGATTTGCCGGATTCAGCGCCGGCAAAACGCACATCACCCCCCTGCCCAACGAATTTTTCGGCCAAGTGCTGCCCATCATCGACAACCTGGCCGAACTCAAAGCGATTCTTTATCTCTTTTGGAAACTATCGCTAGACAGCGGCGACACCCGCTACCTGCGCCTGAATGACGCACTCAACGACTTGATTTTTCTGGCAGGCATGGGCAAAACCAGCGCCGAACAAGAAAAAAACACCCGCGCAGCCTTCAAACAGGCTGCCCAGCGAGGTGTCCTCAAAGAAATCGAAGTCAAACGGGGCGGCGTGGCAGAAACCTGGTACTTTCTCAACTCGCCCAAAGGACGACAGGCAGTAGAAAAATTGCGCCGGGGCGATTTCCGCGGCCTGATTCACGACATCGACGATGTGATTATCGGCCTTGAGCGTGAACGGCCCAACATATTCTTGCTTTATGAACAAAATATCGGTATGGTAACACCGATGCTTGCCGAAAAACTGCGGCAAGCTGAACGCGATTATCCCCAGGACTGGATTACGGAAGCATTTAGTCAGGCAGTGGAACACAACAAACGCTCCTGGGCCTACATCCACAGCATCCTCCGCAGATGGTCAAAAGATGGCAAAGACACACCCTCACAAACTCGGCGACCTGCTGGATCAGGTCACAGCCAACATGAAACCAACAGCGATGAGCCCGGACTCTTCATCCTCGAATAAATCGCGAGTCATTGCGGGCAGCGGCGACCCCGATTGCCCCATTTGCCACGGCTACGGCTTCTTCGTGCGTGATGTCCCCTTTGGCGACCCCGATTTTGGCAAAGCCCAGCCATGCCCCTGCACGCAGGCACAGCGGCAAAATCAACGCAAGCGGCAGATGAACGCACTGGGCAGCATGTTGTTGCTGGAGCGTATGACCTTCGCCAGCTTTCATCCCGAAGGAGTAGGATTAGCGGGTGAGCTGCGCAAAACAGTACGCGCGGCTTACGAGGCCGCACAGCGCTTTGCCAGTAATCCGCAGGGCTGGATGCTTTTCAGCGGCGGCTATGGCGTGGGCAAAACCCATCTGGCCGCGGCCATTGGCAACGAAGTCATCCGCAATGATGGCGAGGCCATGTTCATTCTCACTCCCGACTTGCTAGATCATCTGCGCTCGACCTTTGCGCCCAACAGCCAGGAAAGTTACGATGAGCTATTCACCCGTCTGAAAAATACGCCACTGCTCATTTTAGATGACTTAGGAGCAGAAAGTGCAACACCCTGGGCCCAAGAAAAACTCTTTCAGCTTTTCAACCATCGTTACCTGCAACGACTACCCACCGTCATCACCAGCAACCGTCCCCTTTCGGCCCTAGAAGCCCGCATTCGCTCCCGCTTGATGGATGTTGATTTGGTGGAACACCACCGCATTTTAGCCTCAGATTATCGAGGTGGCGGCTACATCGACCATCTGGTGGAACTCAGCGAATTGCACCTGCATCAGAGCCAGACCTTTGATAATTTTATGATACCGGGCAGTGGGCGCGAAGATTTACGTCAAAATCTGGCCAATGCCCGCGGCACAGCCTGGAGCTTTGCCGAAACACAGCAAGGCTGGCTCACATTCATTGGCAAATCGGGCACAGGCAAAACCCACCTGGCCGCGGCCATCGCCAACCATGTGCGTCGTCAACGCCCGGAAATCCTCTTCATCTCCATGCCCCGGCTGATGGATTTTTTACGCGCGGCAATGTCACGCAATGCCGATCTTTCGCTCATGGTGCGTTTTGAGCAAATCAAAGAAGCGCCGCTGCTGGTGTTGGATGATTTAAGCCCTCGCATGACCTCGGCCTGGTCAGCAGAAAAGCTCTTTCAGCTCATCGACTACCGCTATCTTACCCGCAAGCCCACGGTTTTTACAATTACCACAGCAGATAAAGATTTGAAGGAATTACAAAACAGCGCACCACGCATCCTCACCCGCTTGGGCGATGACTCGTTGAGCCAAATTTTCCTCATCAAAAGTTCGGGGCGCCCGCGCGGGCAGCGACGATTACAATAAAAGGCAGATTCTGCGAAACCCATTTCATTCATTTACGTCATAGACTTCAGGCACAGGCCTGCACAAATAAAATTGTTACTACTAAGGTAGCCCGGCTAGAAACTACCAAGACACGAAGCCACAAAGGCACAAAAAAAGAAAAAGTTTTGAAATGCTTGGTGTTCTTAGTGTCTTTGTGGTGATTGAAGTCGGGTACGTTAGTCGTAACATAAAATTTCACTCAAGGAGCAAACAGATGACTGATGATCTTTTGAACTCACTGTTGGGCAGTGGCAATAGCGGCGGCCTGGAGGATTTGTTAAATCAAGGAACGCCAGAACAACAACAGAGCAATCCTGCCGATTTGCTGGAATCGCTGTTGGGCGGTGGCGGCTCAGCCGACACGCCAGATCCTTTCTCAGGTGGCGATGCCGGTAATCCTGCCGATTTGCTGGGCGCGCTTTCGGGCGGCGGTGGCAACCCCGCTGACCTGCTGGGCGCACTGGGCGGCGGTGGAAGCAGCGGCGGTGGCGGTCTGCTGGGCGGCTTGCTGGGCAGTTTATTGGGCGGCGGTGGCGGCGGAACAGACCTTAGCCAAATGCCATTGGTCGGGCCCATTGTCAACTCGCTAGCCGAAAAATTCGGCATTCCCCCAGCCGCAGCCTCGGCCCTGGTCATGGGAGCCATCAGTTTGCTGACCAAGAAAAAATCGCGCACCCAAGAACTGGATATTTCCCGCTTTGGCGAGAGCATC
>Ga0256914_1002335_pt1 | contig 15982 bp, 16 predicted proteins | sample HulkmetaG_FD_191571 | JGI IMG/M metagenome (GOLD analysis project Ga0256914, IMG submission 191571) | Hydrothermal chimney microbial communities from Main Endeavour vent field at the Juan de Fuca Ridge, Pacific Ocean - Hulk | ecosystem: Environmental > Aquatic > Marine > Hydrothermal vents ... | reverse complement strand
CAAACCTTGTCAAGAATTATTTTTAATTAATAATAATTATTATTTACATCTAACAAAACGCCTTATTCTGCTTATTTGATTACGACCTACTCGACAGCAATTAGCGCTATAACACGTAATAGAATCAGTTAGCTATTGCGCCTTTTTCTGATAAGCGCCAATAATCCAATACCAAACAGGGCCATAGATCCAGGCTCAGGAACGACATCATTGACATTGCCCTTTACTTCCAAATACAATGCCGTATTATCTTCTCGTATCTCCCACCACTTATTTGGCCCTAAATCAGGCAGGTCATACTCTACAGAAACGTTCCTGCCGTTATTATAGGTTATACCTTCCCAGCCTCTCAACAACGTAAACACAGACCCAATATTGGGGTTAAATCCATTTAAGAGATTGACGTCTATCAGAGCAGTATAAATAGAGGCCGTACCTAATACGTTTAAAAAATCATAAGAGATGCCTTGTTGATATCCGGCCAAGTCAAAAGAAAAAACCGGCCTATTGGATAAGGTAAAAATAGAGGATAATGACCCCTCTAATAAAAACGAACCAACATCATCGGCCTCTGTTCCCGGCGAAAAAACAGAATATCTCTGCGCAAAGAAATCCCCGTACACAATACCATTGCCATAATAAATCCCATAATTATTCACACCGTTAATCAAATCAATTGCGCCTTTTTTATGGAAGAAACTCCCCTGCACCAAAAGCGCATTTGCATCTATTGCCGTGCCTGTTGCATCCAAGGTATAATTGCCTACAACTTGAATGTTGCCTCCAACAGTATTCTCTCCACCTGTCTGAGAAAAACTGCCATATACATATTCCTTGATAGAAGAAGTGGAAGAACTGCCAACATCCACGTTCAATGCGCCACCACTTAAAGAATAAGTGCCTGTTTGAGACAGAAACAAACGGTTTGTCCTAATCTCGCCTCCGCTTTGTTCAAAAGACCCCTGCCCTAGGGCACCTCCAACAGTAATACCGTCAGATGCCACTAATTGGCTCTTTGTCCCTGAAAGATAATATGCGCCTGTCCCGCTCACGCCAACCTCAAGTGAATCACCTATTACGTGAACACCATCTGTCTGATAAAATGTCCCTTCTCCGTAATGCTCTCCAATGTTTTCATCTTCTCCAACATTCAACGTGCCTCCGGCCATTACATAGGACCCCTTATAAGAAACATTCTCATCTCCATAACCAACCGTCAAATGCCCATCAATATTAACAGAGGCATCCTCACCAACCTGAGAAAACGCGCCACCTCTATAACTGGACAAGCCGGTTATACTTGCATATGCATCCACATCAAGATCCCCATTAACCAAGCTATACTCCCCATTTATAACCGCGCGATTATTCACTGTTACGGTTCCACCCATCTGAGAAAATATAGCATTGCGCGAAGAATATACACTCAGATTTTTTGTTATCAAGGTCCCGCTATTTATAGTATAAATGCTATACTTGCCTTCACTATTCGCCTGCGCATTTATTCTCAGGTCCGAGACATTTACCCTTACGGATCCGCCGTTCTGCATAAATTGCCCATATCCGCCGTTAGACGTACCAACATAAATAGAATTATTAACAAATAGAGAACCCGGGCTGTCTAGTTCGTAATACCCCCATGATCCAGGATCAAGCGATAAACGCAACGTAGAAGTTGAAACACTGCCTGTCGCCTGACTAATCTTCCCTGTATGACTTTTGCCAAGCAATATATAACTCGCGCTCAAATCAGAGGTATTTAGCTGAGCGCTATAACTTGCATTGCCATCTATAAAAACACTACCATAATTAGTGGAGGTATGATCATTATCGTTGACAATCAAATCCCCTGTTGAAACAGGACTTATATGAACATTATCCCCGCTGGCAGGAACGCTATCTGTATCCCAATTCTCTGCTGTTGCCCAATTATTATCACTGCCACCTCCATCCCAATGCACATCAGCAGAGAAAACAGATATGGAAACGCTAACAAAAACTGATAATACCCATAGGACTTTTTTCACAAGAACTCCTTTCTTTAACATTTTATTAAGAGTATATTTTCATCAAAAATAAAGGCGTGAATAAATAATAGGGTTAATGGCCTAAGATCTATCTACGCAAGGCAATTATACACCATGAGGCGAATTTACTCAAGCGCAAAATATCAATCTCTAAACATAAAATAGACCGCTATTATAATCAGGACAAAGGAGATGATGTGATTCCACTTGATTGCCTGTTTTTGAAAAAAGAATATAGTAAACAAACTAAATACAAGTAATGTGATAACCTCTTGAATAATCTTTAATTGTACAAGGGAAAACGGTCCTCCGTTTCCATTAAAACCTATTCGATTTGCCGGAACCTGAAACACGTATTCAAACAGGGCTATTGCCCATGAGGCCAAGATGATTGAGACTATCCCCAGTTTGTTAAACCAAGGCAACTTAGAAAACTTCAGATGTCCATACCAAGCGAGTGTCATAAAGGTGTTGGAAAAAATCAACAAAATAATCGTCAAAATAGCCTTATGCATCAAAACCCTCTTTCTATTCCCCTGATTCTATTGTGTCTCCCTATACAAATGCACGTCTGTTTGCGGGTAAGGGATAGTGATGCCGGATTTTTCTAATGCCAGTTTGCCTTTTTCAAGCAGATCAAAATAGACATCCCAATAATGCTCTGGCCTAACCCAAGGACGGCATATCAGATTGACACTGCTGTCAGCCAGTTCTCCAACGGCTACAACAGGAGCCGGATCTTTCATTATTCTCTCATCTGTTTGAAGAACGTCCATAAGCACGTCTTTGGCAAGTTTGATATCGTCATTATAGGATATACTAAAAACCAAATCGACTCTGCGCTTATCCACTGCGGTAAAATTAGTAATAATACCTGTGGTTATCTGGGAATTAGGAATAATGTATTTCCTATTATCCAACGAATATAACTCCGTCGTGAATATGTGTATATCCGAAACAGTTCCTATCACACCGCCGACCTCTACAAGATCGCCTACTTTAAACGGTCTAAATAACACAATCAACACGCCTGCTGCAAAATTAGACAGGGAATTTTGCAGGGCAAGGCCAACAGCCAAACTGGCCGCGCCTAAAACCGCAATAATAGAAGCCGTTTGGATACCAAGCTGGGCAAGAGCCGCAATAATAATGAGGACCAAGATACTCACGTATACAAGTTTTCTTACGAAAATAGAGAGCGTTTTTTCAACTTTAGCCCTTTCCATCAACCTTTCTGTAAATTCAGAAAAGAATTTTGCAAGTCGCTTTCCTATCAGAAAGATAACACATGCGGCAATAATCTTCACACCATATAATAAAACAACCTCTCCCATATTATTTAATAAACCATCCATCACAGCTCCTTTGATAAATACTGCCTAAAAAATAAAACAACCTAATGCTAACACATAAAAAACCACATGCATATAAAAAAGATTAGACTACACGGATAACTTTGCGGCCGTTGCTCTGTGCCCATTGTCCCTTTAATATCTTTTTATCGCGCAAATATACATCAACAACCGTATTAACCTTTTTGTTGAGCAGGACCACATCACCCTTATTAAGCGAAACAATTTCCTTCACAGGCATCTTCATCTTATCCAGCACAGCCCTGACAGGGGCAGAGGCAGACAACAATCCCCTACGCCACTTTTCCACTACCTCGCCTTTTGCTCCTTTAGAGGATTGCCTTGACAAGAGCATAGGGATAACAGGTTCTAATAAATTAATCGGATAACACAAACTCAAGATGCCTTTGGTATCACCAACAGACACATCAAAACAGACTAACAAGACCAATTCATTAGGGGCAAGGACCTGCGCAAAATACGGATTACTCTCCTGATCCACAATCTTGATATTGAAGGAAATAACAGATGACCAGACGTTTTTTAGTTCTGTGGTTATCTTATTTATTATGCGCCTTGCTACAACCCATTCTATCTCCGTAAGCTCTCTATTCTTCACATCGATGGCCTTACCGGATCCTCCCAGCAATCTGTCGATAATGCTAATCAATACACTTGGATTTATCTCTAAAGCCATTTTCCCCTTTAAAGGCGGCAATTCCAGAACGTTAAAACAGGTTGCCATGGGAACTGACAACAAAAACTCCTGATACGTAAGCTGATCAATAGACGAAATAGATACCTCTATAACGGAGCGAGTATAACCGGCTATGCTAAGGGCAAAGCTGCGCGCAAAAGATTCGTGTAAGGCACGCACCCTCCTTAAACCCTCCTTTGGAAACCTTTCCGGATTTTTAAAATCATATACGCGGGCATTGCGCTTGCGCAGTTCTTCCTGAGTTAATCGCTTGGTGCTTGATAGAAGAGCATTTATCTCTTCCTGAGAAAGTATCTTATCAGGCATATAATTTCACCCCTATTTTTTCTCCCAATTCTTTCCATAATGGCATTATATCTGGCATAATCCTTTCGCTATGCCGCTTCGTTATATTAAAGTATATATTCTGCAACAGCCATATATCAACCTGAATTTTTATGCGGGAGACGACATCTAAAACACGTAACATTTTAGACAAAGACTCATAACTGACTTGTTCCTGTATAGCCAGGGCCTTTTGCCGTATTCCCTTATCCAACAGGCCCTTTATTTGCCCCACCTCAACAGATATCCCATACATGTCAATATCGTCTAATACAGAAATGATATGCGTATAATTTTCTTCGTCCATATCGCCATCAGAGATCAAGGCCTTCAGCCGGCCATTTAAAACCTCCTGCAAAACAAGGCTAAGCCCCGGAGGCAAAATATAATGCAGTTTCCTTAATCCGACAAAAAACAGATGATAAGCGTCATAAAGACTTTCAAAGGTCTCTTCAAACTGAGACACGGTATCCTTTACAAGAAAGTCTATTATCTTTCGCCTTTCCTGCAGAAATACACTCTCAAGCGTATAATAGCTATGCCCAAAGTAATTGTCCATGGCGCGCACTAATTCCGTCACATTATGTCCCTTAAATGCCCCTTCTACAGCCTCTAAAAACACGTCAAAATATTGTTCATCTATTCCCTGCTTTAGAGAACACCTCACATCGTATGCGCCTGTATGCAGAGAGCAAAACTCAAAAGACTCCTCTTTTAGCGTGTTTAGAGACTTAACAAATATCTGTCCAGACGAAATGGAGAAATCACTTAAACCGTCTCTAAAAAGTTCTTTTATCTGCGCATAATAACTATATGCCTTTTGTTGGACGGGCAAATCCGGAATAAAGTGCCTGCTTATAACAAAGTGGGCAGCTGCATCACTAATCGAAACCTCACGCATCTTTGCCATAACAGTATATACATATGCGCCGTCTTTAAATTCCGGGATATTGCTTTTTGCCCTGCCCAATATAGACAGATATTCCGCCTCTATGTCAGTTCCCAAATCCTTTAAAAGCTCTATCGCTCTGGCAGCATAAGCCAAGATCTGCGTGGCCTCCAATCCTGATATATCGTCAAAAAACCAACCACAACTCGTAAAAGCGAATAAAGAAAATTTGCAGGCCTCAAGGCCCGTAAATAATCTGACGAGCTCCTGATTAGACAATGTTTTATTCAATTCCTTCTGCACCCATTCTTCGTGGTTGCCGAAAAGCATAACGTCTATATAATCCTTCTCCAGCTGAAATGGGTCAACGTCGGTAATCTCGGCGGCAGTATTGGAAAAAACCTCTATTGTTTTCTCCCGTAAAAAGTCCATTGCATCGCGTAAAGGCGTGCGCCATTTTTGATTCCAGTCAGGCCCGCCTCCTATGTGGCATCCACAATCACTACGCCAACGCTCTACGCCGTGAGCGCAGCTCCAAGCAGTCCTTTCCTTAACGTCTACTTCAAAATCGACCCCGTATAAATCCAAAAACTCCGCATAGTTCAATAACTTAAAATCAGACTCTTTTATCCTCTTTATAGTATATGCCAAGGCCATTTCAGCAAACTTATGGTGATGGCCATAAGTCTCTCCGTCAGTTGCGACATTCAGGAGCAATGCATCGACCTCTCCCAGAGGGAATTCAGCGCTGGCAACAGAGGCAAGCCTATTAAAGAAGGCCTCTCCGCTATTTAGAATGCCTGCGAAGGCAACGTCCTGCGCAATAGGGCCGTCATAGAAAAATAAAACAATACTCTTGCCTCCGGGCAAACGGCATAAGTAAGGCACCCGGCCATCAATAGCAGAATCCACATCCTTCCAATGGCCTTTTAGTCTTCTAAATCTCTTGGCCTGATACGGAGATAAAATAGTAAATTTCAAACCATAATCAGCCAACACCTCCAACGTCTCTATATCAACCGCTGTTTCAGCAAGCCACATCCCTTCTGGATCTCTGTGGAAATGGCTGCGAAAGTCATCTATACCCCATTTAATCTGAAGTTCTTTGTCCCTCCGCGTCGCCAACGGCATAATAATATGGTTATAAACCTGCGCAATGGCATTTCCATGGCCATGGTGTTGTTTTATACTCTTGGTATCTGCCTGAACAATCGCCTCGTATACATCCTGCTCATGTCTTTTAAGCCAACGCATCAGCGTTGGGCCGAAATTAAAACTGATGTGCTCATAATTATTCATTATATCGATTATTTTACCTTCAGAATCCATAAGACGGGCAGCTGTATTAGGACGATAGCATTCTGCCGTTATTCGCTGGTTCCAGTCGTGATATGGATAAGCAGAATCCTGACGTTCTACGACGTCCAGCCATGGATTTTCTCTCGGCGGTTGATAAAAATGCCCATGCAGGCAAATACACCTCTGCATTTATGCGCCCCTTTCTATCCTATTTTTTGAGATATAAAAACCGCTCCGATCTGGCATACTGGCCTTCATGCCAAGATATCGTTATGAGACACCTCTGCAACTGGCCATCCTTTATGCCGTCTAATTCTGCCGGCGTTTGCGAAATAGCCCACGAATACCTGCCACTTGATCCTGTTGCAGGAACATTTTCTCCTGATTTTATCCTTTCTATGAGCTCCTGCCCAAGTTCAGCGACCTCCACCCATGCCTTGGCCCTGCTGTTGTGTTTCATCCCGGCAGAAAATGCAGGTAAAAGCCCCACGATACCAATAACCAAAATGGCGCCGGCAATCATTACCTCTAAAAGACTAAAACCACGTTTAGGCATATATGCCACCTTTGTTTTTATTTCTCTTATTATACTTGATATACGGGCTGAAAGGAAAAGAAAAAATCACAACACACAACAAATAAGACGACTCACACGTGAGACAACAAACCACCCATTCGATCCACTATATCTCCCAAAAGGCCTGCATCCTTGTCTAACATATTCCCCCTTATTAAAACAGGCTCAAAAAATTCCGCGCGCAGACTTGACAACATATTTCTTAATTGCTCTGCCCCGCGTCCGCCCCAGCCGTAAGAAAATACACTCGCCACAACCTTTGCTTTCGGCCTTAAGGCATTTGTAAGATATGCGGCATATACAACCGCAGGATGCATACCGGCCAACACATAAGGCGATGCAAAAACCAGCGCCCCTGCATCAACCAATTCCATGGCGAATTGCCCGACATCTGACACAGACAAGTTAACAGGAACCACAGTCATGCCCTTCTTAATAAGATTACTCGTCAAGACATCCACTATCCTCTGCGTGCTCCCATGCATTGAGACATAGGCAATAACCACCTTTTTGTTCACCGAATCGGAAACCCAATCTCTATATGCATCTATTATCAAAGATGGCCTATCATAAACAGGCCCATGACTGGGCGCAATTTTATCGATTGCCAACAGAGACAATTTCTCCAGATTCTTTTTTATCTGCTGACGGAAAGGCATCATTATCTCTGCATAATACCTTTTTGCATCCTGCAAAACCTTGCATTCATCTTCTACATATAGATTGCTCGCCGCCCTATGAGAACCAAAGAAATCACAAGAAAACAAAATTTTTTCCTCCTGCAAATAAGTGGACATCGTCTCAGGCCAGTGCACCCATGGCGTATAGATAAATTTCAACGTCATGCCGCCTAAATCCAATTCTTCCCCGTCATGGACTTCAATAAATTTCTCTTCAGGTATGTGGAGCAGGTCCATTAAAAAACCTTTACACTTAGGATTGGTTATCACCTCTGCCATTGGATATCTTTCCAATACCGCAGGAATGGCTCCGGAATGGTCTTGTTCTGCATGATTGGCAACCACAAAATCCAGACTCGAAATATCAAGCTCGTTTAGATTCAAAAAAAGTTCTTTTTGTTTCGCAGGATCAACAGCATCTATCAAAACGGTTTTTACGCGGCCCCTGAGAAGGTAGGCATTATAACTCGTCCCGTCGGGCAAAGGGATAAGCTCATCAAAAATCTGTCTATCCCAGTCAATTGCCCCAACAGAAAAAACATCCTTTGATAACTGGCGGACAGCCATCAAACCTCCTCGAACTGGTCTTTCCCAACACCGCAGACAGGACAAACCCAATCATCAGCAATAGCTTCAAAAGGCGTGCCCGGCGATATGCCGCCATCAGGATCGCCTTTTTCGGGATCGTAAATATAATCACAAACAATACACCTATATCGCTTCATAAAATCCCCTTTGTTAATAGACCGGATTTTAACACAAGAAAAGGCCTTAATAAAAGGCCTTTTCTCGTTTCTGCAAAAAACAAAACACAATAATTACACGTTCACACTTCCAAGTATGGATTGTATATCTTCGTCAGCCGTTGATATCAACTTAAGATCATACTTGTCCACCAAAACCTTAAGTATTGCATCGTCAACCCATGCAGGTTTAATCGGCCCAAGATATATCCCTTTGATGTTCAGGGAAAGCAGCGTCCACAAGATAGCAACTGCCTTTTGTTCCATCCAAGAAACAATCAAGTTCACAGGCAGGTCGTTAACACCAACATTGAACAAGTCTGCCAAGGCCGAAACGATCTCTATTGCATCTATGGCATCATTGCACTGGCCCAAATCAATGAGACGAGGTATACCTTCGATCTCTCCCAAGTCCATATCATTAAATCTGAATTTACCACAAGCAAGTGTCAAAATAACCGTATCTTTTGGCAATTTCTCAACAAACTCTCTATAATATTGGGACATCTTAAATGGCGTGTCGCATCCCCCAACCAAGAAGAAGTTTCTAATCTTTCCTGCCTCCACCAGAGACTTTATCTTATCAGCCAATCCAAGAACCGTGCCAGCGGAAAAACCTGTGGTGATAAAACGCTCCTCTTCTTCTTGAAGTTCAGGCAAAGACAAGGCCTTTTCTATTACTGCAGAATAATCGTAATTATCTATATGAGGAACATCGGGAAGCCCCGCTATTCCGCACGTAAAAATCCTGTCTTTATAAGATTTATCCGGAATAAGCACGCAGTTAGAGGTCCCCAATATAGCCGCTTCGTATTTCTTAAACAGGGCCTTTTGATCATGCCATGCCCCGCCAAGGTTTCCGGCTAAATGTTTGAACTTTTTCAGCTCAGGATAACCATGCGCAGGAAGCATTTCCGAATGCGTATAGACGTTAATACCCTTACCCTCTGTCTGTTTTAATAACTCGTAAAGGGCCTTTAGATTATGTCCTGTCACTATAATGGCCTTGCCCTTAACAGCCGAGGCGCGCACCTTCGTTGGAACAGGCTGGCCAAAGGCCTTTACATGAGCCTCTTTGAGCATCTTCATGGCCTTGAGATTTATCTGCCCTGCCTTCAGAGATAAGTCGATAAATCGCGCAATGTCAAAATTGACGTTAGTCAGCGTGGAATACAAGGCCTCCGCAAAAAACTCATTTATCTCATCATCAGAAGCTCCTAACTCCCTTGCATGAAAGGAATAAGCAGCTATCCCCTTTAACGCAAAAATCAGATTATCCTGTAAATGCGCCAACACAGGGTCCTTGCCACAAACCCCATACTTTGTGCAGCCTTCTCCGTTTACTGTCTGAGAACACTGAAAACAAAACATATCCATACCAACACCTCCATTTTTAGTTGTTTTTACCCCCCCCAATATTTTGTTAGAACTACTAACAAATGAAATAATTATATTGACTTTTATACAATTTGTCAATAATAATATATACATATATGAAAGCGGCAAGAAAAATGTAAGCATTGATAACTATCTTATAAAGATTAGGTCTGATAATAAAAAAATGAGGGAAGCATGGAAGAGAAGATTGCGTTCTTATTGGAAAAGATATGTCTCGTGCACAAAAATCTGTTGTGGAAAATAGCCTCGGATGAAAAGCTGACGCCTACGCAGATTGAAATAATATTTTTAATAGCATCTACTCGGCCAGAAAAGGCATTGACTTCGATAATCGCAAAAGAGCTCGGCCTTACCAAGCCGACTATCAGTGAATCGGTAAAATCTCTGAAATCCAAGGGAGTTGTCACAACTATGGCTCTTGGCGATAAAAGAAAACATGCGATCTTGCTTACGCCAAAAGGCAAGAAGATATTTCAAAAACTAAGCAAACTTACGCAAACAACGAAAAGGTTTTTCAAGTCCGTTTCCAGTGAAAAACAGGAACTGTTGTTCGAAGTGCTTTTTGATTTTATTCAATACCTGAGAGATAAAGGCCTTCTTACGAGATTGCGTGTTTGCCCGTTTTGCGGGAATCTACATTACAATAAACAATTAAAGGAATATTTTTGTTATCTTTCTTTAAAACCAATTACGTACAAGACAATGCAGACGAATTGCCCTGAATACGAAGAACCGTTGGCATAAAGGCTATTTAAAGACCTCTCCTGCCTGTTTATACCAAAACAAGAGGTCCAAATCTGCCATAGGAATGCCTGTTTTCTCGGAAAAGGCCATCATCTTATCCTCTATCTCCAGATATATGCTTTTTGTAAGACTATTGGGCACCCCTTTTATTACGCCAAATCTATGCAGGTTTTTCAGTATATGCCTGTCAAGTATAGCCAGCTCCAACCCTATACCTATGTTCCTCAAAAAATGGCTCGCCTCTTTTAATCCGAGCCCCTTGACATCCTTAACCAGATTTATTCTTATCTGTTTTGGAGAACCGGTGAGATACTTCTTCCAGCTAAATTCCGGAGATAGAAAACGCTGTCTTGCCAAAATCAGGTATCGAGACTTATTAAAACGAAAACGCACAGGCCTTATGCCTTGCGCTATTTCTAACGCGTTTGCATTCCACAACAGATTATTTCTATCCAAAAATTCCACGGCCTCCCAGCAGGCCTTGGCCTTTGACTGAGGCGTAAAAAGGCAAAATACAAGCTCCTTAAATATCCTTCTATCGTCCGCTGACTTCAAAAATCCCTGAAATTCCCTTACCCTTGACTGGATTTCATCCTTGATCTGCCTGTATAATTCAATCAGGTCATCCTGTTCTCTTGCTGCCATGATAATACTTTGCCGCTTCTTTTAATACAAACTCATTTACCAGCGTGTATCTTCTCCCGTCTATTTCCACATACGCGCCCTCATATGGAGGATACCAAAAGGCCCGAATCTTTCTCTCTATCTCTTCTTGACTATCTTTATTTGTTATCCTCCTAATCCTTTCAAATTCAGACCTATCGATATACCTGCCATTGCCTTGTTTACGTCTTGGCACGCCGGACTTCTTTAGTTTAAATTCCAACATAACTTCCTTAAACAGTTCCAACAGATAATCCTGTGTTGTTTGCTCAAGAGAAAAGGCAGTTAACTCTTCGGAATTTATAGGGAATCTATTTACTTTAATTATATCCCCAGTGTCAAAATCCTGATCAACAAAATGCGCAGAGACGCCCCATTCTTTCAGTTTTTCGTATATCGCTATATTATAACCGCCAACCCCCCTAAAATCAGGCAAAGGCGCAGGATGAAAATTAATACACCCATATTTCGGTCCGGTAATGAGTGGCTCTTTTATTTTTTCCCAGAACAGATAAGACACAACCAGATCAACACCCCGCACTTTTTGCAATTCTTCATAAATCAAATCTTCTGACACTATTTTTATGTTATGTTTCTTCACTGTGTCTTTTAATGGATTGTGCCAGTGCAGTCTTTTATCCTCTAAAATAGCGCAGACAAACAGGACATTAAACCCCTGCTCTATCAGAAATTCCAAGGCAAGACTTGCCCCCGGTTTTTTACCTAAAAAAATAACATCCATAATCTATCCTCACTTATGCTTAATCTCCCCGCAAACTATCCCCTAAAAAATCTCTCACTGCCTCTTGCCAAGGACGCATTGTAATGCCTTTCTTAGAGGCAAGCGGGCTCCATACGGGCCGTCTCGCTTTTGTTGGAAATTCACTTGAACTTACAGGCAGGATACTCGCGCGCAAGCCAACAGCTGAAATTATCTCTGATGCAAACTCATACCATGAGCATATCCCGCTGTTGACGACGTGGTATATACCATATTCCCTGTCTGAAAGCGCGATATCCCAAATCATACCTGCTGCGTCTAACGCATATGTGGGACTCATAAAGATGTCGTTGACTACGTTGACAGTCTTCCTTTCCTTTGCCAGTTTTAGCATGGTATAGACGAAATTTCCGCCTTTGCCCATTGCCCCGGCCTTTCCGTATAGGCTCGCCAAACGCACTATGTAATGCCTCTGGCAATAACTCTGAGCAAATAACTCACCGGCATATTTTGATATGCCGTATGTGTTTATAGGCGCAGGGCAATCGTCTTCAAAATACGGCTCCTTTTTGCTGACTTTCCCTCCGTCAAACACATAATCTGTGCTTATATGCACGAGCCTTGCGCCGCATAACTGCGCGGCAATACTTACGTGCTTCACGCCTATCGCATTCACATTCATCGCCAAATCAACATTCTCTTCTGCATCGTCTACCCTTGTGTAAGCGGCCGTATTGATAATTAGGTCCGGAGCCTGTTCTTTTATAATAGACAAAACAGAGGCCTGATGAGTGATATCCAAATCGTCTTGGGTAAGGCCTGTCAATGACACATCATCCGGGCATGTCCTCTTTAGGTCCGTTCCAAGTTGTCCGTCAACGCCTATCAAAAGCGCCTTCATATCAATCCCTCTTTTTTAAATTTTTCAACAAACCACTTCACTGTCTCATAAAGCCCCTCTTCAAACTTAACCTGCGGGGCCCATTGTAAAACGGATCTTATCTTTGATATATCCATTGCATAACGCCAATCATGTCCCGGACGATCTTTTACAAAAGTAATATTTCGGCTATACGTCCCTTTCGGTTTATCCATAATGGTGTCTAAAATAGAACATATCTCTTGCGCCACTTCTATGTTTTTTCTCTCGCTCTCACCGCCTATATTAAATGTTTCGCCGCTATTTGCCTCGTGAAAAACAACATCAATAGCCCGGCAATGGTCGTATACAAATAGCCAATCGCGCGTATTTAATCCCTTGCCGTAAATCGGTATGGGCTTCATCTGAATGGCCGTCCTGATTACAGTGGGAATGAATTTCTCCGTATGCTGAAACGGGCCGTAATTATTGGAACAGTTTGTAATAACCACGTCCATATTATAGGTATGATAATAACTGCGCGCCAGCATATCACTGCCAGCCTTAGAGGCGCTGTAAGGGGAATTAGGCGCATACGGCATCTCTTCCGTGAAAAGGCCGGTATCTCCTAATGTGCCATATACCTCATCTGTTGAGATATGATGGAAACGGCACCCCTCATATCCTGCCTTGTATCTTCCCGGGCACTGCATCCAATAGTTATAGGCAGAATCCAAAAGCACGTGAGTCCCAAGGACATTTGTCTTTACAAAAACGCCCGGGTTTTCTATGGAATTGTCAACGTGGGATTCCGCTGCAAAGTGAATCACCCCTCTGATGTCGTATTTTTCAAATAGATCTTGCACTAAGGCCCTGTCGCATATATCGCCTTTAACAAAGATATAATTCGGATCTTTTTCCACAGGCCTTAGGTTATTGATATCAGAGGCATACGTCAATAAGTCAAGATTGACAATCCTGTAATTATCATACCTGCCCAGAAAATATAGGATAAAATTTGCGCCTATAAATCCTGCGCCTCCTGTTATTAATATGGTTTTCTTATCATTCAAAGACATCGGCATTACTTAACAGCGGAAGGGATTTATCCTTTTCAGATATTATCAACTCATTTACGTCAAAAGGCCAATCAATATTTATATCTTTATCATCAAAGCGGACGCCTCTATCGCTGTCTTTATTATAGTAATTATCCACTTTATATGCCACAACCGTCCCGTCTTTTAAGGCAACAAATCCATGGCCAAAACCACGCGGGATAAAAAGCTGCCGTTTGTTCTCTGAAGAAAGCTCCAGTCCAAACCATTTCCCAAAATTAGGGCTGGATTTTCTAAGGTCAACGGCAACGTCAAACACAGCACCGCACACGACTCTGACCAGTTTTGCCTGCGCAAATGGCGGCAACTGGTAATGTATTCCGCGCAACACGCCCTTAGAGGAAAGGGATTCATTATCCTGCAAAAACCCATAAGAGCCTTTTAGAAGTTCTGCGAAAAACGACTTGCGGTACGTCTCCAAAAAATATCCACGTTCATCCTTATACACATCAGGCTCTATAATAAAAACCCCGCCTAAAGGTGTGCCTATTAATTTCAAATCCCCTCCTTACTAACAACCTCTAACAGATACTGGCCGTAATCAGTGTTTGAGAGTTTTTCAATCAAACTCTTAAACCCGCTGAAATCTATCCAGCCATTTCTATAGGCTATCTCCTCTATACAACCTATCATAAGTCCTGTCTTGTTTTCTATTGTGGCAACGAATTTTCCTGCTTCCAAAAAACTCTCGTGAGTGCCTGCGTCAAACCACGCAAACCCGCGGCCAAGCAGTTTTACCCTTAATTGATTATTCTGAAGATACATAGAATTTACAGACGTGATTTCTATTTCTCCCCTGTCAGACGGTAAAACCTTTTTTGCATAATTCACAGCATTTTTATCGTAAAAATACATACCAACAACTGCATAATTTGATTTCGGGTTGTCCGGTTTTTCTTCAATAGACAAGACATTGCCTTTATCGTCAAATTCAAGTATTCCAAAATTTCCCGGGTCCTTTACGTTATAACCGAACACATAAGCCCCTTTGTTTTCCTCTATTTCCTTGCGCGCGCTCTGCATAAGATTAACCAAGTCATGGCCGAAAAACACGTTATCTCCCAACATATAACAAACGCTGTCTCCCTGAAGGAAATCTTCTGCCAATAAAAGCCCTTCAGCCAATCCCCTTGGTTTTGGCTGCTCTGCGTATTCTATGCGCATTCCCAAAGAAGAACCATCGGAAAACAACGACACAAAATCGGTTTTATCCTGCGGATTAACGATAAACAGAACATCCCTTATCCCGCACAACATCGCCAGTGAAAGTGGATAATATATCATGGGTTTGTTGTAAATCGGCAACAGATGTTTATTTACCGCCACTGTCACAGGGGCGAGCCTGCTGCCTGTGCCCCCCGCTAATATTACAGCCTTCATACCATCTCCTTTTTACGATTAAATCTGCAAAAAGTAAATTATATCACACAAAGTCTATTTTTTAGCAAAGATATCTTGATTAAGCCTGCCAAAGGAATCAAAACAGCTCTTTCTAGTAAATACGATTGTCATCAATACGCTAAATACCGTGCTTACCAATATAGCAGACATTATCATTATCTGATATTTGATGGCAACAACCGGGTCTGCGCCCCCCAAAATCACGCCTGTCATCATCCCCGGCAAAGAAACTATGCCCATCGTGGCCATTGCAGCAAGTGTTGGTTGCAAGGCAAGCCGCATACTCTCTTTTAAGAACGGCAATGTTGCCTCACTTACGGTTGCGCCGTTTGCAATCAAGAAGAGGTATTTCTTATAGTGTTCTTTTATGCCTTTATAAAACGACGATATGCCGACTATGCTTCCTCTAAGGGAATTGCCCAGCACCATCCCACCCAACACTATCAGATATCTTGCATCAAATATGAAA